>ERZ831634.3808-NODE-3808-length-10798-cov-5.549474_pt1 | contig 10798 bp, 9 predicted proteins | sample MGYA00519953_ERZ831634 | MGnify/ENA primary metagenome ERZ831634 (study PRJEB31850, sample SAMEA3708718) | human gut metagenome | biome: human gut; feature: human-associated habitat; material: faeces | place: China | collected 2014 ...
ACCGAGAAGGGACTTGAACCCTCGACCTCTAGCGTGACAGGCTAGCGTTCTAACCGACTGAACTACTCGGCCTCGTCGCCTCAGCGCTCGTTTAATATACCAGACGAATCGACCGGTGTCAAGTAATTTTTGAAAAAATTTTCGGTGATTTTCATTTTTCCGCTTCGGCCGGTTTTCCGGGCGCAAAAAATGTCTCCCGGGCAGCATCACCCGGGAGACAAACGGAGGAATTATTTCGTGATCTGGAACGAACGCGTGATGGGCGCCGCCTGATAGTTGCCGCCCAGCGTGACGACCGTCATAACATAGCGGCCGGGCTCAGTCGGCGGGGTCGTGGTGCTGGAGTAAGCCTGCCAGTTGCTCGTGATGCCGGTGTACAGGCATTTCACGGAGGACTGGTCCGCGACCGGCTTCTCGTTATAGCGCAGCGTCGCGCCGAAATCGAACGCAGCTGCCTCTTCCACGGTCAGCTTCCCGTTGATGGGCGCATTCCACGTCAGGCGCACATCGGACACGTGAGCCTTCACAACAAGGCTGCCCATCGCAAAGCCGGTGTGATAGTTCTTGTTGTTCGTGACGGCACACACAGTGTAGATGCCCGCCTGATCCGGCGTGCCAAAGGCCACGCGGACATTGTCAAGCAGGCCGGGGAACTTGTTGAGCGCCTCGTTGAGCTTGACGAGGGTGTCAATATCGATGCCGGCCTTCGCAAGCAGCTCCTTCACTTCCTGCGGCAGATTATCAGCATTGGTGATAATATCGTTAAAGAGCTTGCGCAGCTCGCCGACCGTCGTGCCCTCCTTCATCATCTGCGTGAGCGTCTTCTGGCCAAGGCCTTCGAGCGTTTTGTCAATGAGCTTGATGATCGTTCCCTTTGTCAAACGCTCGGGCAGCTGCACGAACACGCTGCCGGTCACGTTGTTGGTCACGCCGCCAAAGACCGTGAAGATATCGAAATTATCGGCAGGATCGGTGGTGACGAAGTCCTTGCTGAGCTCCTCATCGGCATAGATGCTCGTCGAGTGTACCTTGACGGTGACAGGCGCTTTCTTGATCGTCAGATAGCAGTCCTTCGGAAGCTCAGCACCATTGCTGGGACGGTTGTCCGCGTTGCCCTTATAGGTCACGCGGATCTTCTGCTCGCCCGCGCCGATCTGCTCACAGAACGTGTAGCTTGTCAGGACTTTTTCGCCCGCGATCGGTGCCCAGCGCTTCTCGCCGGTGCCGACGACCAGGCCGTCCTTATCCGTGATCATGACTTCCGCTTCGTACTCGAACGTGAAGTCGTCCGCGCTCAGCGTGTCCTTTTCGGGCAGCGTGGAATCATCCCAGTTGATGACATATTCAAAGATCTGTCCCGCAACGACGGAGACGTCCTTATTGTAGATGAGCGAGATGCTCGGCTTGAGGACGACCTCGGTCGGCTGACGGTTATCGACCATCTTGACCCGGACGCGCGTCTCCTCGAAGGGCTTATAGTCCGCATTGCCGCGCCAGGACAGGCGCAGGAGCTGATCGCCGAGGCCGAACTTTCCAGCCTTGATCCCATCCAACAGATCGCTGTCGAGCACCTTGTAGCTGAGGTCCTTATAGTTGGCGATCCAATCATCCGTAATGGAGGTGCCGTAAATATTATACTCCACCTTCACCAGATCGATCGGGTAACTCGGGTCGGTGCTCTCGATGAGCGCCTCACGCAGCGCCTGCGCGGTCGCCTCGTAGTTGATGCTCAGGTCCGCGTTGTAGACGATGCCGACCTCGGTCACGCCGCCCTTGAGGTGGAACGGAGCTGCATCGCGGTCGAGGAACGTCACATCCATTTCCCCGCTGCAGCCTTTGTAATCGGCGTTGCCGTCGAAGGTGATCTTGATCTTCCAGTTGCCCTCGGAAATGGCAGGATAACCGACCGTCTGGTTGAGAATCGGGATCGTCACAAACTCGCCCTCGAGCTTCACCCATTCCTTATGAGAAACCAGCTCGGACTTGGCATAGTACTCAATGTGCACGTCGTTCACCGTCAGGTTCGGCGTGCTGCTCGCGACGACCTGCTCAAAAATGCGTGCGCGCAGCGCGTTAAAGTCCAGCGCACCGGCATCGGTGTACGGCATCTTCACCTGGACGCCGCTGCGCAGCGAGATGGACGAATCGGGCTTCTCCGCCTTCGTGAGCGTCACCGCAGCATTCGTACCCCGAACGCGCACGTTATAGTTGCCGTCGCTGTTGTCTTTCAGTGCGGGGTGCTTATAGTGCGTCGTAACCTTATACCAGCCTTTGCCTATCGAGGTTTCGCTTTCAAAGCCGCCGATTGAGCCCCAGTCGGAATGTTTTATAAGACCGGTTTTCGTGTCTTTGCCCTCGCAGTAATACTCCCACTGAAGGCTGTCGAGAAGCGCGTTCTGATCTGCCTCGCTCATCTGGTCAAAGCCGACGACCAGTGCCCGCGTCAGCGCATGGTTCACTTCATCGGTCGTCATCGTGGGCTTGATGATGGCCGTACCGTTTTGCAGCGAGTATCCGCCTGCTGCACGCGTGGCCGGCAAAAACGCACCGACCTGCGACAGCAGCAGCACCGCCAGCAAGCACGCCAGCAGACGCTGCAGTTTTTTCCCTGTCATAATAGTTTCCTCCTGTCATTTTTTTCGCCGGGACAACAGCCTGTGCCCATTCGGCTCGTTTTCCCGTCACGATTGCTAAGGTCAAAGTAGCAAAGTGTTTAGAAAATGTCAAGGATTTTTATTGAAAAAATTGAAGTTTATGAGCAATTGCATATTAAATTATAATTCGTTGCCAAAAGTGCATTTTTCCTCTTGCTTTTTCGGTTTTCGTGTGCTATATTATTTGAGCAATTAAGATATCCGGGTGTAGCGCAGTTGGTAGCGTGCTTGAATGGGGTTCAAGAGGCCGGAAGTTCGAATCTTCTCACTCGGACCAGCAAAAAGTCCTGTATTCTCAAGGAATACAGGACTTTTTCTTTTTTCCGGACACACTGTTCTGACGCTGTGTGTCGGCGCAAGGCACAACAAGCTCAGCGCATACGTTCGCCCGGCACGCAGAAGTGCCGGGCGAACGGTCGTTTTGGTGGGGTCAGCCGAGTTGACGGGTCTTTTCAAACGCCGCCTCCACAGCGGCGATGCAGCTGCCGCGAAAGGCGCGCTGCTCAAGCGCGTCCACACCGGCGATCGTGCTGCCGCCGGGGCTGCAGACCTCGTCCTTGAGCAGCTCGGGATGCTTTCCGGAGCGCAGGACCATCTCCGCGCTGCCGGCGAGCATCTGCGCCGCATAGCGGACGGCCTTGGCGCGCGGCAGACCGCACTTGACGCCGCCGTCGGCGAGCGCCTCGATGAACATATACGCAAACGCAGGGCCGCAGCCCGTGATGGCACAGCCGGCGTCTATAAGATGCTCCGGCACGGGGTCGACGATGCCCGCGTCCGCCATGAGCGCGCAAAACGCCGCAAGGTCATCGTCCGTGACGCGCGCATTCGCGCAGTAGAGCACGACGCCCTGCCCCACCGCACAGGGGGTGTTCGGCAGGATGCGGATGATCTTCTTATCCGTGCCGAGCGTCCGCTCGAGCCGCTCGAGCTGCACACCCGCAAGCATCGACACGAAAACGCTCTCCGACGCTGCAACGGGCGCGGACAGCGACTGCGCCACGCCGTCAAGCATCTGCGGCTTGACGCCGAGGAACACGAACCGGCTCTCACGCAGGATCTCCTCCGGTGCAGCTGCCCGGCAGCCGAGCCGCTCGGCCGCTGCCGCACTGTGCGCAGGGGTGCTGCACGAGACGGCGACCCGCTCCCCCGTCACCTGCCGCGCTGCGGCGGCCGCCAGCGCGCCGCCCATATTTCCGGCGCCGAGAAATCCGGCTTCATACTTGCTCATGGTATTTCCTCCTCAGCGGATCTGTCCGTCACCGCGGATGATGTATTTATAGGTGCTCAGCTCGTCGAGCCCCATCGGGCCGCGGGCGTGGAGTTTCTGCGTGGAGATGCCCATCTCGCAGCCGAGGCCGAACTCGCCCCCGTCGGTAAAGCGCGTGGAGACGTTGACATAGGTCGCGGCGCTGTCCGTGCCGTTGATAAAGCGCTCGGCGCTCGCGGCGTCCTCGGTGACGATGGCGTCGCTGTGGTGCGTCGAGTGCGCGAGCACGTGCGCGATGGCGGCGTCCAGACTGTCGACCACGCCGACGGCGAGGATGTAGTCGAGATACTCGGTGTCAAAGTCCTGCTCGCCCGCCGGTGTGCCGTCGATGATCTGCGCCGCAGCCGCATCGAGCCGCAGCTCGACCGGCGTGAGTCCCTGCGCCGCGCGGTCATCGACCAGCGCCTTTTTGAGCATGGGCAGAAACTTTGCCGCGACCGCCCGGTGCACAAGGCAGACCTCCTCGGCGTTGCAGACCGAGGGGCGGCTGGTCTTGGCGTTTTCAATGATGCGCACGGCCTTGCCGAGGTCGGCGTACTGATCGACGTAGACGTGGCAGATGCCCGTGCCGGTCTCGATGCAGGGCACGGTAGCGTTGCGCACGCAGGCACGGATGAGCCCCGCGCCGCCGCGCGGGATGAGCAGGTCGACGAGACCCTTGGCCTGCATGATCTCCGTGGCGCTCTCGTGGCTGGTGTCCTCTACGATGTTGACGATGTCCGCATCGCCGCCGACGGAGACGATGCCCTGCTTGAGCGCCGCGACGATGGCCTTGGCCGTATGGAAGGCCTCCTTGCCGCTGCGGAGCATACAGACGTTGCCGCTCTTGATGGCGAGCGCCGCCGCGTCAGACGTGACGTTCGGACGGCTCTCATAGATGATCGCCACAAGGCCGAGCGGTACCTGCTTTTTATAGATCTTCATGCCGTTGGGGTGGTCGATCTGCGCAAGGATGCGCCCCGTGTGATCCGGCAGCGCCACGGTCGCGCGGATGCCGTCGGCCATGGCATCGACACGCCCGCGATCCAGATAGAGCCGGTCGAGCATGACGTCCGAAATGTGGCCGCGCGCGGCATCCATGTCCTCGGCGTTGCAGCGCAGGATCGCGTCGCACTGTGCCTGCAGGCTGTCGGCCATGGCGGAGAGAATGCGGTTTTTGTCCTCGGCAGAGGCGTTGCAGATGCTCGGCCACGCGGCCTTCGTCCGCTTGAGAATATCGAGAGTCGTCATAGCAGTTCCTCCTCAGATTTTGGGATCAAGAATCTTGTGCCGACGCGCTTGCCGCCGACGATATCATAGAGCACTTCCGGTTTTTCGCCGTTTGCAATGACCATCTCGCAGCCGGAAGCCGTCGCGATCTGCGCCGCGTGCAGCTTGGTGACCATGCCGCCGGTGGCGAGCTCCGAGCCTTTGTCGCCCGCGAGCGAGAGAATACGCGCGTCGATGACCGGGACGGTCTCAATAAGCTTGGCATCCGGGTCACGGCGCGGGTCGCGGTCATACAGGCCGTCGATGTCCGAGAGCAGGATCAGCAGATCCGCCGAGACGGTCGCCGATACGATCGCCGAGAGCGTATCGTTGTCGCCGATGACGATCTCATCCGTGGAGACCGTGTCGTTCTCGTTGATGACCGGCAGTGCGCCGAGCTCAAGCAGGCGCGCGAGCGTATTGTGAAAGTGCGCCTTGCGGCTGCCGCCCTCGGCCAGATCCGGCGCGGTGATGAGCAGCTGCGCCACAATGTGGTTATACTCCGAAAACAGCTTGTCGTAAAAATACATCAGCTCGCACTGACCGATCGCGGCCGCAGCCTGCTTGGTGGGCATGTCCTTCGGCCGCGCGGACAAGCTCAGCTTGCCAACGCCCATGCCGATCGCGCCGGATGAGACGAGAATGATCTCGTGCCCCGCATTTTTCAGGTCGCTGAGCACCTTGCACAGCCGCTCCATACGCTGGATATTCAGCCGTCCGGTGGCGTGCGCCAATGTGGATGTACCGACTTTGACGACGATTCGCATAATGATACCTCTTATATATAAGAATGCAGCTATTATAGCGCATTGCGCACAAAATTGCATCTATTTTTGTCTTTGCCGTGCAAAAGAATCGGAAATTTTTACGGCATACCATACAATAAATTATGTGGGAGTTGCCAAAAAGGCAGCTCCCACAATGATTTCGGTATCATGCGCCCTCAGTCGGCGAACAGCGGCGTGGACAGGTAGCGGTCGCCGGTGTCCGGCAGAAGCGCGACGATGGTCTTGCCCTTATTCTCCGGACGCTTGGCCAACTCGATCGCCGCCCAGACGGCAGCGCCGGAGGAGATGCCGACCAGCACCCCCTCCTTGTGGCCGATCAGCCGGCCGGTCGCAAACGCATCCTCGTTGCTGACCGGGATGACCTCATCATAGACCTTCGTGTTGAGCACCTCCGGCACAAAGCCCGCACCGATGCCCTGGATCTTATGCGGACCGGCGTGACCGGCACTCAGCACCGGTGAGGTCGCCGGCTCGACGGCCACAACCTTGACCTTCGGGCACTGGGACTTCAGATACTCACCGACACCCGTCACAGTGCCGCCGGTGCCAACGCCCGCAACAAAGATATCCACATTGCCGTCCGTGTCCTGCCAGATCTCAGGTCCCGTCGTCGCGCGATGTACCGCCGGGTTCGCGGGGTTGACAAACTGCCCGGGGACAAAGCTGTCGGGGATCTGCGCGGCAAGCTCGTTGGCCTTCGCGATCGCGCCCTTCATGCCCTGCGCGCCGTCGGTGAGCACGAGCTCCGCGCCGTAGGCCTTCATAAGCTGACGGCGCTCTACGCTCATGGTCTCAGGCATGACGATGATGATGCGGTAGCCTCTGGCGGCAGCGACGGAGGCAAGGCCGATGCCGGTGTTGCCGGAGGTGGGCTCGATGATGACGGAGCTCGGCTTGAGCACGCCGCGCTGCTCTGCGTCCTCGATCATGGCCAGCGCCACGCGGTCCTTCACAGAGCCGCCGGGATTGAAATACTCCAGCTTTGCCAGAATGCGCGCCTCGAGCTGCTGTTCCTTTTCAATGTGCGTCAGCTCCAGCAGGGGCGTTTTGCCGATCAGCTGATCTGCAGATGTATAGATATTGCTCATACGAGATTCCTCCATTTTTGTCTCAAATACTATATATGTATGTCCGGTTTCGTATATGTCTCTGCGCTCAGACGCCGCAACAGTGCCAGCAGATGCACAGGCGGCCGGAAATTCGGTTTCTCACGCTAACGCCTACCTTCTCTATAGGTTAATAGGATTATATCGTCTTTTCCCCTCCTTGTCAACAGGAAATCTACTCCGAATAAAAATTCCGGCAGTTAACACTGCGTCCGTTAACAAGACTACGCTCTAAGATGCCGCAAATGCGCAGATGACCTTTGTGCACATTGCTTCCATAGCTTGACTTTTCCCATGGGCACGTGTATACTGTGACCATAAGTGTACGCAGCCGGTTGTTTTACCCTGCTTCCGGCGAAACGGCGCTTATGCAATCTATCAAAGGAGTGGAAACTATGAAGAAATCCCGCAAACTGCTCTGCATGCTTCTCGCTCTGGTCATGGTCGTCAGCCTGCTGCCGGTCATGGCTTTTGCAGCCGATGAAGACATTGCAGCGGAAGAGGTTGTCCCCGCTTCTGTCGAGGAGATCTCTCCGGAAACCGCCGGCATCATCACCGATGTCTTTGCCAAACTGCCCAACTATCTGGTCGTCGTCAAGACCCCGTGGGGCATGCTCGCGAAGGGTGCTCAGGTCGTTCTCTACAACCAGAACAGCAACACGATCGTCGCTTCCGAGGTCGCTACCTACGGCGTTGCCGTCTTCACCAAGGATCAGCGCCTGAAGGCCTACACCATGTCCGCCACCTGGACGCAGAAGGAGACCGGCCTGACGTTCAAGTCCGCGCCGAGAATCTCTGTCGGCAAGACTCTGGACATGGATGTCATCACCGTTTACCCGACGTTCCGTATCGGCCTGAAGGACACCGATCATAATGCGTACATCTCCGGCTACCCGGACCGCCTTGTCCGCCCGAACAACACGCTCACCCGTGCGGAAGCCGCGCAGATCATTTTCGAGCTCATGACCGACGAGTCCAAGGCACAGTATGCGAAGAAGGCCGGCAAGACCTTCATCGACGTCGGCAAGGACCACTGGGCTTACGAAGCCATCACCATGATGACCAAGGCCAATATTCTGGTCGGCATGGGTGACGGCCGCTTCGATCCGGACGCCGTTATGACCCGCGAGCAGTTTGCGACGATGATCGCGCAGCTGTTCATGATCGAGATCAACCAGCCCATCGGCGGCTTCATCTTCAAGGATCTCAACGGCGGCTTCGCTGACAAGTACATCAGCTTCCTGTACATGCTCGGCATCCTTGAGGGCAAGGGCGACAACATGTTCGGACCGAAGGATTCCCTGACCCGTGCACAGGCGATCACCGTTGTCAACAAGCTTATCGGCCGTCTGCCCGGCGAAGGCACCACCAGCTTCGGCGCCGTTGCCGACCAGATGAAGACCTGGCCCGACAACATGGACACCACCGCTTGGTACTACGCCGCCATTCAGGAAGCGACCAACAGCCATGACTACACGCTGGACGTCAACTTCAACACCTTCGGAGACCTCAAGGGCGACATCTTCCAGAACATCAAGCACCCGGTCACCGAGCGCTGGACTCTGATCCGCTGACCAACCCCTGACTTTTACAGCAGACACCTTCGGGTGTCTGCTGTTTTTATCGTCCGCGAAGCATAAGTCCTCGGCAAAATGCCGAGGACTTATGTTTTATAGAGACGGAATCAACGCTCAGGTACGGTCGAACGCGGGGTTGACCGCATAGACGTTTTTCTGGTCCATCTTTTCCGTGGCCAGCCGCAGCGCCTCGCCGAAGCGCTGATAGTGCACGACCTCACGCTCTCGCAGGAAGCGGATCACATCCGTCACATCCGGATCATCGCACAGACGCAGGATATTATCATACGTCTTGCGCGCCTTCTGCTCGGCCGACATATCCTCGGAGAGATCAGCGATCACATCGCCCGTCACGCCGATCGTCGCCGCCGTCCACGGTGTGCCGGATGCAAACTGCGGGAACACGCCTGCCGTGTGGTCAACGAAGTACGTGTCGTAGCCGGAGCGCTTGATCTGCTCCGGCGTCATGCTGCGTGTGAGCTGGTAGAGAATCGTACCGACCATCTCCAGGTGCCCCAGCTCTTCCGTACCTGCCGGTGCGGCAAAAATGTTCCCCAGCCTGTTCTCATACCGCCGAAAATGTGCATACGCTCTCTTGGGAGGTGATAGGATGCCGGAAATCTGGGTCTGCACCGCGCAGCCGGGGGATGCAGCGCTGCGCAGTGCCGCCGCTGCCTGCGTGCTGGAGCTCGAGCACGCCGTGCTCTCTTTGCTGCTCGCGCGTGGACGGCTGACACGCACGGAATACGATCGCTGCGCCGCACTGCTTGGGCAGGCGCTGACATGAGCGCCGGGAAAAAGCCGCTGCGCGTGGCTGCCTACTGCCGCGTCTCCACAGACAGCGACGATCAGGCGAACTCCTTCGAGAGCCAGCAGCGCTACTTTCGCGCCTATATCGCGCAGCAGCCGCACTGGGAACTCGCCGGGATCTTCGCCGACGAGGGGCTGTCCGGAACGAGCACGAAAAAACGGCTTGCCTTTCAGCGCATGATCGCCTGTGCGCGCGCCGGCACGCTTGACCTGATCGTGACCAAGGAGATCTCGCGCTTTGCGCGCAACACGCTCGACAGCATTTACTACACGCGCGAGCTCAAGCGCCTGGGTGTGGGCGTGCTGTTTTTAAGCGACAACCTCTGCACGCTCGACGGTGACGCCGAGCTGCGCCTGGCGATTCTCTCCTCCATCGCGCAGGAAGAGAGCCGCCGCACCTCCGAGCGCGTCAAATGGGGGCAAAAACGGCGTATGGAGCAAGGCGTCGTGTTCGGGCGCGACCTGCTCGGCTACGATGTGCGCGGCGGCATGCTGTATGTGAACGAAGCGGGGGCACAAACCGTGCGGGAGATCTTCCGCAAATGCGTCGATGAGGGCAAAGGCGCGCACACCATTGCGCGCGAGCTAAATGAGGCCGGAATCCCGGCAGCGCGCGGCGGTGCGTGGCGCAGCAGCGTCATTCTGCGCATCCTGCGCAACGAAAAGTACTGCGGCGATCTGGTGCAGAAAAAGACCTACACCCCTGACTACCTGACGCACGAGAAAAAATATAACCATGGGCAGGAGGATTATATCATCGTGCGCGAGCACCACGCGCCGATCATCCCGCGCGCAACATTTGAGTCGGCCGGGCGCATCCTCGATCAACGCGCAGCAGCACCGACCGGGCAGCGCAAGTGCAGCCGCCGCTATCCCCTGTCCGGCAAGCTGCGCTGCGGCATCTGCGGCACTGTCTGCGCCGCCCGGAAAAAAACGCGGCGCGACGGCACCGATGCCATCTCGTGGCGCTGCGGCAATGCCGTAAAATACGGACGGCCGCACACGGACACAGACGGCCGCTGCCGCGGCTGCACCGGCGAGAGCCTGCGAAATGAGGACGCGCTGCGAATTCTGGAACAGGTGTGGGCCTCCCTCCCCCTTGACCGCGACATCATTGCAGCCGACGTACTGGCAGCAGTCCGTGCGGTCACACCGCACGAGCAGGGGGACGCCTTGGAATCCGAAATCACTGCAATGCTGCGCGGCGACACAGCGCTGACTGCGCAGCTGCTCGCGCAAATGACCGTTTACGACCGCACGCACGTCACGCTCACGCTCCGCGGCTTTCCGGGCAAGTGGTGCTTTGCGCGCACGCAAAAGGCGGCGTCTCCGTGAATACGGAGAC
>ERZ831634.3809-NODE-3809-length-10796-cov-2.834838_pt1 | contig 10796 bp, 16 predicted proteins | sample MGYA00519953_ERZ831634 | MGnify/ENA primary metagenome ERZ831634 (study PRJEB31850, sample SAMEA3708718) | human gut metagenome | biome: human gut; feature: human-associated habitat; material: faeces | place: China | collected 2014 ...
GCAAATGTGGGCGACAGCCGGGCGTATTTTCTCACCGGCGGCAGGATGGAACAGGTGACGACGGATCACACGGTCGTGCATATGCTCATGGAAAAGGGCGAGATCACAGAAGAAGAGATGGAGACCCATCCTCAGCGACATATGCTGATGAAGGCGGTGGGCGTAGAACGGACGGTCTGCCCGGACTTTTTCCGCATTGATCTGGAAAAAGACCAGGCGTTCCGGCTGCTGCTCTGCTCGGACGGACTTTCCGGTTTCTGCTCGGATGCAGAGATCGAAACGATTCTGAAAGAGAACCTCTCGGACGAAGAGACGGCGCAGAAACTGATCGATGCCGCACTGGAAAAAGGCGGACGGGATAATATTTCAGTTGCACTGGCAACTGTTTCACATAATACGGAGGAATGAGAACGATGGACAAGGATAAACTCATAGGAACCCGACTGGATGGCCGCTATGAACTGACGGAACTGGTCGGCGAAGGCGGCATGGCAGATGTTTACCGTGCAGTAGATGTGCTGGATAACCGTGTGGTCGCTGTAAAGATCCTCAAGCAGGAATATTCCGAAAGCGAAGAGTTCCAGCGCCGGTTCCGGGACGAATCCAAGGCGATCGCCATGATGTCCCATCCCAATATCGTGAAGATCTACGATATGGGCTTTTCAGACAAGATGCAGTATATCGTCATGGAGTACATTGACGGCATTACCCTGAAAGATTACATCGACAGCGAACACGTGCTGAACTGGAAGGACGCCGTACACTTTGTCATCCAGATCCTCCGTGCGCTCCAGCACGCCCACAGCCGTGGCATTGTTCACCGGGATATCAAGCCCCAGAACATCATGCTGCTGACAGACGGCACGATCAAGGTCATGGACTTTGGTATCGCCAAGTTCGCCCGGGAAGAGAGCCGGACTGCCACAGACCAGGCAATCGGTACGGTGCATTATATCAGCCCGGAGCAGGCCCGTGGCGATGTGACCGATGCCAAGAGTGACCTTTATTCCGTCGGTGTCATGTTCTATGAGATGCTCACCGGCAGAAAGCCTTTCGACACGGATAACCCGGTCTCTATCGCTGTGATGCATATGCAGAATGTTGCCGTGCGCCCCAGAGATATCAACCCGAACATTCCCTCCGGTCTGGAAGAGATCATCATGCACGCCATGGAAAAGGACTCCGCAAAGCGGTATCAGACGGCAGCGGATATGATCCGGGATATTGAGGCATTCAAGGCAAACAACCAGATCATCTTCGGCTATTACAATGCGCCGGAACAGACCCAGTATTTCACACCGCCGGAAGAGAACCGGAACCGGACGCCCCAGCGTCGGAACGGATACGATTCCGGCAGCAGACCGGACTACTATGAAAACAACTACCGGGAGGAAAACGAGCCGGAGCAGGAACAGTCCAAGTCGCTGGTCGTTCCGATTCTGACTGCCGTGACCATCGTTGTGGTCGTTGTGGCAGCAATCGTGATCTTCCTGCTGGTGGGACAGGGAACAAACGGTTCCAGCGGCTCTACCGATGAAGTGCCGAAGGTCATTGGCATGAACTATGACGATGCTGTGCTGAACTATCCCAACATTGAGTTTGAAGTGGCAGAGCAGGAATATACGGACAAATACGAAGAAAACATCATCTATAAGCAGAATGTTGAGGCAGGTCAGTTCGTGAAGAAGAACAAGGACGGCAAGATCGAACTGGCAGTCGCTGTCAGCAAGGGCATCCAGAAGGTGCAGATCCCGGATCTGACCAACTATACGGCACAGGAGGCAGAGGATGCGCTGAAGGCGCTGGGTCTGACCGCAGAGCAGAAAAAGACACAGAGTACTTCTGAGGAAAACATCGAGGCAGACCACGTCATCCGCACCGAACCGGGCAAGGATGAAGAGGTTGCCGTAGGTTCGAACGTTGTGATCTATGTCAGCCAGGGCATTGCAGTCGATGAGACAGATGTACCGAAGTTTATCGGCATGAGCCAGGAGGATGCAAAGAAAGAGGCGGACAGCCGAGGACTCAAGCTGGAAGTGACAGAAGCACCCTCTACAGAGGAAAAGGGCATTGTCACAGAGCAGGATCCGGAGCCGGGCAAGGTAGTTGTCTCCGGTTCGACCGTTAAGCTGACCGTCAGCAACGGCGAAGAGCCAGAGGGCGAAGTGACTTATGGCTTGGAAAACCTGCCGGTCTCTGAGATGAGCGGCATGTACACGCTGAGTTTTACCACAGATGAGGACGGCGTGATCGCATCCCGTCAGTTTGTGGCAGAGAGTCTGACAGACGCATCTGTCAGCGTAAAGGTCAAGGGCAAGGGCAGCAAGACCGTAAAGGTCTCCATCACCAGCGCCCAGAGCGGCAAGACAGAAGTTCTCGGTACGTATACGTTTGATTTTGCCGGCAAGAAATTTACGGCATCCAGCGAAAACATTTCAGGAGCCATTGAAGGTGTCGCTGTGCCGACTGTGCCGGTAACAACGACTGTTCCTGCGGAAACTGCTGCGCCGGACAACGCCGGGGAGGTAGAATAAAGCGATGACAAAACTCCCTGTTTCCATTCCGGAAAATGCACAGGGCAGAATTATCACATCGGTGGGAGGTCTCTATACGGTAGAGACCTCTTCCGGTATCTGCACCTGTAAAGCAAGAGGCATATTCCGCAAGCGTGGCATCACACCCTACGTGGGCGACTACGTTATGCTGTCCGAGGACGGCGTGATCTCAGAGATCCTGCCCCGGAAAAACAGTATCCTGCGTCCGCCGGTGTCGAATCTGGATCAGATCTTTTTTGTGACTTCTACCTGTCACCCGACCCCGAACCTGCTGCTGTTGGATTCGTTTCTCACGGTGGCGATATACCAGGATATCCAACCGGCTGTGATCCTGACAAAGGTTGACCTTGACAGGGGCGAAAAGCTGGAATCGCTGTACGCTGATGCCGGCATCCCGGTGTATCTGGTGGATTATGACAAGCCGGAGACCATCGACAATGTGGCAAAGCTGCTGGACGGAAAGATCAGCATGATGACCGGCAATTCCGGTGTGGGAAAGTCTACGCTGCTCAATGCCATTGCCCCGGAACTCCAGCTTGCCACCGGAGAGATCAGCGAAAAGCTGGGACGAGGAAAACATACCACACGCCAGGTGCAGCTTTATCCCTGCGCCGGCGGCTATCTGGCAGACACGCCGGGCTTTTCTACCTTTGAGGTGGAACAGTATCTTCAGATGGACAAGGACTGCATCGCCGACTGTTTCCCGGAGTTCCGACCTTATCTGGGGCAGTGCCGGTTCAGTGACTGCGCCCATGTGTGCGAAAAGGGCTGTGCCGTGGTGGAGGCAGTCCGGGCAGGAAAAATTGCCAAGAGCCGTCATGACGCTTATGTTTCTCTGTACCAGACGGCAAAACAGCGAAAGGCGTGGGAATCATGAAACAGGCAGTGATTTTTGCCGGAGCGCCGGTGCAACCGGAGCAACAGCCTCCTGTCCCGGCGGCAGACCTCTACGTCTGTGCGGATGCCGGGGTGAAACTGGCGCAGGCGCTTGGTGTTGTGCCGGATTGGATCGTGGGTGACTTTGACTCCCTGGGCAGTGTGCCGGAGGGGGAAAATGTGGAACCGTTTTCCCCCATGAAAGACGATACGGATATTCTGCTGGCGGCGAAGTATGCGCTTTCCAAGGGCTGCCGGCGGCTGGTGTTTTACGGTGCGCTGGGCGGCAGACTGGATCACACTGTGGCAAATCTTCAGATGCTCCGCTTTCTGGCAGACCACGGCGCACAGGGTGTGCTGGTTGACCATGCCCACTGGGTCACACTCCAGCGTGGCGGAACGGCAGTTTATCCCAGACGGGACGGGATGTACTTTTCCCTGTTTGCCATGACGGAGCAGTGCGAGGACGTGACGCTGGAAGGCGTGGCGTATCCGCTGTGCCACGGGAAGTTTTCCAATGCGTTTCCGCTGGGTGTCAGCAATGAGATCCTGGCAGAAAATGCAGTGGTGACTGTGGGCAGGGGCGATCTGCTGGTGGTGTATGCGAGAGATTGATGCGGGGAATCAGAAACAGGATGACAATTATGCAGATAAGAGGACTTCAAAACTCAGATGTGGATCCAGTTGCTGCGATATGGCTGAATACCAATCTGAAAACACATGATTTTATTGCTGCGCAGTACTGGAAAGATAATGTCGCTCTGGTAAAAGCGATGCTGTCACAGGCAGAAGTTTATGTATATGAAACAGACCGAAAGATACAAGGTTTTATTGGATTAAACGGTGAATATATCGAAGGCATTTTTGTTTCAGATGAAATGCAGTCGCAAGGCGTTGGAAAACTGCTGTTGGATTACATAAAAGACAGAAAAGCCAGATTGACTTTGAATGTGTACCAGAAAAACACACGGGCAATACACTTTTACCGTAGAGAAGGTTTCCGCATTCAATGTGAAAGTCTGGACGAGGATACTGGTGAAAAGGATTATGAAATGGTGTGGGAGCGCAAATAGAAATTTCAGTTTGTATTTCTGAAATCCAAATCACAATGCCGAACATGGAGAGGTCAGCCAATGCGTGAAATTACAAGTTGTGGAGGTGCGTGTACTTGAAAAAATATCAATGTCCGTGCTGTTCATATTTTACATATAATGTTCCGCCGGCGGAAGATTGGGGATTTATTTGCCCTGTTTGTTTTTGGGAAAATGATCCGCTTATTGCTTCTAATGACGACCCCAGCGGATCAAATCATGGAATAACTCTAAATGAAGCAAAATCGAATTATTTGAAATTTGGTGCCTGTGAAGAAGAGATGCTACAATATGTTCGTCCACCTAAAAGCAGTGAAAAAGGACGTTCATAGCTATAATTTCCAACCTGCATCGTGCGGCAGGAGAAAATAATTGACGGAGGAAAACAAACATGAAAAAGTTTCGAACAATTGTATCCGTTATCGTGATGTGCCTTGCCGGAATCGTCGGTCTTTTCTTTGGGGGAGTCTTGGACGAGGCAATGGGTGGAGCAATCTTGTTTTCGATGATCGCCGGAATTGCCTGCGTGGTCTATGCAATAGAGAATCGGGATTCGTAATCGGCAAAATAAGGAGATGACAGCGGTATGGCAAGAGGGCCTGTCTGGATAGAAGCATACGAGCAGTATCTGCTGAGAAAAAACGTCTGTGAAAAAAGCAAATTGGAACGGCTTTCTGATGATGCACTTGCCGAAAAATATTTTCAGTATGTAGAGGAAACCGACTGCAAGGAAGACACATTTGACTGGGTGCATAAGTATTGCCGGCAGCATATGTAAAATACAGTGGAATTGTGGAGAGACAGAATGGAACTGATTGTAAAACATTTTTCCGAGTTAAGTGCGGAAGAATTATTTGAGATCTATAAACTGCGGATCTCTGTTTTCGTTGTGGAGCAAAATTGTCCGTATCAGGAGGCAGATGACGCAGATAGAGCCGCTTATCATGTGTGGCTCAAAGATGAAACCGGAATCAAAGCCTATGCACGGGTGCTGCCGCCGGGTGTGACTTTCGATTCTGCCGCAATCGGGCGTGTGATCGCAGTAAAGCGCCGGTGCGGATTGGGAAGTAAAATTGTTGCTGCTGCGGTCAATATTGCAAAAGAAAAATTTGGTGCAGATAAAATCACTATCGAAGCGCAGACTTACGCACGCCGTCTCTATGAAAAAGCAGGTTTTCACCAAACATCGGAAGAATTTCTGGAAGATGGTATTCCGCATATCCGGATGCAGCTGACGCTGTAGATTTTATTTGTAATAGAATACCCCAAAACCTCCGTGTACCGGACACCCAACCGGCGCACGGAGGTTTTTTGCATACTCGTCCGCCGCCGTGCATAGAATGGGACAAACACAGGGCACAGCCCATGACCAACAGGAGGACGTATGGAACAGCAAGGGATACAAAATGTACTGCGTTGTCTGCCGCAGCAGGTGCGCAGCCGGATACAGCAGCTGACGCCGTCAGAGCAGGCACAGATCCAGGAGATACGCCTGCGTGCAGAGCGGCCGGCGTGCATTCTGCTGCACAGCAGAGAAAAGCCTCTAGACCCGGGACATCCGGTTTCACAGAGAACTATCGAGCAGACATTCCAGGCGGTGTGCGAATATTCCGTCTACCGCTATGCGAAAGAGATCGCCGAGGGCTTTGTGACCATTGCCGGCGGCAACCGGGTGGGCATTGCCGGGTCGGCAGTCTATCGGGAGGGAAAACTGGTGCAGATGCGCCACATCAGCGGTCTGAACTTTCGGGTCTCTCATGCGGTGACCGGCTGTGCCGAGCCGCTCTTCCGGCAGATATGCCCGGAGAGGCCATCCAGCCTCCTTCTGGCAGGCGCTGTGGGGTCGGGCAAGACAACAATGCTCCGTGACCTTTGCCGCCTTCTGGGGGCATCCTGGCGGCTCACACTGGTGGATGAGCGCAGCGAGATCGCCGCCGTACACCACGGCGTGCCGCAGTATGATGTGGGACTGCACACCGATGTGCTGGACGGCTTTCCACGGGCAGAGGGTCTGCTGACAGCGCTCCGTGTGCTGACGCCGGAGGTGCTGGTCTGCGATGAGATCAGCACGGAGGCAGATGCCCAGGCGATTTTGCGCATACACGGCAGCGGCGTCCCGGTGGTGGCATCGGCACACGGAACATCTCTGGAAGACCTGGAACGCCGGCCGGCGCTGAAACAGCTGCTGGACAAGGGCGTGTTTCGGTATGCGGCAGTTTTGTCCGGCAGGGAACAGGGAAAGGTGCAGACGCTGCGCCGGGTGGTGCCATGATGAAACTGCTGGGACTGCTGCTGGTGGTCTGCTGCGGCGCCGGGATCGGCGTGATGCAGGCGATGCGTCTGCGGCAGACACACCGGAACCTGGAACAGCTCTGCCGGATGCTCCGGGAACTTTCCGTGCAGATGGCGTTTCGCAGTCTGACGGTGCAGGAACTGCTGGAACAGCTTTGCCGGGAGCCGGCATATGCGGCGTTTCAGTTCCCGGTGCTGGTGCTTTCCGGGCTGGAACAGGGAATGCCTCTGGCAGATGCCTGGGAGTCGGGCATCCGTCAGGACAAGGCAATTCCGGAGACGGGAAAGAATCTGCTGCTGCCCCTGGGCGAAGAACTGGGCGCAAGCGACCTGGACGGTCAGACCGCCACGCTGTCCCAATACCGCCGGCAGCTGGAACCCTATGCCGCAGAGGCAGGCGAATTATGCCGCCGGAAACAACGGCTCTATTGCAGCCTGGGTGTTCTGGGCGGCTTTCTGGCGGCAATCCTGCTTTGCTGAAAGGAAAAACCATGGAAATAGATCTCATTTTTAAGATTGCCGGAACAGGGATCATTGTGGCAGTGCTGAACCTGGTTCTGAAACGGGCAGAGCGGGAGGAGCAGGCGATGATGACCACACTTGCCGGGCTGGTGGTGGTGCTGATGCTGCTGGTCGATCAGATCGGCACGCTGTTTGAACGGGTAAAGTCGGTGTTTGGCTTATGATAGAGGAGACTGTAACTGCCGCCGCAGTCTGCATCACTGCGGCGATCTTTTCCACACTGTTGAAACAATACTGCCGGGAACACGCCCTGTTCTGCGTGATCGGGGCGTGTGCGGCGGTGGGAATCGCAGCGGCGGCGTATCTCACGCCAGTGGTGTCGCAGATGCAGGCGCTTTTCGAGCGGACAAACCTGCCGTCCGCCTATCTGACGATTCTCTGGAAAGCCCTGGGCATCTGCTATCTGACCGGCATCGCCGGGGATCTCTGCCAGGACTGCGGCGAGTCTGCTCTGGCACGGACGGTGGAACTCTGGGGCAGGCTTTCCCTGGTGCTGCTGTCCCTGCCGCTGTTGGAGACCCTTTTGCAGATGGTAACGGAGGTGTTGTCATGAAACGGTGGAAAGCGCTGGTGCTGCTGGGGACGCTCTGCCTGGGGCTGCTGCTGCCGTGGCAGGCGGCGGCGCAGGAAGAACCTGCCGGACAGCTGGCAGAGGAGAGCGGCGCAGCCGGGGTGACAGAACAGCTGGGATGTGCAGTCGGTGCTGGAACAGCTGGGGCTGTCGGTGACTGCGCCGGATGAGACCGGGGAAAAATTCACCCTGTCTCACATCTGGCAGGTGTTCTCGGACTATCTCTCCGGGCGCATCTCACAGCCTTTTGCCATGCTGGGCGGACTGCTGACAGTGATCCTGTTTGCGGCACTGCTCCAGGGCATCCAGGATGACCCGAAACGCCGTGCCGTGGGACAGGTATACGAGTTTGTCTGTGCGCTTGCGGCAGTGGCAGTGCTGGCAGAGCCGCTGTGTCAGAGCTTTGCGGCGGTGGAGAGCGCACTGTCCCAGGGCGCATCGTTTATGACCCTGTTTGTGCCGGTGTTTGCCGGTATCCTGGCGGCAGGCGGTACAGTCACCAGCGCTGTGTCCTACCAGACTGCCGTGGTAGCCCTGGCGGACGGCGTGATGCAGATGATTACCCGTGTGCTGCTGCCGTTCTGCACCATGGGCTTTTCACTGGCAATCGTGGATGCCGTCAGTCCGTCTGTGTCCGTGGGCGGACTGCTGCGGCTGTCCCGGAAGTTTACCACCTGGGTGCTGGGGTTGCTGATGACCTTGTTTCTGGGGGTGCTTTCCATGCAGAACTGGCTGGGCGGCAGTTTGGATACAGCGGCATCCAAAACCACCAAGTATGTGATCGCCAACTTTGTGCCGGTGGTGGGCAATGCGGTATCCGATGCCTATACTACAGTGCGCAGCAGTTTGCAGATCCTGCGCAGCACCACAGGCGTGATCGGGATCGTCTCCCTGTGTGTGCTTTTTTTGCCGCCGCTGGTGCAACTGCTGTTGTACCGTGCTGTGGTGGCGGTGGGTGCGGCAGCGGCAGAACTTTTCGGAACAAAAAGTCTGCTGCGTCTGCTCCGTGGAACACAGCAGGCGCTCGCCATTGCCTTTGCGCTGCTGGTCTGTTTCGGTATTATGTTCGTGGTGGCAACTGCCATCGCCATGACCATTGGAAAGGGGGCAGCATAGCGTTGGAGACCATGCGTGCCATTGTGCTGGTGACCTGTGTCATCAGCATTCTCAGCGGTCTGCTGGACGTGCTGAAACCCAGCGCAAAGTTCGACCGCCAGCTGCGGCTGCTTTTGGCATCAGTGTTTGTACTGGGAATCTTCACGCCGCTGAGCCGTGGTGCGGCAGAGTTTCAGCCGAACTGGGACTGCGCCGCCGAACTTACGGAAAACAGCCTGGCAGAAACCGCAGAACAGGAGACGCTGCGCTGTGCCGCCGGAAATCTGGAGGAATCTCTTGCGGCGATGCTGCGGCAGAACGGCATTCCGGATGCCCGGGTTCAGGTGGAAATGAATATTGCGGAGGACAACAGCATAGAGATAGAACAAGTCACAGTGGCCTGTAGAGATGCCGCAGCGGCAGGACAGCTGCTGACAGATTGTCTGGGAAAAGAGGTGAATATCCATGTGGAAACGGATTCTTGAACCGCTGCGGAAAAAGCTGAAGGGTGAGAACGGCGTGCGGCTGGTGATGCTGCTGGGCATCGCCGGGCTGGCGCTGATCCTGTTGTCCGGGTTTCTGCCGGACAAAGCCGAAAAGCAGACAGATGCCGCATCTGTGCAGAGCGCAGAGACAGCCTCTCAGGAACAGGCGGAGCAGTACTGCCGCCGGATGGAACAGCAGCTGGTCGATGTGCTGGAACAGGTCGAGGGCGTGGGCAGCTGTCGGGTGATGCTGACGGCGACAGGCAGCCCGGAGACCATCTATGCACAGGATGCTGAACAGGAGCAGGGCGAAAACCGCACCAGGATCCAGCGGAAATGCGTGATCGTTTCCGACAGCGGCAGTCAGCAGCCACTGGTGCAGCAGATCGCTGCGCCGGAGATCAGCGGTGTGATCGTGGTGTGCAGCGGCGCATCCAGCGCTGTGGTGCAGGAACGTGTTACAAAGGCAGTGCAGGCAGTGCTGCATCTTGCCGCAGGCAGAATCTGCGTCGTTCCGGCGGCGTGAACCAGAAAGGAATCAGAGCATGAAGAAACCATCTTTTATCATCGGAAAAAAACAGATCATTCTCTCGTGTCTGACGCTGATGCTTGCCATCGCCGTCTATGTGAATTATGCCATGTCGGACGGCAAGCTGGAAACTGCACAGGTACAGTCCAAGGATAGCGTGACCTATGGAGACACTGCCTTTGTGAATGCTGAGGCAAACCAGGCAGCGGAGGAGAGCCAGCCGACAGAGGAAAGCGAACCGGCTGACGAGACGTCCGGCGCATATTCCGTCAACGGCGATGCGGAGGAAACTGCCGCAGACGTAGAGGCAGAGTATACCGCCGCCGGAAGTGCAGAAAACTATTTCGCCCAGGCGAGACTGGAACGCACCAGCAGCCGGGATGAGAGCGTGGCGGCGCTGCAGTCCATGCTGGGCGGCGGCGACCGGACAGAGGACGAACTGGTGACCGACGCCATCGCAGCCGTGGAGACCTCCAAGCTGATCGAGAGCGAAAGCACCATCGAGTCGCTGATACAGGCGCAGGGATATTCCAACTGCATCGTCTATCTGGACGGGGACAGCGCCAAGGTCGTGGTGCAGACAGAGGGTCTGGATGCGGCACAGGCGGCAGCGATCAAGGACGTGATTTTGGGTGAAGTTTCAGTCTCGGCAGAAAATATTCGAATTTTTGAGGTAAAATAGTTGTATCCGGCGATTTTTTTTGGTATAATAGAAGAAAGAACTTGTTCGGACTGGCATGGAACGGGCAGCGCATCAGATGCGGTTTCTTTCGATTCTGT
>ERZ831634.3810-NODE-3810-length-10795-cov-3.223743_pt1 | contig 10795 bp, 9 predicted proteins | sample MGYA00519953_ERZ831634 | MGnify/ENA primary metagenome ERZ831634 (study PRJEB31850, sample SAMEA3708718) | human gut metagenome | biome: human gut; feature: human-associated habitat; material: faeces | place: China | collected 2014 ...
CGTTTTAGGCGTGCGTTTTTGCACGATGTGATTTTTTGCACTCTTTTACCATTCATTCCTGCACCCGGTTTACCAGACAACCGTTTTCGTCCTTCCTCCTGATACAGTTTTTCTGCTTTTTCTACTTCTCCCCGTCTTCCCGCTCCATCTTCCGTTTCATCGAGAACCGGGTGACGCCGAGCAGTGCCGCCGCCCGCGTCAGGTTATTGCCGGAAAGTTTCAACGCCTCCGACATATATCGTTTCTCCAGCGCCGCGACCTCCTGCTCGAGGTCGATCGGTCCTTTTTTCAAATCTTTCAGATAGATGCAGTCCCCGCTCTCCGGCCTTGCCTCCCGCTCGACCGGCGCCAGCTCCACGTGTTTTTCCAGGATATTTCCCTGGCTGAAGAGAAAACAACGCTCAAAAATATTTTTAAGCTCCCTGACATTGCCTTTCCAGTCGTACAAGAGCAGCTCCCGCATGAAATCCGGATCCACTTTTTCGATATTGCGGGCAAAGGCTTTATTATAATAGTCAAGGTAATAGTCACAGAGCACCGGGATATCCTCGCGCCGGTCACGAAGCGGCGGAATCTCGATCTGCATGACATTCAGCCGGTAGAACAGATCCTCCCGGAATTGCCCCGCCTTGATCGCCTCCTCGAGATTTCTGTTCGTCGCCGCAATGATCCGAACATCGACCGCCGTGTCCTCCAGCGCGCCGATCCGCTTAAATTTCCGGTCATCCAGGAAGGTCAGAAGTTTCGTCTGCATCGCCATCGGCAATTCGCCGATCTCGTCCAAAAAGACCGTACCGCCGTCCGCCAGCTCAATCAAGCCCTTTTTCGTCTTGAGCGCCCCCGCAAACGCGCCGCGCTCGTAGCCAAAGAGCTCGCTCTCCATCAGATTTTCCGGAATCGCACCGCAGTTAATGCGTACCATCAGGTTATCCTTGCGGGCGCTGTTCGCATGAATCTGCCGCGCCACAACTTCCTTGCCCGTTCCCGTCTCCCCGCGCAGGAGTACATTGACCGACAAATTTTCCCCAAGCACCTGAATAAGGTGCCGGATCCGGGCAGCTGCCTCACTGACACCTAAAAACTGCGGCACATCGCCTTTCAGGAAGACGAGTGAATCCCGGTTGCGCTTCTGCTCCAGACACCGCTTGATCAGCATATCGATCTCATCCACATCAAACGGCTTTAAAATATAATCATATGCGCCGCGCTTCGTCGCCTCAACCGCCTGGGAGACGGAGCCGTACGCCGTCATCATGATGACCTGCAGTTCCTCATCTGCATTTTTGAAATTGACAATCTCATCCATCCCGACACTGTTTTCGAGGAGATTGTCGAGAAGGAGCACCCCCGGATGATATTTCCTGACAAACTCCAGCCCTTCCTCGACGGTTGCGGCTGAATAGGCGTCATATCCCCTGTCTTTCAGTCCTTCCTCCAGTGTATAGCGAATCAGAAATTCATCGTCCACAATCAAAATTCGATCCATGTGCATCCTCCTCCCTGTTTCATAACATTATACTCTAAATACTAAATTCGTGAAATACCTCATTAAATGGTCACACTATACCATTTTCCCCGGAAATTTTAAAACCACGTCTGTCCCTACCCCCGGCTTGCTCACGATCTCCATCGTTCCTCCATTTGACTCCACCAGGCGGCTCACGATTGAGAGCCCAAGCCCGGTTCCGTTGATGCTCTTTGTATAAAATGGTTCCAGCGCCTTGGAGACTTCTTCCTCCGTCATGCCTTTTCCGTTGTCCCGCACCGTCACAATCACTTCTTTCTCCTGCGCGGCTGCCATAAGCTTAATCTGTCCCTCGCGGTCCGGTACCAGCGCCCTCAGGCTGTTGCTGATCAGGTTGTGAATGATCTGGCGAAACTCATTTTCATTGAGACACGCCCTCAGTCCCTCTTCTGCCTCCACAAAAAGCGATGCGCGGCGGCTGTCCGGTCCTTTCGCATAGATCATTCCGATCTCCTTTAAAACACCGGTCACAGAAATCTCCGTTTTCGGTGATTCACGCCGGATTGACAAAGTCAGAAGGTTCATGATCAGCGCCGTGACACGGTCGATCTCATGGATCATGCTGTCACAGAGCATTTTATCGCCGTCCTTGACCGTCCTGCCCTTTAAAAGCTGAATACCGGAGCGGATGCCCGCGATCGGGTTCTTGATCTCATGCGCCAGCGTCGCTGCCATCCGGCTGGTATATTCCATTTTCGTGTAATTATCCATGTTTTTGAGCAGACCCTCAAAGGTAACCGCCAGCTGCCCGATCTCGTCGTGGCGGCTGACCGCCTCAAACCGGTATTTCTGATAACTGCCCTTGTTTTCCTCGATTTCCTTACAGGTATGGCTCATCCGGCGGATGGGGCGCGTGATACTGTGGGAAATGAAAATGCTTGCCTGGCAGATGAGAATCAGCGACGCGATCGCGCCGACTACCAAATAGCTCTGCTGCTCTAAGATGCGTTCCCCGAATATTCTCTCATCCATCCGGTACTCCAGCCGCCAGCCAAATGGATTGTCCCCCTTGCTGACTGCCAGTACCGATGTGTTTTCCCAACGGGTTCCAGCCGTGATCTCCTCACCGTCACGATCCAGAATCCGAATCCGCCCGCGCTCAAAATTCCGGTATTTTTCCGCGATCTCCTCCTCCGGCAGACGCTTTTCCAGAAAATGCAGATCGCGGTTTACATCCTCAAACAGCGTATCCGCCAGCTCCAGCTCGCTGTTTTTCTGCATCGTGTAGCCATTATAATAGGAAATCACGCTGAAACTTCCGATGACAAGGATTCCCACCAGAACAAAGGGAATCATGACCTCATTTTCAATCTGGAAAAACCAATTTGAAAGACGTTTCAGCCATTTATTCATCGCTCGTTTTCGCCTCCTTCTCGCTGTTGTCTGACAGCTTCATGTTTCCAAATGCCCGCCTTTAGCAAGCACGTTTTTTCCATATACTCTCCAGCACCGGGGCAAGGACAAAAACCAGGGTCGAACACAGCGTCACCGGAAATCCCCAGTAAACCGGCAGCTCGCGTGGCTGAAGCAGCACCGTCCCGGTTACCCCTGTCACAAATGCCGCCCATGCGCCCGTCCTCGTTGCCCGCTTATAATAAAGCGTGCCGTAGAGAAGTGGCGTCAGAATTGCTGAAAACAATCCCCAGATATCCGCGCCGAAAAACAGGCTGTTGGACGGTGGATTTAAGGAGAGCAGAAGCGCCAGCGTTCCGCCGAGAAAGATAAAGAGCTGCGTCAGCCCCAGGATACGGTCCTCTGTTTTCTTCCATTTTCCATACTGCGCCGCCACATCGTAGGACATCATCGAGCCAATCAGAAGCAGCTGCGAGTTCGCCGTCGACATGCACGCGCCGATCACGCTGATTAAGAAAAATCCGCTGAACCGCGATCGGAGCAAATAATTAATTGCGTAGACAAAAATATCGTCTGATCCGAAGTAATAGGACAGATAAGGAAACAGGATCCGAAGCCCCAGACCGATCTGGGTCAGGCAGAAATAAAAAAATGTCAAGAACACCAGCGAACAGATCAGGACTTTCCGCGCCGTCTCACGGCTCTTTGCCGCCACAATCCGGATCAGATACTGTGGGTTCGCTGCCAGCCCCATACCCCAGCCAAAAAACATCGTGAGGTACATGGTAAGGCTGTAATCTTTCATCAGATTTCCAAAACTGTCCGTCCCGCTGCCCGCCGCATTTCGGCTAAACACCTCCGCGTTTGTCAAAAATCCGCTTCCCTCTATTCCTCCGACCACGACAAAATAGACAACCACTATACTGATCGTGAGCATGATAAGGTTTCCGCCATCCGTCTTGGTAACCGAATTGAATCCTCCAAAGGTAGAATACAGAATAAACAGATAAACCAAAAAAATTGCAACTTTATAATCGATATTTAAAAGCGTCGCCGCCGCAATTCCAAATCCCTTGATCTGGATCACCAGATAAAAAACGTAACCGCCCGAGAGCAGCAGCGCACAGCAGGTCCGCAGAAAGCGGGAATGGTAGCGCTCCCCGATAAACTGCGGGATCGTGAGCATGTCGCAGTCATAGATACGACCGCTGATGAGATACAGCAGCCCCGCGCCGATGAACCACGGGATAACCGTCACAGCGATCACGGAGGTTCCATTTTCAAAAACATTGCCCGTGTATCCCAGAATGGTCGCAGCGGACACCCAGGTCCCGACGAAGGTGGAAAACAGCCGCCAGAACCCGCATTTCCGTTCTCCGATAAAAAATTTCCCTATCGAATCGCTCTCACCGAACGATGATTTTCCTATAATCAGGATAATCAGCGAATAGACGCTGAAACAGACCAGATAATCAAATGTTCTACTCATGCTCACCGATGTTCACCCTCGTAGACGGCTTCCAGCCAGCCTTCTTCCGTCTCCGGCTGCCGTCTCAGCCGGTAATATCCGCAGATGCTCCCCTCTTCTCCAAACGTATCCCGCACAAACACCCGTTTCGCGCCGTTTCGGTATGCCTGATGGATCACGCGGCGCAGCACGCCGTCAAGCTCTTCCGGCTCACAGCGCTCGATCGTGAGGTATGCAAGCCCTTTCTCCGGGACATTTCTCTGATCGAGCACATAGTGCCAGTGCTTATTTTCGCCCTCCAGGTACGGTGCCAGCTCTTTTTCATACTCCAGGCTTACGAGCGTCAGCCCGCGTGCTGGGATCGTAGGACCTGCTGCCGCCCGGTTTTTCTCCTCCAGAATCTCCTCCATCTTCTCCGGCGGGTAAACGCCCATGCCGATCTTAACCAGCGTCCCGGCGATGATGCGGACCATGTTGTAGAGAAAGCCGCTGCCGCTGATCCGGATAGTAATAAGGTCATTTACCTTGGTGATATCTAAGCTGTAGATGGTCCGCACCGTCTCCTCCGCCTGGGTCCGCACCGTACAAAAGCTCTTGAAATCGTGCTCACCGATGAGATAGGATGCCGCTTTCTGCATTTTCTCTAAATCCAGATTGAAATAGCAGAAATAGCTGTATAAGCGCTGCAGCGGCATATCGATCTTGCGGTTTAAAATCTTGTATTCATAGGTTTTCACACAGTTTGCCTTGCGTGGATGGAAGGTAAGGGGTACCTCCTCCGATGCCTGGATCCGCACATCGTCCGGCAGACGCTGGTTGAGTGCAAAGCAGATCTTATCCCCCGGAATCCGGCTCTCGGTATCGAAAACTGCCACATTTCCCATCGCATGGACACCCGAATCCGTCCGGCTCGCCCCGATGACCTGGATATCCTCTTTTAAAAGAGAAGAAAGTGCCTGGTTCAGCACCTCCTCAATGGTCACTCCGTTGGGTTGAAGCTGCCACCCGCAGTAGGCGGTTCCGTCATAAGAAACCACTAGCTTAATTCGTCTCATATATATTCCTCTATTTCTATATTTATCCTCAAAAATCTATTTTCTGCTATTTATCATACCATATAATCCCCTTTTTTTGACAGATATTTTTTTATTGACCGTCTTTTCCTATGCAAAAAGCACCTTTGGATCCTTTCATCCAAAGATGCTTTTTTCTTAGCATTCGCCATATGCTACCAGCGGTTCTCCCTCACTTACCCCCAGTGACAAGGTATAGTAAAAGACCATGCCGTCAAGCTCTGATTCATAACGATACATCAGGCTGCCGTCAAGCCGCCGGATTTCTCCCAGTAAATCTCCTTTTTTCAGGCAGCTTCCTTCCCGGATAGCCGGATACCAGAATCCATTTCCCGGTGCCTCCAGATAGCGCATGATCCGAATCTCCCTTTGCTCTATTTTCCCGGATGGAAGTACCTCTGATTCCGGGGAGCTTTCTGAATCTTTTAAATTCATTCCTTTGACTGATTCCAGAATACTTTCTGGCAAAATATCCAGATGAACCAGCAGTTCATACAGGTTTATCCGATATGCATCCACCTCCCGTTCTGTCCAACGTCCCAGTCCGCCCCGTTCTAGTAGAAGAGCCGGGATTCCTTTCTGTGCTGCCCAGCTGTACAGACCATTTTTCGCCGTTGATGCCACTCTCCACGACAAAGACATCGCTCTTGCCGCTGCAGCCGCCTTTTTTTCTACCGTCTCGCCTGCTGCCACCGGAAAAAAGGCAAACGGAACTACCATCTCGTGAATATCTCCACTATGGAGATCCACGAGGAAGTCCGCATCTGGATACAGATACGTTTCCACAGCTGCTGCTATCTTCGCTGACCGGCTTCCCATTTCCGTTCCCGGAAATGCCCGATTTAAATTGACACCATCCTCCGGTACCAGCTGCTTGATTTCCTTATAAAATCCACCTTCATTAGCAATCGGAAGAAATACAACCTCTCCCTTCATCTGCCTCGGATCCAGTTCCTGAATCAGACGGGAAACTGCCAGAATTCCTATGTACTCACAGCCATGTACCCCCGCTGTAACAATCAACCGTTTTCCCGGTCTTGAACCACAGAAAGCCGCCGCTTTCAGGCTGCATTCCTCATCCACCGGAATTTTCAGCCACTGCTTCGTGCCTGCCTCCACCTTCGTTTCATATATTTTCATGTTCTATTTCCTGTTCTGAGAACTTTTCTGCTCCTTTTACTCAATTCCATCTAAACGATCGCCTGCAGCAGCCTGCGCGCATATTCATCCGTTGTCTTTCCCAGCTCCCGGACCGGACGGCATTCTGTGATATGTCCGCGGTATAAAAACAGCACCTCATCGCACAGATAGGTAACCGACGTCAAATCATGCGTAATAAATACATACGTCAGATTCAGTTTCTCCTTTAAATCTATAAGCAGATCCATAACCTGCACCTGCGTATGTGCATCCAAAGATGAAATCGCCTCATCGAACAGAATTATCTCCGGTTCGCAGGCTACCGCCCGGGCAATGCAGACTCGCTGGAGCTGACCGCCGGACAATTCATGGGGATATCGATCCAGAAAATCTGAACTTAGTCCCACCATCTCCATCAGCTCTCCGGCACCTTTTTTTATTTTCTCTCTTGAAAGCTTCCGGATTCCCTTTTTACGTGCTGCTGCCCGCTGTCCCTCCGCCAGAATATCCCGTATACGGAAACGCGGGTTCGCCGAGGTTGTATAATCCTGAAAAACAATACTGATTTTCTTCTGCAGATTCTTTCTCCCCTGACGGTTTCGATAAATCTCCTCCCCATCCAGAAGCACCTGCCCGGAATCCGGTTTTAAAAGTCCGCAAAGGACACGTCCAACCGTCGATTTTCCGCTTCCAGTTTCTCCTAAGATCCCCAGGCAGCTTCCCTTTTCCACCTGCAAAGATACGTCAAACAGCACCTGGTCCCTGGAGGTTCCAAACAATTTATCCTGACGCTCACTCCGGAAGCTGACACATATATCTTTTAATTCAAGCATAATTCCTCCTGATTATCCAGGCAAAGCCGGTAGCGCTCCATGACCGAGCGCCGTGTCTCTGCAAGCATCCGTGTATACGGATCCTTTGCATGCCTTAAGATATGTTCAAAATCGCCCTGTTCGACCAGTTTTCCTCCATTCATCACGACGATCTCGTCCGCAATCTTCGAAACCGCCCCCAAATCATGGGAGATAAATATCATCGCCGTATGACTTTCTTCCTTGATCCGCTGAAATTCCTTCAAAATTTCAGCCTGGGTGATGGCATCGATTGCCGTTGTCGGTTCATCTGCCACCAGAAGTGCCGGCTTCATCGCCAGTGCCAGCCCAATCATGATTCTCTGAAGCATTCCTCCGGAAAGCTGGTGTGGATACTGCCCCAGCACTTCCTCCGGATTATGAATTCTCATTTTTTCCAATACTTCCAGGGAAATCTCCCGGATCTTTGCCCGATCCCAATCTGTATGGGCTGCAAAGGTCTCGGCCATCTGGCTTCCAATCCGGTAAAGTGGATCAAAGCAGGTCATCGGATTCTGGAGAACCATGCCTATCTTCTGCCCACGCAGCCGCCGCAGTTCATCCCGTCCTGCCCGGCATAGATCCTTTCCCTCAAACCATGCCTGTCCTTCTATCCGGAACTGGCGGTCCAGAAGTCCCAGAATTGCTTTTACCGTCATGCTTTTTCCGCTTCCGGATTCTCCCAGAATACCCAGGCACTGCCCCGGCTCTACCTCAAAGCTTACATTCTCGACCAATTTTTTTCTGTTTATTTCTGATTTTCAGTTCTACATTCAGTCCATCCACCCGCAGAATCGGCTGCACCCGCTCATGATTCAGGCTCATTTCTGCACCTCCTTCGGATCCAGCACATCCCGCAGGGCATCTCCCATCAGGTTAAACGCTGCTACCAGAATTACCACCGCAATTCCCGGAACCAGCATCTGTACCGGATTGCTGGTGAGGACATTCTTCGCCTCGCTCAGCATCGCTCCCCATTCCGGTGTCGGTGCCTGTACACCCAGTCCCAGAAATGAGAGGGTTGAAATATTGATAATCGCCCATCCGACATCCAGAGAGGATAAAACTGCCAGATCTGCCGCAATTGACGGTACAAGATGGCGAAATAATATAAAAGATTCTGGTGTTCCTATACATCGTGAAAAGCGCACAAAGTTCCGGTCACGATACTGCATAACACCTGTCCGGATCATCCGCGCATACCAGGCCCATTTAATAAACACATTGGCCAGAATTACATTCTGCACGCTGATTCCCAACAGGGCTACCACTGCAAACACCATGATCTGGCTCGGAAATGAAAGCATTACATCGACTGTGCGCATGATCACCTCTTCCACGATCCCGCGGAAATAACCTGCCAAAAGTCCCATCAACGCTCCCAGGCCAATCGTTCCAAGCATGGTCAGGACTGCCAGCCCCAGCGTCGGACGGATTCCATAAATCATTCTCGACAAAATACACCGTCCCAGATTATCGGTACCAAGTGGATACTGCTGGCTGAATCCGGCAAATTTATTTAAAATATCCGTTGCATACGGATCATTCGGTGCGATAAACGGTGCAAAGATCCCTATGAGCGCCACGATAAGCACCAGACCAATCGTTCCAACGGCCGCCCGGTTTCGAATCAATCGTCCTACCATCAATGACTCTCCTTTCTAAGACGCGGATCTGAAATTGTCTGAAGAATATCAAATAATAAATTAAATCCGACAAATAGTACTCCGATCAATAGCACATACGTCTGGATCACCGGATAATCCCGGTTAAAAATCGAGCTGATACAGAGTGTCCCAAGCCCCGGCCAGGCAAATACATTCTCAACGACGATCGTTCCGGAAATCAGCTGCGGTATGCTCATTCCGATCGCTACAATACAAGTATGCATCGAATTTTTCAAAATGTGTTTAAGAAGAATCTGCCGGTTTGGAATGCCTCTCACATTGGCATAGAGAACATAATCCTGTTTCATGTTTTCCAACATATTATTGCGGATCAGGCGGATATACGTCGATATATAACTCAATGATACCGTAAACGATGGCAGAATCAGGTGTTTAAAGCTCCCGCTTCCGCTCGTTGGAAGCAGATCCAGCTTGATCGAAACCAGCCAGATCAGAAGAAGCCCTACCCAGTATGCAGGCATCGCCGTTGTCATAAAAACAATCGCCCGCATGATGCGGTCAAACACACCATCCTTATAAACGGCACAGAGCACTCCAATCGGAATGCTCAGTACCAGAACCATCACAAACGATACACCCGCAAGCTGCAGAGTCGCCGGAAGACAGCGCATCAGTTCGCCCGCAACTGTACGGCTCGGATTGACGTAACTGATTCCAAAATCTCCCCTCAGACAGTCAGCCAGCCAGGAAATATATCGTATCAGATATGGTTTGTCCAATCCAAGTTCCGCCCTTACCTGTGCCACCGCCTCTTCTGTAATAATCGGTACCTGGCGGATGCGCAGTGCCACCTCCGCCGGATCGGATGGTATCAGGTTAATAAACACAAAACACACAAACGAAATGATAATAAGAAGCGGAATTGCCGACAGGATTCGTTTTATGATATATTGTTTCATTTATTTTTCCTTTATTTCTTCTCTCCAAAATAGAAATCAGCGAACGGAACCTCATACTGAGTCTGTGTAAAATGAAAGCCCTGCAGATCCGAACGGTAGATTGCCTTATTGCACTCATAAGTAAGCGGAATATAGACCGCATCCTCATGCAGACGGGTCAGCACAAATGTATACAGCTCCTGACGGCGCTCTTCATCCGTGGAAACCAGGATCTCTGTAATCGCATCATCGATATCTGCCTTATCTTCCAGTCCCTGCTGTGCCGCAAAATCTCCATAAACCGGAGCGCGCATCGCCGCCAGGGAGGACTGCGGGTCATACGGAGTTCCCCAGCAGATATTAAATACCATGTCAAAGTTTCCAGCCTTCATACTATCACGGTAAGACTGTTCTTCCTCTCCATGAATGTTCAGGGAGACACCCAGCTTCTGGTATTCGCTCTGGAGGTACTCCGCAATCGCTTTTTCCGTCACACTATCGCTGTTATAAAGCAGCTCCAGTTCCATTTTCTGGCCGTCTTTTTCACGTACGCCGTCTCCAGCCAACGTCCAGCCTGCTTCCTCCAGCATCTTCGTTGCTTCTTCCACATCATACTCATATGGGGTCAGATTGATATCGCAGTAAGGAACGGTAGATGCAAACAGTGTATCCGCCGGCTGTTCCAGACCATAAAAAATACCTTCTGAAATCGCTGCTTTGTTTGTCGCATGCTGAAGTGCCTTACGCACTTCCTTCTCATCCAGAATATCACGGGTTGTATTCAGTACAATCTGCCGGGTCGAGGTCGGATCCGATAAC
>ERZ831634.3815-NODE-3815-length-10787-cov-8.745341_pt1 | contig 10787 bp, 9 predicted proteins | sample MGYA00519953_ERZ831634 | MGnify/ENA primary metagenome ERZ831634 (study PRJEB31850, sample SAMEA3708718) | human gut metagenome | biome: human gut; feature: human-associated habitat; material: faeces | place: China | collected 2014 ...
GTATCAAAAATTCGGGCGTTTGTATAGGCTTTTTTGAGAAACTCCGAACTTTCTTGCCATTTTGTAACCTGAAATGTGGTCTGTGCAACTGCAAACAGGGGTTTTTGCGGGTCAGAGGGGCCTTTCCATGCCTTCAACTCGGCCAGATCGGCAAAAACGAACACCTCTCCGCGGGTGTGGCCCACGATCCCCTGCACCTCCGGATGGGTCTTGTCGCCTGCCACCAGCAGCACCGCCCCCGCCTTTTCGGCCTCGGCGGCAATGCGCTGGATCTTCTGCACGAAGGGACAGGTGGCATCATGGTAGGTGATGCCGCGCGCATCCAGCTCGTCGTACACGGTGCGCGGCACGCCGTGACTGCGGATGACCACCTCGTACCCGGCGGGCACACCGGCGATGGCATCCGCCACAAGGGCACCCTTTTTCTGCATATCCTCCACAGCCTGCGGGTTATGGATCAGCGGGCCGAGGGTGGCCACCTTGCAGCCTTCGTTCAGCAGGCCATAGGTCAGGTCCACCGCCCGCTTGACACCAAAGCAGAACCCCGCCGTTTTGGCAACTCGGATCTCCATCTTTTACGCCCCCATCTTTTCCCACGCATCCAGCAGGGCCTGCTTGTTGGCACGCAGCTTTTTGGTGTCGCGGCGGCTCTCCATGGCAAACTGCTCTGCAGGCATCGGCTCGCCGTAGATCACCCGTACTTTGCAGAACAGGTGCATTTTTCCATCCGGCGTATCGTACAGGATGCGGCAGGGCACTACGTCCACCCCGGCCCCCGCCGCAATGACGAACAGTCCGCTCTTGGGCGGCAGAAGCTTCCCGTCCTTTTCGCGGGTGCCCTCCGGGAAGATGAGCAGTGTTTCGCCGTTTCTGCACTTTTCTACGGTCTGCTCAATGGCAGCCATTTCATCCTTTGTGCCGCGCACGCACACCGCGCCGCAGCAGCGGAAGAACCATGTGAGCAGGGCGTTGATCTCGAACAGTTCCTTCTTGGCGAACACGATCATCCGCCTGCCCCACCGGGTGACCACGATAAACACCGGGTCGATGGCGGAGACATGGGTGGGTGCAAGGATGCAGCCCTTTGTCTGCACCTTTTTCAGGTTTTCGCGGCCCTCTACATGGATGCGGAAGCCGATATGCCACAAAAGCCACGCAAAGGGCACTAAGATGTAATATAATATCATTTTATCGTTTTATTCACTTTCTCCGCAATGATCTTCTTCATTGCAGCAAGGCTCTGTTCAAAATCCAGCTCCGAAGTATCCAGCAGCACGGCATCGTCCGCCTGCTTCAGGGGTGCAGCGGCACGGTGGGTGTCCTGATAGTCCCGCTGCTTCACGTCGGCCAGCACCTCTTCATAGGGAGTATCGATGCCCTTGGCCTGATACTCTTTCCACCTGCGTGTGGCGCGGGCTTCCGGCGTGGCGGTGAGGAAGATCTTCACCGTGGCATCCGGCAGCACCACCGTGCCGATGTCGCGGCCGTCCATCAGCACGTCCTGCTTTTTGGCCATATCCCGCTGCAGTTCCAGCAGAAAGGCGCGCACAGCCGGGTTTGCGCCCACGGCAGAGGCAGCCATACCTGCGGCCTCGGTGCGGATGGCGGTGCTCACATCCTCTTCCTTTAAATAAATGTGCTGCTCACCCTCAATGGAGGCCAGCCGCAGCTCGATCTGGGGAAGCAGCGCGTTCACTGCGTCGTTGTACTTAGGGTCCTTGCCTGCGCGCAGGGCATACAGGCCGATGGCGCGGTACATGGCACCGGTATCCACATAAATATAGCCCATTTCAGCCGCCAAACGGCGTGCCAGCGTAGATTTTCCTGCACCTGCAGGCCCGTCGATCGCAACAGATACCATGTTGTATCTCTCCTTTTTTAAACTGAACGATTTAAAATGGCCTCCGCTCACGCTCTGGCCATCTTCAGCGGAAAATTATTTTAAATATTTACAAATCTGGAAAATCTGCGGATTTTCCAGATTTGATTTTTCACAAGTGGGGCCGCAACGGCCAACTGAATCTGCTGCTCGTTCCCTTCGGGAACAGTTGCGCAGTGGTCTGTGAGACTATCCCGGCAACAACTCTTTTTGTGAAAACGTATTTTGAAAACGACCGCAGTCGTTTTCAAAATACAAATCAAAAAAATCTATTCCTATAAATATGCCCAGAGCAGCGCGGAGGGCATTTAAAATTGTTTTATCTGTAATTACAGATTATTTGCAAATGCCTGTGCAGTGCAGAAGGCGATCTGCAGGTTGTAGCCGCCGGTATAGGCATCCACATCCAGCACTTCGCCTGCAAAGTAAAGGCCCATCGCCTTTTTGCTCTGCATGGTTTTGGGGTCCACCTCCCGCACGGACACGCCGCCGCTGGTGATCACCGCGTGGGCCAGATCGCCCCGGGCATCAATGGACACCCGCCAGTGCTTCATCAGCTGCACCAGCTCCCTCTTCTGCTCCCGGGTGATCTGGTTTGCCTTGGTAGCCGGGTCGATGCCCCAGCGCGCCACCATCACCGGCTGCATACTGGACGGCAAAAGCTTTACCAGCGCGCCCTGCGCCGCATGGTTTGCCAGCAGGGCAAAATCCCGCGTGATGCGGTCGTAAAGCTGCTCCTCGCTGAGGGCTGGCTTCAGGTCGATCTCCGCATGATACTTGTGTTTTTTCATGTCGCCCAGATGGCTGGATGCGCTCAAAGTCAGCGGGCCGCTGATGCCAAAATGAGTGAACAGCATTTCGCCCTGCTCGTCAAAAATGGCCTTGCTATCCTCGAACAGGGTCAGGGTGACGTTTTTCAGCGCCAAGCCCATCATCTTTTTGCAGTCCGCGTCATGGCTCACAAGACTGACCAGACTGGGCACCGGCTCGATGAGGGTGTGCCCGGCCTGCTGGGCCAGTTTGTAGCCGTCGCCGGTAGAGCCGGTGGTGGGGTAGCTCACGCCGCCGGTGGCCACCAGCACGGCATCCGCCCGGTACTCCCGGCCGGAGGTGCCCCGCACACCGATGCACCGCAGGGCCGGGCCTGCCTTTTTCTTTTTGGGGTGGCGCGGGTTTTCCGGTGCGGCGGGAGCTGCTTCCGGCTCCGGTGTTACCTCTTCCAATAGCAGCTTTTTCGCGCCGTCATGGACGATGTCGGCGTCCTGCGCATAGCGCAAAAGAGCCTGCCGGATCTCCTCGGCCTTGTCGGATACCGGGAACACCCGGCGGCCGCGCTCCACCTTCAGCTCCACGCCAAGGCCCTCGAACAGTTCCATGGTCTTTGCCGGTGGAAAGGCCCCCAGCGACGAATACAGAAAGCGCGGGTTCGTGCGCACATGGCGCAGAAACTCCTCTGCCGGGCAGTCGTTGGTCACATTGCAGCGGCCCTTGCCGGTGACAAGGATCTTCTGGCCGGGCTTGTCCATGTGTTCCAATACCGTCACCTGATGCCCCTGACTCACGGCGGCACCCGCCGCCATCAGTCCTGCCGCGCCTGCGCCGACGATCAATACTTTCGCCATCCGTTTTCTCTCCCATCGCCTAATAATACGAGTATATCATACCAGAATCGGCACACAAAAGCAATGTGTTGCCATATTTCTGCCAATTACAACAGCTGGGCAAGGATGCTGTTCTGCACGATGAGACCCGCCGGGGTCAGGGCAAGGGTGCGGCCATCAAAGCTTGCATAGCCCGCCCGGACGCAGTTTTGCACAAAGGCCAGCTGTGCGGTGGAAAATTCTTTCCCGTAAAGTTTTTTGTATGCATCCAGCGAAAGGCCTTTGCGCAGGCGCAGCTGTAAAATAAGGTAGTCCTCTGCGCCGCAGCTGCCGTCCATCACCGGGGCGGCGGCATCGTTCAGGAAAGCGGCGGTGTCCGGCGGGTAGTAGAACCGTCTGCCGCCCATGCAGGAGTGCGCCGCCGGGCCAAGGCCCAGATAGTCGCCGCAGTCCCAGTAAATGAGGTTGTGTCTGCCCTCATAGCCGGGCTTTGCAAAGTTGGAGATCTCGTACTGTTTGTAGCCGTGGTGTTCCAGCTGTTCCACTGCATAAAGGTAAAAATCGGCGGCTTCATCGCCGGTGGGCAGGCCTTCGGGCGGATGTTTACCAAAGGCCGAATCCGGCTCGATCTTCAGCAGATATGCCGAAATATGGGTAGCCCCACCACCCTCGATCAGTTCCAGCGTTTCGTCAAACTCGGCTTCGGTGTAGTGCGGCAGTGCCAGCATGATGTCGCCGCTGATGTTCGCAAAGCCTGCGCGCCGCGCGGCGGCAAATGCAGCCCGCGCCTGCTTTGCCGTGTGCGGCCTGCCCAGTGTGCGCAGCTGGGTATCCCGGGCAGACTGCACCCCGAAAGAGATGCGGTTCACGCCCGCCTCCCGGAAGCCTGCAAGGCTTTCTTCCGTCACCGTCTCCGGGTTTGCTTCCAGTGTGATCTCGGCCCCCGGCATCGGCCGGGCCGCATCGATCAGCTGTTTTGCCTGCTCCGGGCGCAGCAGGCTGGGCGTGCCGCCGCCAAAATAAAGGGTGTCCGGCTGCAGAGGTGCTTCCGGCGCAAAGCGGGAAAGCTCCCGCAAAAGAGCATCCACATAAGCTTCCGGTACGCCGCGCTCACCGGGATGGGAATAGAAATCGCAGTATCTGCATTTGGAAAAACAGTAGGGTATGTGTAAATAAAGCCCAAGAGACATACAATATCACAGCCTTTTTCATGAAACGTTCATTTCTATGCAGTATACTATATTCCGTAGACCGGAGCAAGGAAAAAGTGTTCCGGCAGAAAGAGACTGGAGGAGTCCCATATGGATTACAATTACAATGGTTACGATCGAGGCTACACGGAGCCTGCCATGACCTCGGCTGACTATATGAACCGCACCTACCGCTGGATGGCGGTAGGCCTGCTCATCACCTTTGCAGCGGCGTTCGTTACAGCCGCTACCCCGCTGCTGTACGTCGTCAACTCGCTGTATCTGGTGTTCACCATCGCAGAGTTGGTGCTGGTGTATGTGCTCAGCTCCCGCGTGCAGAACATGTCGGTGGGCGGTGCAAGAGCCACCTTCTTTGCCTATGCACTGCTCAACGGCATGGTGCTGAGCTACTACTTCCTGATATTTGATCTGGGCACTCTGGTGCTGGCCTTCCTTGCCACTTCGCTGTACTTCGGCCTGATGGCGGTCTACGGCACTACTACCCACAAGGATCTGTCCGGCTGGGGTCCCAAGCTGATGATGGGCCTGTTCGCGCTCATCATCACCGGCTTTGTGGGCATGCTGTTCGGCATGAGCTTCCTTACCACGGTGCTGTACAGCGCTGTCGGTCTGGTGGTGTTCATGCTGCTGACCGCCTATGATACCCAGAAACTGAGCCAGATGTTCTCCTACTACGCCTATGACGGCGAGCTGGCCGAGAAGGCTTCCATTTACGGTGCACTGACGTTGTATCTGGACTTCATCAACATTTTCCTGTATGTTGTGCGCCTGCTGGGCATGAACAGCCGCCGCCGCAACTGATTTTTGATCCGCAAAGGCTCTCCCGAAAAGGGAGGGCCTTTTTGTTTGGTAATATCATTTAGAATATCCTCCGCTTCGCTCTGGGCATCAACACAGAAGGCCACAGAGGGAAGATGCATTTTCCGGCTGCTATATTACAAAATATCATTTCCTCTAAATATGCCCAGAGCAACGCGGAGGGCATTTAAATAAAAGAATGCATAAAACCTGCCCTGCTGTCCCACACTAAGCCCAGAAGCAATGCGTACACAATGCAGCAGATGGGAGTAACGACAATGGAGCAGATCAAAAAGTTTTTGCGCAGCAGGGGCTTTACACTGGCACTGCTGGCCTGTCTCGTCGCAGCCGCAGCGGCGGGCGTGTGGGCAGTGCGCACCGTGCGGGATGAACTGAAAAAGAGCTACGACGACCTGACGACCCCGCAGGAAGAACCTGCACCGGAGCCGCAGCTCACCCTTGACCCACAGGAGGACGATGTATGGCAGCAGCCCGTGACCGACGCCGCAGAATCTGCGGCAAATGTACCCAAGCCCGCATCCTCTGCGTCCTCTTCTGGGGCGCAGTCTGGCTCTGGTTTGGTGCACGAACCCTCCGCACTGCAGGGCGCATCCTCGCCTGCCAGCAGTTCAGCTGCGCCTGCCTCCACGCAGCCCGTCTCGGGCAGGGTCTTGAACGTCTACAGCGGCGATGAGCTGGTGTACAGCAGCACCCTTGGCGACTGGCGCACCCACAACGGTGTGGACTACGCCTGTGCGCAGGATGCACAGGTGTGTGCTCCCGCCGCCGGTAAGGTGACCGCCGTGGACACCGATAGCCGCTGGGGCAGTGTGGTGTGCATCGAGGACAGCGCCGGGCACCTGTGGCGGGTGTGCGGCACAGCCGACCCCACGGTGCAGACCGGCGATGAAGTGAGTGTGGGCCAGATACTTGGCCGTGCAGGCAGCATTCCCAACGAATGCGCCGAGGAGACGCATATCCATCTGGAAGTACTGCAGGGGGAGCAGTACCTTGACCCGGCAAAGCTGCTGAACTGATGCAGTTCGCCGTATCCCCTGCGTATTTTTCAGTAAAATATTCCAAGCAGCAAAAAATCGGAAAGGCCGTTCTGGTCTTTCCGATTTTTCATTCTATAGGATCGATGCAGGCTCAGGCATTTTCCAGCTCAACCACCGGCCAGCCCAGAAGGCGGATGGCTTCGCGGTCGTGGGTAGCCAGCAAGACAGGCTTTTCTCCGCAGCGCTCCCGCAGCAGCGCCGCAGCGGCGGCAAGGGTGTCCGGGTCCATGCCGGTGAAGGGTTCGTCCAATAGCAGGGTGTCGCTGGGTGCCCACAGGGCCCGCAACAGGGCGGTGCGCCGCTTCTGCCCGCCGGAAAGCCGTGCTGCAGGTAGAGTCAGCGCCGCATCATCCATGCCAAGCTGTTGAAAATCTGATTTAATTTGCTCTTTGTATTGTTTTTCACTGCCGGGCAGCACCAGCGTCACGTTCTGGAGCGCCGTCAGCTGCGGGCAGAGCCTGTCCTCCTGAAACACTGCCGCGGCCCGGCCCACGCCCCGCACCCGGCCTGCAGTGGGCGTGTCCAGCCCCATGAGGATGCGCAGCAGGGTGGTCTTGCCCCAGCCGCTGGGGGCCCACAGCACCGCCGGGCCGTCCACCGTGAGGCAGAGGTCCCGGAAGAGCGTTTTCTCCCCGAACTGTTTTGTCAGATGCTCGATGGTCAGCATTGCGGCACCTCCCCGGTCACAGCGCGGGTCACGCGGTCCAGAAGCAGCAGAAACAGCTTTTCAAACCCGGCGCTGAGCAGGATGATCACAAATGTCCATGCGAACAGCTCCCCGGTGGAAAGGGTGATCTTGGCCCGGTAGAGTGCATCGCCGATGCTGCCATTGGGCAGGCCGATCACCTCAGCGGCTACGCCGCTCTTCCAGCAGATGCCAAGGGCCACACTGCACCCCTGCCGGAAAGCCGGCAGCACCGCAGGCAGCCACACAGCCCGCAAGCGGCGGGCAAACGGCATGCGGAACACTTTTGCCATTTCCAGCAGCTGAGGGTCTGCGCTCCGGATGCCGGTGCGCACCGCGCCGTACAGCACCGGCAGCACCATCAGAAAGCTGATGAGCACCGAAAGCGATGCTCCCCGCACCCACACCAGCGCCAGAATGATGAAGCTTGCCACCGGCGTGGCCTTGACCAGCTGCAGCACCGGTGCCAGCAGCACCTCTGCCGCGTGCCACGCCTGCGCCGCCGCAGCCAGAAACACGCTGACTACCACGCCCAGCCCGAAGCCCAGCAGGATGCGTCCGGAGCTGAAACCCACCCGCTGCCAGAACTCTGCCTGCGGCAGAAGCTGCAAAAGGGTGCGCAGCGCCTGCACCGGCGAGACCAGAAACACCTCCTGTCCCACGGCCATGGCAGCGCACTGCCACACCGCCAGCCAGAAGGCCGCAGCGCCCAGCCGCTGAAAAAATTGTTTATGTCGCTTCATAAACTTACCTGCTCCTGATTACAAATAAATGCAGGACGGCAGGGTGTTTCTTCAGCGAATGATCCGAGGATAGGACCCTGTTGCCATAAGGCAACAGGGCGGGAGTTGGAAGCCCCGAATTTCGCGGAGAAAGCGCCCTGATGGCCTGCCCAGTTCTACATTATACATTATAATACCATATCTCTTTCCAAACTCCAATGACCCGTGCATCATGATGCATAAGAGCTTATCATGCCTGTCATTACTTTTCTTCACGTTTTTCTTTCTTGACATGAAATCAATAAAACGATAAACTGAACTGTATAAATCTCTGTCATCTTTGATGCAAGAAAGAAATGAGGTGTCTGTCCTATGCAGAAGCTCTCCGGCAAAAGCCTGCTTTTGGTCAGTTTTACGCTATTTTCCATGTTTTTCGGAGCTGGGAACCTGATCTTCCCGCCGCATCTGGGCGCACAGGCCGGTACCAGCCTCTGGCCTGCCTTTGCGGGCCTTGCCGTCAGCGCCGTCGGCCTGCCCATTGCGGGCGTGGTGGCTGTGGCACGGGCAGGTGGTCTGGACAGGCTTGCCGGCCGGGTGCATCCGGTGTTCGCCATGGTGTTCACCATTCTGGTGTATCTTTCCATCGGGCCCTGCCTTGCCATCCCCCGCACGGCAAGCACCTCCTTCCAGATGCTGGTGCCGCTGATAGGCGGCGGTACCGGGCTGCAGCTGGCCTACTCGGTGCTGTTTTTTGCAGCGGCCTTTCTGGTGGCGCTGCGGCCGGAAAAGCTTACCGACTGGCTGGGCCGCATCCTCTGCCCCTGCCTGATCGTGCTCATCGTGGTGCTGTTTGCCGGGTGTCTCATCCATCCGCTGGCGGCACACTACGGCACACCCAGCGCAGAGTACGCAGCCCTGCCCGCTGTGCAGGGCATCCTGTACGGCTACCAGACCATGGACACGCTGGCCGGGCTGAATTTTGGCGCGGTCATCGCCCTGAACATCCGCGCCCGGGGTGTCACAGAAAGCCGTGCCGTGGAAGGCGGCACCATCCGGGCCGGTTTTATTGCAGGCGGGCTGATGCTGGTGGTCTACGCCATGCTGGGCCACGCCGGGGCCGAGACCGGCACGGTGTATCCGGGCCTTGCCACCGGTGCCGAGGTGCTCACCGCTCTGGCACAGCAGCTGTTCGGCCGGGCGGGCCTTGTGCTCATTGCGGCCATTTTTGTGATCGCATGCTTCAACACCTGCGTGGGCCTGATCGCCTGCGTGGGTCAGTATTTTCATCAGCTTCTGCCCCGCATCCCCTACCCTGCCCTTGCCGCTTTTTTTGCTGTGGCCAGTATGCTGGTATCGAACCTCGGCCTTGCTGCCATCATCCGGCTGTCCACTCCAGTGCTGAACGCCATTTATCCCGCAGCCATCGTGCTGATCCTGCTTTCCTTTATGCCGGGCCTTGAAAAGCACCGGGCGGTGTATCCGCTGTGCATGGGCCTGACCGCCCTGCAGAGCATCGCCGCTGCGCTGCCGCTGGGGGCAGTATCTGCCGCCGCCAACGCTCTGCCGCTGGGCAGCATGGGCTTTGGCTGGGTGCTGCCTGCGCTGGCCGGGCTTGCAGCCGGACTGCTTTTAAACAAATCTGATCTGCAATAAAATAACCTGAAAGGCCCGGTTCCCATGTTACAGGGAGCCGGGCCTTTGCTATTTACTGCAGTTTTTTGCGTTTTTCGTAGTCGTTCAGGGCGGCAAGCGCTTCCTTTGCCATGGGCACCAAGGCTATCATGTTGAAAATGGTCATCAGGCCAATGCCCACGTCGCCCAGATCCCACACTACCGTGTAGGCCTGCATACCGCCGATCACCAGCATGGCCAGCGCGATCAGCTTATACACGGTCTGGCTCCACCAGTTGTCGCCGCACAGATAGGCCACATTGCCGCGGGCATAGTACAAAACGCCCAGAAAGGTGGAAAAGCTGAACAGCGCCAGCGTGAACGCAATGAACACGACACCAAAGCCGCCCAGATGGTACTGCAGGGCAGTCTGCAAAAGGTCCATGCCCGCAAGTCCTTCCGTGATCTCCTGCGGCACCAGCAGCATCAAAAAAGCCGTGCAGCTGCAGATCACCACCGTATCGATCAGCACGCCCAGTGCCTGCACAAAGCCCATCTTGACCGGGTCGTCGCACTCTGCGGCGGCAGCTGCACAGGGTGCCGAACCGCTGCCCGCTTCGTTGGAGAACAGGCCGCGCTTGACACCGTTCATCAGCACAGCACCAAAGCCGCCAGCCACGGCCTGCCGCAGACCGAACGCTTCCGCAAAGATGCGCCCGAACACCGCCGGGAGCTTGGGCAGGTTGAACAGCACGATGCCCACGGTGATGACAAAATAGCACACCGCCATGATGGGCACCATCACGTCCAGACTTTTCACGGTGGCATTCTTGCGCAGCACGATCACCGCCGCAATGGCCGTGAGCACCAGTGTGGTAGTAAGCGGCGGAATATGGAACGCATTTTCAAACGCGGAACTGACCGAGTTGGAGATCACCTGACTGATGCCGCACCAGCAGATGAGACCAGACACCGCAAACAGTGCCGCTACCACAGAGCGTTTGAGCTTTTTGCCGCGCCTGCGCTCCGCCAGCACATGCAGATAGTAGGCCGGGCCGCCGCGCCAGCCGCCGTACAGCGGGTCGGGCTGGCGGTATTTCTGGGCAAGGGTGGATTCGATAAAGGAGGTGGACGCACCCAGAATGGCAGTGACCCACATCCAGAACACCGCACCGGCACCGCCTGCAGAAACAGCGGCCACCACGCCCACCAGATTGCCCAT
>ERZ831634.3821-NODE-3821-length-10775-cov-13.172201_pt1 | contig 10775 bp, 9 predicted proteins | sample MGYA00519953_ERZ831634 | MGnify/ENA primary metagenome ERZ831634 (study PRJEB31850, sample SAMEA3708718) | human gut metagenome | biome: human gut; feature: human-associated habitat; material: faeces | place: China | collected 2014 ...
ACAGTCCCGAAATCTATGGATATTCCTTTATGGAACGTCCCGGTATTTGTGTATGCTTTTTGACACCACCTCCTTAAAAATGGGTATAAAAAAAGAAGGTGTATTTCAACCTTCTAATTTTTAATCCTATGCTAATGGTAACAACGCATCCAAAAAAATTTTAATATAATCTGTCATTTCATCATCCGTATTTTTCACTCGTTTTATATATGCACTATCATGAAAACTAAGCACTTTAAATAACTTTTCATATTGCAAAATAGCAAATTGAGCTTCTTCTATATCAAATGTCAACTTAGGGGAATTGAATATATTATGCCCAACAATTTGATTTCTATAATCTGATATCCTCGATACCATCTCACTTGCAGTATTCCAATCATCAGTTTTTGTTATGCTTCCGATTTCATCAAATACTTCTTGTTTTTTTTCATCCTTCAGATACTTAAAGATATGATTCTTTAACTTGTTGACTGTTAGCGTATCTTTGTCATTATCTTCCGTAAAAGCTTTTATTTGAAGAGCTAATTCCCATGCAACGGTAATATATATACGTCTGAGAATAACTCCAATCTCAAATCGTTCAGTAACATAATGAGTACTATTAAATATCTCACTTCTTTTATGTGCCATTGTTAAAAACAACAAATTATACTTAGCTTCTATTATTCTATCAGCCAAATTATCTCTTTCCCGTACATAAATATCGCAGTACTCATCCTTAATATAATCTTTATAATTCATATTCTAATTCACATCCTAAATTAGCTTAAAATACCTCAACGCATCCTTAATATACTCCACCTTCTCCTGCGGACACTGCTTCACTTCTTGATTTTCCTTCTTGGAGTTATTATAATTCTCGCCCATATCCAGACCACACATCCGCTTCACCTGTGCAATATAAGAAGTATGCACATTCACACCATACTTGTCCTTCACATAATCCTTAATCTTCTGATAGGTATCCTTTTCTTCTGGTGTGTAATTGCTCTTTTCATCAGGCTCCATTGTCACCTCAATTTTCGGTGTATCTTTTTTGAGGGATAATTTAACAACCGTCTCAACGTGAAAAGTATGTGGAAACATATCATACCCCTCACAAGCCTCTACCTTATAACCGCCTTTTTGCAGTACCCGTATATCGCGTACCTGTGTTTCCGGGTTGCAGGAAATGTAGACGATGCGTTTCGGCTTGATTTGCAGAAGGGACTGTAAAAATTCCGGAGTAGAGCCGCTTCTTGGCGGGTCCATGATGACAACGTCTGCCCTGCCGCCTTCGGCGTAGCGGACTAAAAAGTCACCGGCATCTTCATTTACAAACTGGATATTTTTAATATGGTTTAAATCAGCATTGATTTGTGCGTCCTTGACCGCCTGCGAATTCAATTCTACGCCGATAACCTTTTTGGCGTGGGAAGACAGCGCAATGCCAATCGTTCCGATGCCGCAGTACGCATCAATGACCACATCATTTTTTGTAATGCCGCCCAGCCTGATAGCCGTTTTGTACAGCTTTTCGGTCTGTGACGGATTAATTTGATAAAAAGATTCCGGGCTGATACGGAAGCGGCAGCCGCACAGCACGTCCTCAATATAACCTTTTCCGTATAAAACCTTATTGGCTTTGCCAAGAACCATGCTTGTAGAGTAATCGTTGATATTCTGCACAACGGTTGTAATATCCGGGTGTTTTTCAAGCAGTGCCTTGAGAAAATTATTTTTGGACGGAAATTTATTGTCGGCAGTTACCAGGACAACCATCATTTCTTTCGTGGAAAATCCGCGGCGGATTAAAATGTGGCGCATAAATCCGCGGTGTGTATCTTCGTTGTACGGCACATATTTAAAGGAAACAAACAGTTCGCGCAGTGTCGCAATAATGCTGTCGGCTTTCTGGTCTTCAATCATACAGACATCGACTGGGACAAGACGGTGCGTGCCTTCCGCATAAGTTCCGGTTACAATGCCTTTCTGCTTGTCAAGACCGACAACGGCATGCACTTTGTTGCGGTAAAATGCAGGACGATACATACCGTGTACTTCTCCAACGGTACAGATTCCTTCAAAAAGCTGTTTTAAATAAGCACTTTTTTTCTTTAATTCCTTTTCGTAAGGAATATCAACGTACTGACAGCCACCGCACTGCTTACAGACAGAACAACTGATAGACTGATTTGATTCATTATATTTTCCGCTCATAGGACACAACTCCTTTTTATTTTATCTGAAATATTTAATATACAATTATAGTATAAAATGCGAACTAACGCCGCTAATGACAATATTGGTGCTAAATCTGATTGCAATACCTATATTTGCAACTGACAATGCGCCGCCAATGAATAAAATAAAAGAAAGCCTGAGATACACTCACATATCGGAACATATCCCAGGCATCATTTAAAAATAATCCGCACCGTTTACAAAATATATAAAATATATATGCCACAGTGCATTATTTTATATTGGCTTTATTCATCTTCACTGATGTCGTTTGCGTTGTTTACAATCTTTACCTTGCCTTCGTAGAGTTCTTCTACGGCGATAGATAAAGGCTTCATGTTGCTTGACTTCGGAATAGTCGGCTCACCGAGCTTTAAACGAAATTCTTCGTCATCGGAAAGTACCGGTTCGCTGACCTTATCTTTATCCTTTTCAGGCATTTTCAAAAGCTTTTCTTCAATGGCTCTGGAATCAATAATCTGCTTTGCACGTGTAGCAGCAGCCTTTACAATCGAATAGCGGCTCTGTACTAATGGCTGTTCGCCTTCTTCTACCCCGCTGTTGATAACGTTCATTAATTCTGAATACGATGGATGTATCATGGTTTATTCTCCTTTTGCATAGATTTTTAAGTCTTCTCTGATGTCTTCAATCAGAGTCAGGTTGTGGGAAGCTTTCATCTTCTCACTGGTAACAATTTCGTGGATACGCTGTGTACAGGCATCGACCGTATCATTGATAACAATATAGTCATACCCCTCAACGCCTTCCGCTTCCTGTGTCGCACGGGCAAGACGCGCTTTAATCGTTGCTTCGTCTTCTGTTCCCCTGCCACGCAGACGGTTTTCAAGCTCTGCCGCAGTCGGCGGCATTAAAAACATCAGCACTGCATCAGGAAACATCTTTTTAATATTAAAAGCTCCCTGTATCTCAATCTCAAGGATGATATTCTTACCGGCTTCAAGCTGTTCTTCCACATAGCGGCGCGGTGTACCGTAATAGTTGCCTACATACTGCGCATATTCAATCAGCTCGCCTGTGGCAATCATCTTCTGGAATTCGGAAGTGGATTTGAAAAAATATTCCCTGCCGTCGGTTTCACCCTCTCTTGGCGCTCTTGTGGTTGCAGAAACAGAAACCGCATATTCATCCGGATACGTCTTTAAAATGTTCTTTACAACCGTTCCTTTACCGGCTCCTGAGAATCCGGAAAGAACAATTAAAATTCCTCTGTTATTCATGGCAATCCCTCTATTTTCATTCGTACTCTTTATTATACATAAGTTTCCGAAAGCTGGCAAGCAGTTTTATTCAATATTCTGAATTTGTTCGCGTACCTTTTCAATTTCTGTTTTTAAATCAATCGCCTTATTTGAAATTTCAAGGTCATTTGCTTTCGATAAAATGGTGTTGGCTTCGCGGTTCATTTCCTGTGCGATAAAATCCAGCTTACGTCCGATACCGCCGTCTTCATTCAAACAGCTTTTTGCATGATCGATATGGCTTCTTAAACGGACCGTTTCTTCATCGACACAGATTTTATCCGCATATAAAATTACTTCCGCTGCCATCCTGTTTTCATCAAACGGATTTTCTCCGAGAAGTTCTGTCACTTTCTGCTCTAATTTGCCGCGGTACTCTTTCATAATCTGAGGACTGCGCGCTTCGATAAAATCAACAAGGGCAGCCATATTATCAAGCTTATCGAGCAAATCTTTCTTTAAATGCTCCCCTTCGGTAATACGGGCGGCAACAAACTGTTCACACGCGGCGCATACGGCCTTTTCAATAAAATGCCAGAGTTCTTCTTCATCAACCTTGACTTCCTCTGTCGTAATGACCTCCGGGTATCTTGAAAGTGCGGAAACCGTCATATCATTGTCAAGATGAAACTGTGATGCCATCTGTTCAAAAATATCCATATATTCTGCCGCAATGTCGCGGTTATATTTTAAATTGACATTGGTTTCGGAAAGGTCTTCATAGGTAATGAAAATGTCAATCTTTCCGCGCTGTGCATATTTTTTTAATAAATCACGGATACGCGCCTCAAAAATGTTTAATTTCTTTGGCATTTTGATACCCGCTTCCAAATATCTATGATTAACTGACTTCATTTCCACGGAAATCTTGCGTTTCCCCTCACTTATTTCACTGCGGCCAAAGCCAGTCATGCTCTTTATCATTGTGTCCTCCAATCCAAACTGATGTTTCGGTAGTTTTATTTTGATTATATCAATAACCAATGTATTATAGCAACTCCTGTGCAAAAGTACAAGACACCAGTTAAAAAATGTGCTATCATGGGACTACATAAAAAATAGATATAAAGGAATTAAAACAATGGCTTTAGATGGAATTGTAATTGCAAATATCAGACAGGAATTAGAGCAGACCTTACTTGGCGGCAGACTTTATAAAATCGCACAGCCGGAAACCGATGAACTGCTCTTTACGATTAAAACACCAAAACAACAGTACAGGCTTGTCATTTCAGCCAATGCCAGCCTGCCGCTGATTTATCTTTCAGAGGAAAATAAACCGAGCCCGATGACAGCGCCGAATTTCTGCATGCTTTTACGCAAGCATTTAAATAACGGCAGAATTATTTCGATTACACAGCCGGGACTGGAGCGAATCCTCGACTTTGAAATTGAACACTTAAATGATTTAGGTGATTTGTGCCGCAAGCACCTGATTGCCGAATTTATGGGAAAGCACAGCAACATCATTTTTTGTGATGACAAACAGAATATTTTAGACAGCATTAAGCACATTTCTTCACAGACAAGCTCCGTGCGTGAGGTGCTGCCGGGACGGACGTATTTTATCCCGCAGACCATGCATAAAAAGAATCCGCTGCAGACAAACGATGCCGAATTTGCAGAAGCTGTTTTTACAAAGCCGATGCCGCTTTCAAAGGCGGTTTACACCGGCTATACCGGTATCAGTCCTGCCGTTGCAGAGGAAATCTGCTATGAAGCTTCTGTTTCAAGCGAAAAACCGGCAAACTGTCTGGAGGAAAATGAACAGCTTCACTTATACCACATTTTTTCGGACTGCATGGAACAGGTAAAAAACGGTCAGTTTGCGCCGAATATTTTTTATGAAAACGGTGAACCAAAGGAATTTTCAGCGATTCCGATGGCGATGTATGCGGACTGTACGCCGTTTGATTCTATCAGTGCCCTGCTTCGAATCTTTTATTCAGAAAAAGATAAATTTACGCGAATCCGCCAGAAATCTTCAGATTTGCGACGGATTGTATCAACGGCACTGGAGCGTTCCTATAAAAAGCTGGATATTCAGGAAAAGCAGTTAAAGGATACCGAAAAAAGAGAAAAATTCCGTGTATACGGCGAATTGATTAACACCTACGGCTACAATATCCCGGAGGGTGCAAAGTCTTTTACGGCATTAAATTATTACACCAACGAGGAGATTTCCATTCCGCTTGATCCGATGCTCACACCGTCTGAAAATGCCGTGAAATATTTTAACCGCTACAACAAATTGAAGCGTACTTTTGAAGCAGATTCCAAGCTGATTGAAGAGACAAAGGCGGAAACACAGCATCTCGAATCCATTGCAACGGCGCTGGATATTGCGGTCAATGAAGAAGACCTTGTCGAATTAAAAGAAGAACTGATTCAGGCAGGCTACATTCACCGAAAAGGCAAAGGCGGCAAAAAGGAAAAAGTGACGAGTAAACCGTTCCACTACATTTCTTCGGACGGCTTTGATATGTATGTCGGAAAGAATAATTTTCAGAATGATGAGCTTACCTTTAAATTTGCAAACGGCAACGACTGGTGGTTTCATGCAAAAAAAATGCCGGGTTCCCACGTTATCGTAAGAACCGGCGGCAAAGAACTGCCTGACCGCACCTTTGAAGAAGCGGCAAGTCTTGCGGCTTATTACTCCAAAGGACGCGACCAGGACAAGGTTGAAATTGATTATGTAATTAAGAAAGAGGTTAAAAAACCTGCTTCTGCCAAACCGGGATTTGTCGTTTATTACACGAATTACTCAATGATGGCTTCCACGGATATTTCCGCGATAAAGCAGGCCGATTAATCCGATGACATCTGCAACGGCGGCGGTAATATACATTGCCGGAAGCCCCGCGGTAAATCCGCAGATAAGAATCCCTATTATACTGACTGCTGTGGCAATGCCGCAGACAGCCAGTATTTTTTTTGTACTGCCCTGCTCCTGCAAAATCATAACCGCAAGGGCCATTAAAAAGACCATATCCAGAATGTAAACGAGCATATAAAGCGGATATGCACTTTCAATGACATCACACAGTTTTTCATCAAACGTCAGATATCCAAACAGCGGCGGTGCATTGAATAAATACACGACACTGCGCACAATGCCGATGACCGTTAAAATGCCCGGTACAAGCCATGCAGAATTGAATTTTTCAGGCAATGGCAGTCTGACTTTGGAAAGCACAATGACACCCAGTACGGTAAGAATCAGATACAATACATACGGATAGTCAAAAAACCATTCCCACTCAAAATAATAACTTCGGATACACGCATAAGCCGAAGCCGTGTAAGTGTCTCCGTGCTGGCATAGCACGGAAATCAGTAATTCCCGTAAAAATTCAAAGACCATACTGCCCATAAGCACCGGAATAAATATGCTGTAGCAGGCGGCTTTACTGTTACTGCTGTACGCTTTCATTTTGTCAAGCCGTGTTCCCTTTACAATCACAAGGCAGAATACACCCAGTACGATTAAAAATACACCGGCTATCCAGTGTAGTCCTAATAAATGTTCCGGCGCTACGGTCTGTACGTCTTTTAAGTAAAAATGAACCACCATGCGGCGTAGTGCGGTATTTCCTTCAAAAATACTGCAAAGGACAATATATGCACCGGTGACAACAGCAGATGCAGAGCTTAATACCGCATAAATACCGGCACCTTTTAACTTAAAAAACATGGCGGCGACTGTCAAAATCAGTCCGAAAACCGTGACTGCATATAAAATCCGGTAAAGGACATCCAGTCCTTTATAAAAATAAAGGCTGTAAATTGCGGCATCGGCGTTGCTTAATTGCAGTGTAGTGTCGTTGATACCGTTTGCAATGCGCTGGAACAGTCCGCTCCCAGCACCGAAAATCAGAATTAACGCCATCAGTGCCGAAGCACCGATGACGGTTAAAATCCTGACATAGATAATTTCTTCTTTTTTCATAAGGCACAATCCTTTCCATGAAACTCCTTAAAACGTTTATTTTTAAGAAATTGTCACCTTGCGGAAAGTCTTTTTACCTTTCTTTAAGACCGCACCTTCGCCTTCAAAAATGTCCTTTGCAAAAGAAGCATCAATTTCCGTTACTTTTTCACCGTTTACAGAGATACCGCCCTGCTGTACGGCACGTCTTGCTTCAGAACGTGAAGAGGCAAGTCCTGCCTGATGTACCAGTGTTATGACATCGACAACACCATCTTTGAAAGCATCTTCTGTTAAGACTGCGCCCGGCATATCTGCGGAATCGCCGCCGGTAAAGATTGCTTTGGCTGTGTTTTCGGCTTTCTTTGCTTCGTCTTCACCGTGAACCATCTTTGTCAGTTCAAATGCAAGAATTTCTTTTGCCTTATTTAACTGTGCGCCTTCCCATGAATCCATTGCATCAATTTCTTCAAGCGGAAGGAAGGTCAGCATACGGATACATTTTAATACATCGGCATCGGCAACATTTCTCCAGTACTGGTAGAATTCGTACGGAGATGTCTTTTCAGGGTCGAGCCATACGGCACCGGACTGTGTCTTACCCATTTTCTTGCCTTCTGAATTTAAAAGCAGGGTAATGGTCATGGCACTTGCATCCTTGCCTAATTTTCTACGGATTAATTCAGTACCGCCGAGCATATTACTCCACTGGTCATCACCGCCGAACTGTAAATTACAGCCGTATTTCTGGTATAACATGTAAAAGTCGTAAGACTGCATAATCATGTAGTTAAATTCTAAAAAGCTTAAGCCCTTTTCCATTCTCTGCTTGTAGCACTCCGCACGCAGCATATTATTGACAGAAAAGCATGCGCCGACTTCGCGGAGCAGCTCGACATAATTTAACTTTAAAAGCCAGTCTGCGTTGTTGACAAGAAGTGCTTTATCGTCTGAGAAATCAATAAAACGGCTCATCTGCTTCTTAAAACATTCGCAGTTGTGTTCAATCTGCTCGGTTGTAAGCATTTTTCTCATATCGGAACGTCCTGACGGGTCACCAATCATGGCTGTACCGCCGCCAACGAGTGCAATCGGCTTATTGCCTGCCATCTGAAGACGCTTCATTAAGCACAGTGCCATAAAGTGTCCGACATGAAGGCTGTCTGCCGTTGGGTCAAATCCGATATAAAAGGTTGCTTTTCCGTTGTTGATTAAGTCTTTGATAACGTCTTCATCTGTTACCTGGGCAATCAGTCCTCTTGCCACTAATTCATCATATAATGTCATAAAATCCTCCATTTCCGCAGACACCCTGTCTTATCTGTGCGCATTTGCAAATCATTTAGATTTACGGCAAGGGCGGGTGCGGTGTCTGCATTTAAAATTCTAATAAAAAAAGCCTCCGCCCTTATTTAAAAGGACGAAAGCTGATGCTTACGTGTTACCACCTTTATTCATAAACAGCTCACACTGCTTATCTCATGAAGTACAAATATACTCCGGGTACGATAACGTGTACCAATCCGTCACTGCCTACTAAAGTGTTGTCTTGTTTGGAGTGCTGCTCCGGAATGTATTCATATCTGCTTCCGGTCTGCGCCTCTCACCTTCCGGCTGCTCTCTGTTGCTTTTCACAGATACTACTTGTTTCCTTCATCGCTTTGTGAAATATATAATTATGGGTCTGATTATAATATATCCTTTTATAAAATGCAAGCACTTTTAATATGAAAATTTTCACCAGAATTAAGATAGTTCGCCGATAATATACAGTTCATCTTCCGTTATCTGCTTACAGTTTACGGTAACAATGGTATTGACGGCGGCTTCAGTCATCCGGTCACTCGCCGGAATCAGCACACGGATATAGTTTTTCGTATATCCAGCCATGTAGTCTGTGCCGTTGTAGTTCATTTTTTCTTCAATTAAAACCTGCATTGTCTTGCCGATGCTTTCTTTGCGGTATGCCGCAGACATTTCCTTTTCAAGTGCCAGAAGACGTCCGCTTCGCTGTGTCTTAATCTTTTCGTCAACCTGACCGTCCATTTTATCGGCAACCGTACCTTTTCTTCTGGAATATTTAAACACGTGCATTTCATAAAAATGAATCCGTTTTACAAATTCGTAGGTCGTTTCAAATTCGTCTTCTGTTTCCTGTGGGAATCCCACAATAACATCGGTTGTAATCGCCGGATTGTTAAAATATTTACGAAGAATACGACAGCCTTCTTCATATTCATCTGTAGTATATTTGCGGTTCATGCGTTTTAAAACGCTGTCACAGCCGCTTTGCAGGGAAAGATGAAAATGCGGGCATACTTTTTCCATGGCGGCAAGTGCCGATACAAATTCTTCCGTCACAACACGCGGCTCTAATGAACCCAGACGGATTCGTTTCACACCTTCGATTTCATGAATCCGTGAAATGACTTCTAACAGACTGCCCTTCTGATTGTCCACACCGTAAGAAGTCAGGTGGATTCCGGTCAGGACAATTTCCTGATAGCCGTTGTCTGCAAGGCGGTGTACTTCTTTTAAAATATCGTCTAATTCACGGCTGCGGATTCTGCCGCGGGTATAAGGAATAATGCAGTAAGAACAGAACTGGTTACAGCCGTCCTGAATCTTAATATAGGCTCTGGTATGTTCACTGACCTTATCAATTTCCAGTTCCTCATAAGGCTGTTTTACCGATAAATCCAGTACACTGATATGGGATTCATGGTCAGCGGCATAATTTTCAAGGGCTTCTACAATATTGATTTTACAGTTATTGCCAAGTACAAGGTCTACCGCTTCATCTTTCTGTACACCTTCACTGTCGGACTGTACATAACAGCCTGCGGCAACGACAATGGCATCCGGATTCATCTTCTTAGCCTTGTGAAGCATCTGACGGGACTTGCGGTCGGCAATATTTGTTACGGAACAGGTGTTGATAATATACACGTCTGCCGGAACATTTTCATCAAACGGAACAATGGAATAACCTGCGGCGCGAAGCATCTGTTCCATAGATTCCGCTTCATAAGAATTGACCTTACAGCCCAGGTTATGAATTGCAACTTTTTTCAATTTTTCTGCTCCTGTCTTTTATTTTTGTATTGACATAATTTTACCAAATAGATATTATAACTAATAGAGTAAATATTATTTGGTAGGAGGTATTTTCGCAATGAAAACCGTAAAAATTTCGTTAAATTCTATCGACAAAGTAAAGTCTTTTGTAAATGACATTACAAAATTTGATGTAGACTTCGATCTTGTATCAGGCAGATATGTTATTGATGCAAAATCTATCATGGGTATTTTCAGTCTGGACTTATCAAAGCCAATCGACTTAAATATTCATGCCG
>ERZ831634.3825-NODE-3825-length-10759-cov-6.277186_pt1 | contig 10759 bp, 9 predicted proteins | sample MGYA00519953_ERZ831634 | MGnify/ENA primary metagenome ERZ831634 (study PRJEB31850, sample SAMEA3708718) | human gut metagenome | biome: human gut; feature: human-associated habitat; material: faeces | place: China | collected 2014 ...
AGGCGTGTAAGGCATGGTATTCCTTGATTTCTTCATACGCCAAATCCATGAAGTCAATGAAGATAATATTGATATTTTCAAAATGGCTTTTCAGATACTCAATATACGCCTGCATCAGCTTGGACTTACCGGATCGACGAATGCCCGTGATGATTTTGATGTCAGGAGTGCCGTTCAGTTCAATGATTCTATCGAGATACTTTGCTCTCGTAATTGTTTTCATATAGTCACCCGCTTTCAAAAATTGAATTTTTTTCATTTTTCGAAACCGCCTCGCTGTACTCATTATACTGGCTGCTAATAGTATATGCAAGATGTCACTTTCAAAAACGCAAAATATTTTATTTTTTGAAAGCGGATACTATGTAAAGACAATCCGAAGATTGCCTCAGGCATGACTGCGGCAGCAGTCTGTATGCAGCGCAACTAAGCGATTCTCAATATCTTCGGTGCAAGCGACGCCGAGAATGTTTCTGAGTTCTGCTCTGGTGAATTTTGTCATTGCGGGTTTAAAAAAAGAAAAGAACCAAGCAATACGCAAAATCTGCGTACTGTTCAGCTCCTATTGAGCTGTATTTGCATAACAGCGCCTGCCGAACTCTTTCAGAATCCAAGTCTTACCCACCTGACGTACGCCCTTCAAGATCAAGGGCTTGCGGTAGGGAAAATTCTTCCAAGTCAGCATTTTTTTGAGATAAATCGCTCCGCAGAATCGCTTCTCACATTTTTATTGGCGTTTTATGCTTAATAATCACGCTTTTATACGATATTTTGAAAATATATTCTGTCATGAAGACAGCCACAGCCTCAACGTGAACTCCACCACCCAAGCGCAAACGCTAAGGATGGTGCTTCCGGGACTTTAGGTCCCAGACGCATTTCCACCGTGCGGCAAAACGCAGAAGCTGAATATCCGAATGTTATTGCCAGCGATAACATTCGGATATTTCCGTTTCCATGGGTGTTTGTGCTATGCTCAATGCAACCAAGTAAGTTAGTAGGCATTCATTTGCGCAGTCACACAACCGACGGGAGGTATTTTAAATGAGCCAGTTAGTTTTGAAGCACCCTGATTTGAAGCATGAAGATCTGAAATTCAACACGGTAGAGGTCCACGCCGGCGAGCCGCGGGATATGTACGGTGCCCTGATCCCGCCCATTTATCAGACGTCCACATTCTATTTTGATTCCACGGACGATGCGGTGAAGGCCTGCGATGACTATGCCGAGAGCTTTGCATACAGCCGGATCACCAATCCCTCTGTGGATTATCTGGAGCAGAAGCTGGCGGCGCTGGAACACGGCAAGGAGGCCGTGGCCTATGCGTCCGGCATGGGCGCTGTCTCCGGCGCGATTTTCGCACTGCTGAAAAGCGGTGATCATGCCATTTTTACCAAGGCCAAGTATTCCGGCACGGAGGACGTGACCAGCGACTGGCTACCCCGCTTCGGGATCGCCCACGATACCTTTGACGCCGCCGATCTCAGCCAGCTGGAAGGCCTGATCAAGCCCAACACCAAACTGATCTATGTGGAGTCTCCCGCCAACCCCACCATGGTGCTGGTGGATATTGCCGCCGTGGTGGAGATCGCCCATAAGCACGGCATCAAGGTCTTTATCGACAACACCTTTGCCACGCCCTACAATACCACCCCGCTGGATCTGGGCGTGGATGCAGTCATCCACAGCCTCACCAAGTACATCGGCGGCCACGGTGACCTGCTGGGCGGCGCGGTGATCTCCAACGATGAGCAGTTCCTGCGGGAGTGCCGTCTGGGTACCCTCATGCACTTTGGCTCCGTCATGGCGCCCTTCACCGCGTTTCTGGTGTGCCGCGGTCTCAAGACGTTGGGTGTCCGCATGAAGCAGTACAATGAAAGCGCTCTGAAGATCGCCAAGTGGCTGGAGGCCAATCCGAAGATCGAAACGGTCCGCTATCCCTTCCTGGAATCCAATCCCCAGTACGCCATTGCCAAGAAGCAGATGAAGGGCGGAGGCGGCATGATCTCCTTTGACGTGGCCGGCGGTCTGGAGGCCGGTAAGAAGTTCATCAACAGCCTGAAGCTCTGCACGCTGGCCGTCTCTCTGGGCGATACGGAAACGCTGGTGGAGCAGGCTGCCGCCATGACCCACACCATGATCCCCAAGGAGATCCGGGAGGCCGCCGGCATTACCGACGGCATGATCCGGATGTCCGTTGGTCTGGAGGATCCGGATGACATCATCGCCGATCTGAAGCAGGCGCTGGGCGACTGACGGCCCGGAAGCCCCAAACCGGCAGACGCGAGGCCATCCAAAGGACCATCCCAAAAAACACCGGAGAGGAAGCAATTTCCTCTCCGGTGTTCTACTCTTCCTCCGGGGCCAGCAGCATTTTCTTAAAGGCTTTCATGGCAACGCTTTGGGGGCGGGATGTATCCTCGATCAGGTTGACGAACCGTTCCGGGATCGGCTCCGCAAGGCGGATCTGGAACACCGTCCCGGCGGCAAGGGCGGAAGCGGCCATGGACTCCGGGTAGAAACCGACGCCCAGATTGCTCTGCACCATCGCGAGGACCTGATCCATGGTGCCGGCTTCCATTTCCACATGAAAAGCCAGATTGTGCTTTAAAAACATCTGCTGATAAAAGGTATATGTACTGGTTCCTCTGCTCATGCACACAAAGGGGATGTTTTCCAGATCCCGCAGACTCTGCGTTTCTGCGGCCAGATCATGAAAATCCGAACCGCAGATCAGGATCTCCCGGAAGGAGACCAGCGCGGTTTCCTGCAGGGACTTTCTCACCGGACAGGGCGTGGTGACCGCCGCGCAGTCCACCTGTCCCCGCAGCAGCCCTTCCATGGCGCGGGGGGTGGAATCGTTGGTGATCCGCAGGTGGATCCCCGGATACCGCCGGTGAAACGCGTCAAGGCGGTTCAGAAGGGTCAGATGGAGCGCGGCTTCGCTGGCGGCAATGGAAATGCTGCCGGTCCGCAGACTGCAATCTGACCGGAGTTCGCTTTCGCCAAGGCGCAGCTGTTCAAAGGCCACAGCAGCGCGGCTGTAAAGCCGTTGACCTTCCGGGGTCAGGGAGACGCCATGGTTGGTGCGGACAAACAGCTTGCAGCCCAGATCCTGCTCCAGGTTGTTCATGCAGCGGGTAATGTTGGGCTGGTTATTGCCCAAAGCTTCGGCGGCCTTGGTAAAGCTCTTGTGTTGGGCAACATAGTAAAAAATGCGGTAATAATCGTAGGGAATAGCCACTTTTTTCGCCTCCGTGCCATATCATTCAGATATGTCCAACATATCAAATATACTTTTTACATCTTTCTGTTAGAACAGTATAATACGGGCGTTCTTAGAAGACAAGTCCTTTAACGGTCACGCCGGAAAATGGGACACGGTCAGGGCAGACCGCAGCGCCTGTATTCCGGTGTGGAAAGGAGACCGGCTATCAGCATGAAAAACAAAAAGAAATTTATGATCCTATGGGTCCTGCTCATCGCGGTCCTGTTCGCGGGCAGTCTGTTGACGGCGCCGCCTGGAAAAACGGAGACCATTCAGACCGCCATGCGGGACGCGGTCCTGCATGAGGAAAATCAGATCAGCCTGTTCGGCTGGAAAAACGTCAATCCGGGACTGATCTCCGCCATGACGGTATCCGCTATCCTGCTGATAGCGGCGGCGTGTATCCGCGTGTTTGTCATCCCGAAATTCAAGGTGGTGCCGGGGCGGTTCCAGCTGCTGCTGGAGCAGGCCGTAAGCCTGTTTGACGGCATGGCCAAAACCAGCAGTCCTCAGCGAAACGGATTTCTGGGGGCCTACATCTTCGGCGCGGGCGCGTATATCTTCGTGGGGACGCTGTTTGAGCTTCTTGGCTTGCAGACTGTCACCACCACGGGCCGCTCCGTGACCCTTCCCGCGCCGCTGTCGGACGTAAACGGTGCCATCGCCCTTGGCTGCTTATCCTATCTTGTGATCCTCTCCGGCGGGATCGCGGGCAACGGTCTGAAGGGCGTGGGCAAGACCCTGAAGGAGTTCTCTCTGCCCATTTCCATGAGCTTCCGTCTGTTCGGCGCGCTGCTCAGCGGCCTGCTGGTAGAGGCGCTGCATAATGGATGTCATGACCGCATTCGCGTTTTGTATGGTCCTGCTGCTGGTCCTGCTCCTGGTGGGCGTACCCCTGCCTTACTGCTTTGCGGGCGCCTTGATTTTCATGGTCGCCACCTGCGGGATTCCTATCAAGTCCCTGTTTGTGTGGGGTTACTCGCAAATGATATCAACATCGCTGATGGCAGTCCCCATGTTCATTATTGCCGGCAACCTGATTGCGGAGAGCAGCATCGCTGAAAAATTAGTGGATCTGGCCCGCATCTTCGTGGGTAAGGTCAAGGGTGCTCTGGGCTGCATCTGTGTGGTAGTCTGCGGTATTATGGGCGCTATCTCCGGCTCTGCCTTCACCGGTATCGCTGCCTTGGGCAGCATCATGATCCCTGAGTTGCAGAAGGAGGGCTATTCCAGAGGTTTCGCTACCTCTCTCGTGACGTGCTCCTCTATTCTGGGCACATTGATCCCGCCCAGCATCCCCATTATCGTGTTGGGCTGGACAACGGGAATCAGCATCCTGGGCTGTTTCATGGCCACTGTTGTCCCCGGCATCATCACCATCCTGACCTTCTCCGCTATCAATGTGTTCTATGCCCGCCGCTATGCCAAGGAGGAGAATGCAGAAGCCATCGAGGGCCAGGTCACCAAGGCGAAGCCTAAGGCATCTCGGGCTTTTGTGGAGGCCATCCCCGCTCTGCTGCTGCCTGTGATCATCTTGGGCGGCATCTATGGCGGTTTCTTCACTGCGACGGAAGCCGCGGGCGTATGTTCCGTGCTGGCGTTGCTGTTGGGTGCGTTGGTGTACCGGCAGCTGAAGGTGAAGAACACCATGGATATGCTCAAGACTACGGCTTCCTCCATCGGATCTATCTTCATGATGATCTTCTTCTGCCTGCTGCTGAGCCAGTGCATGACGCAGTTGAAGATCCCTCAGATGCTGGTGGACATCTTCCTTGGCTTCACGAACAACAAGTTCGTGGTGCTGATCATGGTGAACGTGTTTCTGCTGTTCGTGGGCATGATCGTCAACGACACCACCGCCATCATGCTGTGCGCACCGCTGCTGATGCCTCTGCTGACAGCCTATGGCGTGAACCCCATCCACTTCGGTGCTTTGATGATCGTGAACCTGTCCTGCGGCTGCCTGACGCCGCCCTACGCCAGCGTGCTGTATTTCGGCATGAAGGTGGGCAACGCCAAGTTCGGTGAGATGATGAAGAATACACTGGTGTTTCTGCTGGTGGGCTATGTGCCTGTCATGCTGCTGACCACCTATGTGGAGGCCATCTCCCTCTTCCTTCCTCGCCTGCTGGGTTACGCATAAGGCGAACGATCTTTTTGATAAAAAGCAATGCCGGCAGGCGGGACCAACGCCCGCCTGCCGGCATTACTATCTTCAGCCCTGCGGCTGGAAAGGAAATTGATTTATGAGTACAAGTGTATTTGAGATCATCGGGCCGGTGATGGTAGGTCCCTCCAGTTCCCACACTGCAGGTATGGCCCGTATCGGTATGATGGCCCACCGCATCATTGATGAGGAGCCGCGAGCCATCCGGCTGACCTTGAGTCCTAAACTGCGGACCACCTACAGCGGCCATCGGACTGATGCGGCCCTTTTTGGTGGTACGATAGGCTGCAAAGAGGACGGACCGGAGCTGCGGAATGCAATTAAACTGGCCCATGAGCGGGGCATCGACACCTCTGTTGACTTCTTGCCGGAAGGGCAGTATCCCCAGAACACCGCTAAGATCACCGTCACCTGCGGCGATGGGAAACAGTATTCTGTCTTGGGTACTTCTATAGGTGGGGGCAGCATTGTGATCAGTGAGGTGGATGGCGCAGCGATCAGCCTTTCTCCTGATGCCTGCCATGTGATCGTATGGGGAAGCGGGGGACTTTCGGAAACTCTTTGCCAGGGGGCCGCCTCCTGTCAGAAGGGTCAGGGAGCTAATGGGTACGTCACAGCTCTGACTTATTTGAAACAGCCCTCCGCAGATACGCTCGCAGCCCTTACTGCCGCCCCTAATGTTACGAAGGTAAGCCTGGTGCAGCCCGTTCTGGCGTACGGTGTATCCCTGCCTGGACACAAAGTATACAGTTCTTGTGAGCAGGCCTGTACAGAAGCGGCGGAACAGGGAATGTCCCTGGCGGAGATTGCCATCGAGTACGAAATGAGCCGCTCCGGCTTCAGCCGGGCGGCCGTAGTCGGGCGGATGCACGAGCACCTCGAGCGAATGCGGCTGTCTGTGGAGCAGGGAGCAGGGGAGAACAAACTCCTCTACGGGCTGGCCTCCGGTAAGGATGCAAAACTGCTCTCCGAAGCAGTTGCGGCAGGGAAGACCATCTCTGGCGGCATCGTGCCTGAGGCGGTGGCGATGGCCCTTGGTGTCATGGAGTTGAACGGCTCTATGGGTTGCATCGTGGCAGCTCCCACGGCCGGCTCCTCCGGTATCGTGCCTGGCTGTATGATGGCAATCCAAAAGAAATATCATTTCACTGATAAGCAGTTAGTGGATGCCCTGTTTGTCAGCGCCCTTCTGGGCGTAATCATGGCAGAACGGAACATCTCTTACTCTGGCTCCGTTGGCGGTTGTCAGGGTGAAGTAGGCATCTCCAGTTCCATCGCGGCAGCAGGCCTCGCCAGCTTGTTCAGCGATGACCCCAATGTGATCGTCCATGCCATGGCCCTCTGTTTAAAGAACCTGCTGGGCCTAGTCTGTGACCCGATTGCCGGACCTATCGAGGTTCCCTGCATCAAGCGGAATGCTGTGGGCGTGGCCAATGCTTTCATCTCTGCGGATATGGCTCTGGCCGGCATCAAGAGCTTCATTCCGCCGGATGAGGTGCTGGACGCTCTGCTGGATGTGGAGCAGCGGCTGCCGCCGGAACTGAAATGTGCAACGATTGGCGGTCTGGCCTGTACCCGCACAGCAAAATGTGTCCGGGAGCGGCTTGCCAGCGGCTGCGGCAACTGTAAAGAATAACTATTCTATTACAGTCCGCTTTACGGAAGTATCACCAAAACGGCGGAACGTTAGTGGGAATCAAGAAAGGTTCCGTTTAAGACGCTCAACCACGTTGATATGCTCCCCCTGTAGACAATGTCATTAAGTTTGCGCGCAAAACGCTCAATCACTTGATGGTGATTGAGCGTTTTTATTTCAGCGCAGGGGGACATATAAAAACACCATTTTTCGCAAAAAACACTTGACAAATCAATAAAAATTGAAGGCTTCGCCTTGAAAATGATGACGTTTTTTAAGGAGGCCTTCCAAGTGAACAGAAATTCATATCCAGAACGTGTCCGGTCTGCATTGTTCCATGCAATAAAGAAAACCGCCGCAAATTTAGACGCATGCGTAAAGGTCCCGGGAAAAGATTTTTCAAGAAAGAGAGACCTTTTCGCTTACTTGCGGTAGCTGCCTTGTGCTTTGTTCAGTCTTCTAAAAGCCTATACGTCATTAACGTAAACGCTCAATAAACATCCGGTAAAAAGAAGATGCCCGAGGGCCTCGCGTCATCAGAGGTCCTCGGGTGAAATCCTTTTTGTAGGGAGGATGCAGTTCTTGCGGATCGCGGCAATCCACGGCATGAACGGATCCAATTTGTCGGAAGCAGGATTTTTGCCCAGATAAGGCAACTCAATGTTATTGCTGATGGCCTTTGTCGGACCTTTTACGGTAATGAGGCTCGGCGGCTACACTCAGTCAAAAGAATGTCCTTACTTCACCGAAATAGACGGAATGGGAATATTGATTTTTTTCCCCATCTGAATGCTGAGCAGCTGATCGAGCCGTTTAGACAACTCCTCCATCGTCTTTGGCACGCAAAACTCCTTTGCGTCTTTAACCAATGCATTCTGATCCGTCAAGTCTACAATCGCAAAATCGCTGACCGTCTGGATGTAGCACCGATACTCGTTGTCCTCTCCGGTGATATTCATCGCTATCTTACAACGCACCATGCGGTTCACCTCAGAGTCTTTCGGGATACCGATTGCCACCGTAACTTCCGCACTTCCGTCGATCTTCTCGCCGCCTTTCAGCTTTGTCAAATCAAACTCTGACTTTGTGACCGCCGTACTCTTATACTTAAACCGATTCATATTCTACGCTCCCACAGCTATTTTACGCCGTACAGGCCTCGTCATCTGGTATTCCTCGTCCTTGCTTTTCATATGGGGAAAGGGGATCCAAAAATCATTTATGCGATAGCTGAAAAACGTGTACTGTTCTGTGTCTGTGAGCATCACGGTCTTCGATGCTTCCCTCAGCGCGGCAATCTCCTCGTCAAATTCGCCTTCCTCTGCCTCCATGTAATAACCGGCGGTCGGAAGGATCGTTGGCGAAAGTTTCTTTACCGCCACAGTGCGTACCTCAGGTATTTCCCGGTCGGCATACCTCGTCACCAAAAAGGCCGGCTTTTCACATTCATCAAACACCTGCCGTATCGTGATTCTGTCGCTCAGCAGGTCGATCAGCCGTTCACAAGTCGTGGGGGCGACGATCCATTCGCACTTTTCTCCGTCGGCGCAATGGCAGGAGCAGATATAACGATTCTCCTTATTATCCCTGCAGGTAAATAAAATTGGTCGTGTAGACTCTGCAAAGACCATATCCCAATACAAGGTTGGGATTTTTCTGTCATCTCCTTTTAGAAATAGTTCTTTCATACTCTTCATCATAATCAATCAATTCAAATGCCGTCCACGGCTCCGCACCTTCATAGAGCCAGTCGTCCACATGAGAGGATTTATGTTTTTCCTTCCACTCTTTGGTCCCGCAGGATACTCCATCTTTCACCGTCGTATGCCCCTTCGCTAATGTCCACGGCGGTTGGTATTTGGAATCAGCTACCACAAAGCGTCTGACATCCTTCAGTTTGGCATAGGTCGACATACAATATTCCTGTGGATCGTCCTCTTTTCCGCCCGCCGTGATCCGAAACCCGTTCTCTTCATAGGTGCAAAGAAAGGACTCACGCTCCAATTTGTGGGTCTGGCAGGCGCGATAAACCGCGATCTTCTGCTCTTTCGCGGCGGCAGCAGCTGAAAGTTGCTAAAGTAGGCAGGAAATACTTTTTTCACCTGCTCGCCCTTCACTTATGACACCTTCTGTATCTAATATTTACTTTAGGATAGCGCAGAATAACGCAGAACGCAAATATTTGGTTTCCGCATTTCTGACGTGTGTCTCACGCGCAAATCGGAGTCATTTCGGCTCCGATTTGTGCTTTTTACCGCCGTTCGCTCGGCGGATTTTCCGTTGTTTCCGTCCAGCCCTGCCCGTTCCAATTCCATTCTGGGTCAAAACTGGGTCAGGAACAGGGGACTCCAATTTTTCTGGCATGGCGCCCCAAATTTTTCTTGCGTGATGGAATGGCTCATGCTATTATAAAAGTGCAATCGCAAGCGTGATGTTAGGAGCTGATTATTTTGCCAAGAGGAAAACTGTTAAACGGTCTGGTGACCCAGCAGAAGGTCCTGCGGGGAGCGGTAACGCTGTTTCTGGAAAACGGCTACACAAAAACCACCACCGGAGAGATCGCAAAGGCGGCAGGCATTGGGCAGAGTTCGTTCTTCCATGTTTTTCCCAGTAAGGAGGCGCTGCTGCTGGAGCTAGTAAAGCGGATGTTCAGCGGGCAATTCGCTCTGGCGGGACAGCACAACGGGGAACAAGATCCTGTGCTCCTGTACGCCGTGGAAACGGCCCTCCAGCTCCACATCGCCGAGCTGACCGAGCCGCTGCGGGAGCTGTATGTGATGGCATACTCCCTGCCTTCCATCGCGGCGTATCTTTACAAAAGCACAACGAAACGGCTGCAAGTTATTTTCGGACCTTATCTGCCGGAGGCGCAGCCCAAGGACTTCTACGAAATGGAGATCGCGTCCGCCAACATTATGCGGGGCTTCATGTCGGTTCCCTGTGACGTGTATTTCACGATGGAGGCCAAGATCTCCCGCTTTCTGGACTGCTCGTTGAAGCTCTATGACGTACCAAAGGAGAAGCGGGCGGCGATCACGGCGGCAGTCTTGCGGATGGATTTGCACACAATGGCTTTGGGCATCATCCAAAAGACCGTCCAGCAGGCGGAAAAAGGCTTTGAGGCCCTGACGGAAAAACAAATTTAGGCAAGGGGGTATCCCCTTGGAGAAGCCCAAACTCTTTCATCATGGAGGGATCACAATGAAAAGAAGATTTCTTAGCTTGCTTACCGCGTTTGCTCTGTGCCTGACCCTGATCCCCACAACAGCGTTCGCGGATGACGAGGGAAGGGGAGAAGATGTTTCCCCATGCATCTGCGAAACAGCCTGCACGGAAGAGGCCATGAACCCTGACTGTCCCGTCTGCGGCGCAGAGGACGCGCAGCCCGAAGATTGCCGCGCTCCGAAGCTTGCGGACGAAACCGGCAGCACGCCGACCCCTGAAGAAGACCCTGTCCCCGCCCCGGGCGGCGCGGATGAGGAGCAGTCTGGTAAGGAGCAGCCTGACGCACCCGCCGGGGGCGAAGACCCGAACGCCCCCGCCGAGGACGAGGGATCATCCGCACCAGCGGATGATGAACTTGGCAGTGATGTCGTAGCCGCCGAAAAAAGCCCTGCCGTAATGCGGGCGGCGAATGGCATCAGTGCGCGGGCGGCGAATGGCACGATTACCCTCGGCAGCACCGTTC
>ERZ831634.3826-NODE-3826-length-10754-cov-5.836059_pt1 | contig 10754 bp, 8 predicted proteins | sample MGYA00519953_ERZ831634 | MGnify/ENA primary metagenome ERZ831634 (study PRJEB31850, sample SAMEA3708718) | human gut metagenome | biome: human gut; feature: human-associated habitat; material: faeces | place: China | collected 2014 ...
TTCGCCAGAGGCTCCCCTCGGTAGGGGAGCTGTCTGCGAAGCAGACTGAGAGGTTGAATCCCAGAGCGTCGGTTTTAGCAGAAAAACTGCTGATTCCGGTGCTTTTTTGTATCAGGAGGATAAAATGAGAAGTGACAACGTGACCAAGGGCTCGGAGCGCGCGCCCAACCGAAGCCTGTTTTACGCCCTGGGCTACACCCCGGAAGAGCTGGACCGCCCCCTCATCGGTGTGGTGAGCGCCTACAGCGAGATCGTCCCCGGCCACATGAACCTGGATAAGATCGCCGACGCCGTCAAGGCGGGCGTCCAGATGGCAGGCGGCACCCCCATCCTCATCCCGGCCATCGGCGTCTGCGACGGCATCGCCATGGGCCATGTGGGCATGAAGTACAGCCTCGCCTCCCGCGAGCTTATCTGCGACAGCGTGGAGACCATGCTGATGGCTCATCAGCTGGACGGTCTGGTGCTGGTACCTAACTGCGATAAGATCGTTCCCGGCATGGTCATGGCCGCTGTCCGCATGGATGTGCCTGCCGTGGTCTGCTCCGGCGGCCCCATGCTGGCCGGTACCTACGGCGGCGAGGAAGTCAGCCTTTCCAAGATGTTCGAGGCCGTGGGCGCTTATAAGGCCGGCATGATCACCGACGAGCAGCTGGAAGACTGCACCTGCAACTGCTGCCCCAGCTGCGGCAGCTGCTCCGGCATGTACACCGCCAACAGCATGAACTGCCTGTGCGAGGCCATCGGCATCGCACTGCCCGGCAACGGCACCATCCCCGCCGTCTACTCCAAGCGGCTGCAGCTGGCAAAACACGCCGGTATGGCCGTCATGGATATGGTGAAGAAGGGTATCACCGCCCGCCAGATCATCAACGAGCGCTCCATCCGCAATGCGCTGACCTGCGATATGGCGCTGGGCTGCTCCACCAATACCGTTCTGCACCTGCTGGCCATCGCCTACGAGGCCGGTGTGCCGATCGATCTGAAGCTTTTCAATGAGATCAGCGCCAAGACCCCGAACCTCTGCCATCTGGCCCCCGCAGGCCCCACCCACATGCCCGACCTCTACGCCGCCGGCGGCATCCCTGCCGTGCAGGCAGAGCTGGCCAAGAAGGGTCTGCTGGACCTCGATGTCCCCACCGTCACCGGCAAGACCCTCGGCGAGAACATCAAGGGCGCTCACATCCTGAACGACAAGGCCATCCGTCCCATCGATGATCCCTATTCTCAGACCGGTGGTCTGCAGATTTTGTGGGGCAACATCGCCCCCGATGGCTGCGTCGTCAAGCGCAGCGCCGTGGCCCCCGAGATGCAGGAGCACTCCGGCCCGGCCCGCGTCTTCAACAGCGAGGAAACGGCCATCGCCGCCATCTATGCGGGCAAGATCGTCCCGGGCGACGTGGTGGTCATCCGCTACGAAGGCCCCAAGGGCGGCCCCGGTATGCGTGAGATGCTGAACCCCACCTCCGCCATCGCCGGTATGGGGCTGGACAAGGACGTGGCCCTCATCACCGACGGCCGGTTCTCCGGCGCGACCCGGGGAGCCTCCATCGGCCACGTCAGCCCTGAGGCCGCCTCCGGCGGCGTGATCGGTCTGGTGCAGGAGGGGGATCTCATTGAGATCGACATTCCCGGCCGGTCCATCCACCTGTGCGTGGAGGACGCGGAGCTGGCGGAGCGCCGGAAAACCTGGGTCTGCCCGGAGCCGAAGATCAAGAGCGGCTATCTGACCCGCTACGCCAAGCTGGTGTCCTCTGCCGACAAGGGCGCTATTCTGCAATGAAGGCGGGACTTATGCACACAGTTGAGGCATTAGACAGCCTGATTTTGTTCCGGCAGAAGCCGGACAGCCTTCTCCGGCGGCTCATGGCGACGGAGGAAGCCGTCCGCGTGGCCGCTCAGGGGGAGCTGGTGGCGCTGGCTGTGGAAAACGGCTGGCAGGGAGACCTGTGGCGCTGCTGCATTGCTTGGGAGCTGGTGTCAAGCGAAAACCCTTTCTCTCTCGCATGGGAGCGGCATCCCGGCGGACAGGACACACTGGAAGCGCTGGCACTGGCAGATATGAAGCTCTTTTTTGAGCTGTTGAACGCGCCGCCGGAGGGCGGGGCGTGGCCGCTGCTGCGGGACTTCCGCCACGAGAGCCGCCGTACCGCGGATTGCGCCTCGTTTCTGGCGTTCAGCGGGGAACTGGCTGCCGCCGGTTCTCCGGAGGGGCTGCTGGACCGCCTGACGGCGTTCTACCAGACCCAGGGCGTCGGTCTGCTGGGCATGGGGCAGGTGTTCCGGGCCAGAAGGACAGGGAACGGCGCGGAGCTGGTCCCCGTGGAGGACCGTCCCCCGGTGCGTCTGGCAGATCTGGTGGGCTACCGGCAGCAAAAGGATCTGCTGATCCGCAATACGGAAGCCTTTCTGCGGGGGAAGGGCAGCAACAACGTGCTGCTCTACGGCGATGCCGGTACCGGAAAATCCACCAGTATCCAGGCCCTCGTCAACGAATATGCCGATCAGGGATTGCGGCTCATTGAGCTTTACAAGGAGCAGTATGACCTGATCCCCGACATTCTGCGGCAGGTGAAGGGCCGCAATTATCGCTTTCTTCTGTTTCTGGATGATCTGTCCTTTGAGGAAAACGAGACCTCCTATAAATATCTGAAGGCCGTCATGGAGGGCGGTGCGGAGGCGCCGCCGGAAAACGTGCGGATTTGCGCCACCTCCAACCGCCGCCATCTGGTGCGGGAGGTGTGGAGCGACCGCAGCGATGTGGAGCACAACGGCGACATTCACCGCTCCGACACCGTGGAGGAAAAGCTATCTCTGGCCAGCCGCTTCGGCTTGCAGATCTTCTACCCGGCTCCCACCTTCGAGGAATACCAGCAGATCGTCTCCGCACTTTCGGAAAAGGCGGGGACGTACCTCTCGCCGGAACAGCTCCGGGCCGCAGCCGCCACCTGGCAGGTCCGCAGCGGCAGCCGTTCCGGACGGACGGCCCGGCAGTTCGTGGACCAGCTGGAGCATTGAACTGATTAGATGTAATTGCGAGGTCCTCTCGGTCCTTATTTCGGTGTATCTGCACGTTTTTGGGGAATGAAAACGGTATAAGCACAAGGGGCATAAAAGAAAAACACGGCATGCTTGCCGTGTTTTTCTTTGCGCTTTTTCACTCTAAGCCGCGCCATTATCAGAGAAATTCCGAATTTGCGGTAAAATGTGCGTCCATTTCCGCTTGCGCCTGCGCAAGGGCCTCCTCCGGCGTACAGACGCCGAGGACTGCCCGCTGCACATAGGCTGCCAGGATATTCTCCATTTGCAGCTCGCTGAAGTTGCTGTAATAGGCACTTCCACTCCGGCGCTGGGCGCTGGGAAAGCTGCGGCGGGCCGCAGACAGCCAAGGATACCGCTCCTTGATGTCCCGGTTGCTGTATGCCGAACGGCAGGGTGACAACCCGCCCAGTAAGGTGAACGCCGGTGCGGTCTGGTTGGAATACAGCCAGGACAAAAACGCACAAGCCGTTTCCGGGTGCGCGCAGCTTCGGGTGATTCCCACCACGCCGCCGCCTGACAGGGGCTTGCCGCCTGGTACCGGCGCAAAGCCAAGCTTGCCGGCGATGCTGGACATCTTGGAGTTTAAAATGTGGGAGGCATAGTTGATAAACACCACTGTCATGGCGGCGGAGCCATCCGCAAAGCCTTCCAGCACGTTTTTCCAGATGTCATGCACGGTCCTGTCGGAGCAGGCATACGTTTCCCGGTAGTTTTTCAGGGCTGCCAAGGCTTCCGGGGTGTCGACAGTGATCTGGCCTTTGGCGTTGAACAGCTTTCCACCCTGCTCAAACAAACGGGGCAGAAATTCACTGGGGCTTACCACCACGTTGCCGATGGCTACCGTCGTACCATACTGCACAGGGGAAGCCGGATTGAGGCTGCGGGTGAAAAAGCCTGCGATCCGATTGTAGTCTTCAAAGCTCTTTGGAACCTCCAGTTCCCGCCGGTAGGCTTCAAAATACATTCGCTTGTAGGTGGGGTCGCAAAACAAATCCCGCCGGTAAAACATAAGCTGTGTGCTGGGATCGTAGGGGACGCAGATGCGCTCTCCGTTGACGGAGGTATAGCTGTCTCCGAACTCCGGCAGCGTCTGCGCCAGCAGACGGTCCCAGTCAAAGGGAATTTGATGGAGCGGCCGAAACAGCTTTTTAGCAAGCTCGTCCATCCAGGCCACATCCATCCGGATCAGATCATACCGTCCGCTGCCGGAGGATTGGATCACCTCGTAGACATCTCTCAGGGAAGGGAGCACCGTCAGTTCCAAATGGATCCCTGTGCTTTTTTCCAGATGCGGCAGCAGGCGTTTCAACGCTGTGGTGGAAGGGGACGCCATCGTGAGCATCCGCAGGTTTGATTCTGTCAACTGCGGCACCGGCACCTGGTTTCGAAAACCATTGTTCTCCATAAAAAGGGTCGGCGGCAGGGGGGATCGCGTTTTCAGGTGCGCCAACAGAGTCTTAACAATCCGGTGCGCCAGACGCTTGTAATCCAGCTCATATGCCAACGCCAACGGATCGGTCACAGCAGACCGGGGGGCAGCAGACACGATCAGCGGCAGCGGCCGGCGGCTGGCATAAGCACAGGCCGCCCGGACAGCCGATTCCCGGCGCTGATCCGTGCATACGATGGCATCAAACGGTTCGTCCTCTTCAAAAAGCTCAAAGGCCCGCAGATCCACCTGATGATTTGGGCAATCCAGAACACTTGTCTCATCCGCACAGACTGTCCGGAATCCGTTTAGAAACAGCGCGGTATCCGGAAACGCGGCAGGCTCTGTAAAAATACCGATCCGCCGCAGTCCTTTCCGCCGCAGATGCCAGGCGATGTCTGTTCCCATTCGCTCGGGATCGAACGCGGCATACATAACATTTTCGAGTGCACGGCTTTCCCGAGAAAGGAGTACAATTGGAAGCTCCGGGGCCTCTGCCCGATAATACGCCGCGGCATCCAACAGACACGAACGGCTGATGACCGCGCTGACCCGCTCAGCCAGAGCAGAGGCCAGCAGTTCTTTCTCAGTGGTCTCCATAGAGCGGGTGGAATATAGCTGAACTGAGTAGCCGTGCCGGATAAACTCGTTCTGGAATACCTCATACATGGCCGCCCAGCGGCGGTCCTCAATGCTCGGCAGAAGCACCGCGATGCTGCGGTCCTGACCTTGCCGGAGGCTTTGCGCCTTGCTGTTGACCTTGTAGCCCAGCTTCTCCGCAGCCTGCCACACCAGTTGTATCTTCTCCACGCTGACGTTGCCCCGGCCGTTGATAACGTTGGAGACCGTCCCGTGGGAAACACCCGCCTCTCGGGCAATATCCTTGATGGTGGGCATACGTCATCCTCCCCCTATGCTTGTGATACATTTATTTTACTATGATTTTGCTGCTGCATCAAGTCAATGGACGCAAGAGCGCACTGTGCAATGCGCTGATTGTTGTTCATATTATATATGCACAATAACGAAAACGATGAGAATATGTATGAAATGCTAAAATAATAATTGACACGTTCCAAAATATTTGGTACGGTATAGATGCAGAAACGCACCGCGTTTTCCTCAAAATCAATATGATGAAAAGGAGCTGTGTCCCATGAAGAAGTTTTTGAGCTTAGCACTGGCGCTGACTATGGCGCTGACTCTGGCCGCATGCGGCGGCAAAACGGATACCCCTCCCGCAGACACGAATGACGGCAGCACCGCAGGACAGACCGGCGGCAAGCTGGTGGTCTATTCCGCACTGAACGAGGACAATACCATCGCCATCGCAGACCAGTTCAAGAAGGATACCGGCATTGAGATCGAGTACATCTCTTTGGGCGGCGGCGATGCCGTGGCCCGTGTGCAGGCAGAGATGGCCAATCCAAAGGCAGACATTCTGGTAGGCGGCTCTGTGGACCTGTATGGCTCTTTGGCCACCGCAGGTGCTTTTGAGGCATATGACTCTCCCAATAATGACAGCCTGGATGCCCGCTTTAACGATCCCAATCATTTCTGGCAGGGCTGGTACATGGGCGTTCTGAGCATCATCATCAACGAGGAGCGCTTTGAGAAGGAATTGACTCCCAAGGGTGTCAAGATGCCGGAAACCTGGGATGATCTGCTGGATCCCAACTATAAGGACGTGTTCGTGTGGGCCAACCCCACCACGGCCGGCGGCGCTTACATCGCCACTGCCTGCCAGATCTTCCGCTTGGGCGAGGACGCTGCGTGGGATTATCTGAAGGCTCTGGATCAGAACGTACATCATTATTATAAGGGTGCCGGCGATGTCATCAGCCCTGTGGCTACCGGTGAGTTCATCGCCTCCATCGCCTGGGCTCATGATAGCTTCAAGATCCAGCAGCAGGGCTATCCGCTGAAGCTCATCATCCCCAAGCAGACTGCTTATGAGATCGGCGGCTCCGCCATCATTAAGGGTGGCCCCAACACCGAGAACGCCAAGGTGTTCATCGACTGGCTGCTGACGAAGGAAGCGCAGGAACTGAGCGTTGCTACTTCCTACCGCTATCCTGTCCGCGCCGATGTGGCAGCCCCTGCCGGTCTGCCCACTCTGGAGGAAGTAGACCTTGTTGACTATGACCGTGATCAGGCCGCTTCTATGAAGGAAGCCGTTCTGGAGAAGTTCGACGCTGAGATCATTTCCAACCGCGCCTGATTTCATTTCTCATTTACCCTTGGGCCGCCTGCCTGCGTTGTGGGCAGGCGGCCCATGCTATTTTTAGACACCCTATACTTTCAACGAACCTCTTTTATCACCTTATCGGAAGGAGCTGATCCTTATGGCCTCCGGTGTTGCGCTCCGGGAATCGGTCAAAGAAATGAAGCGGCTGAAAAACGAACCGCTTTTAATGCTGGCCATTATCGCGATTATCCTTTTCGTTGGATTCTTCGTGGTATACCCGGTGATCCGGGTTATCACGTTCCCCAGCGGACAGGACTATATGCAGCTGTTCCAGAAAGCCCGTTGGTTTACAGCCCTGAAAAACAGCCTGTTCATGACCCTGATTTCCACGGTGTCCTGCACGGCGGTGGCATTCCTCTTTGCATACGTTATTGCCCGGCTGGATGTTCCTTGTAAAGGCCTTTTCAGATTTGTGACGCTGTTGCCCATCGTGTCCCCGCCTTTCATCGTGGCACTGAGTTATATTCTGCTTTTCGGCGTACAGGGTATCGTCACCAAACAGCTTCTGGGGCTGCATGTTGATATTTATGGCCGGCTGGGCCTGTGGATCGTCCAGACCGTCACGTTTTTTCCGTATGCATATTCTGTCATTTATGGCGTGATCCGCTCCATTTCTACCAATTTGGAGTATGCGGCCTATAACATGGGCGCTCCCCGCTGGCGTGTATTCAAGGATGTTTTTTGGCCGCTGTGCCGCCCCGGCGTGGCTGGCGGTGCGTTGGTGGCTGCCATCAATGTACTTACCGACTTCGGCAATCCCCAGATGATTGGCGGAGATCTGGCCCTGTTACCCACAGAGGCCTATATGCAGATCTCCGGTTGGTACGATATGAAGACCGCCTCTGTGCTGGCGGTGGCACTGCTGGTCCCTGCGGTGGTGTTATTCCTGGTGAAGAACTTCTGGGTGGGCAAACGGTCTTATGTGACAATCACCGGCAAGGAGATCTCCTTGAACCCCTTCCCGGTTCCCAAGTGGGTCAAATGGGGGCTGTTCAGCCTGACGATGCTGATCTCCCTCTTTATCCTATTGGTCTACGGTACGCTTTTCTACGGCGCGTTTACCAAGACTTGGGGCTATGACTGGTCGCTGACCATGAAGAATATCCAGTATGTGTTCCTGAAGGGAAAGCAGATCTGGAACTCGATCCGCTATGGCTTCCTGGCTTCTCTGGGAGCTTCGTTCCTGGCGATGGTCCTGGCCTACATCGTGCAGAAGAAGCAGGTGGGCATTAACCGCCTGTTGGATTTCCTGGGTATTCTGCCCGGCGCCATTCCCGGTATGTTCCTCGGCATCGGCTTCGTGATGGCCTTTAATGCGCCGCCCCTTGAGCTGACGGGAACCTCCGTGATTATGGTTCTGGCCCTGCTGTTCTGGAATATTCCTACCTGTTACAGCTCTGCCACGGCGGGGCTGCAGCAGATCGGCGCATCTGTGGAGGATGCGGCGCTGAATCTGGGAGCCAACAGCTTCCGTTCCTTTAAGGACGTCATCATTCCCTTGCTGAAAGCGCCCTTTATGTCCAGCTTTGTGTTGTCCTTCCTGCGGTCCGTCACCTGCCTGAGCGTGGTGATCTTCCTGTATGCGCCCTCTACTACTGTGGGCACCATCTCGGTTATGGTGCTGGTGCAGAGTGGACAGTACGGTGAGGCGGCAGCCTTTACCATCGTACTGATCACCATTGCGTTCACCGTTTTGAAGTTGGCGCAGTGGGTTTTGGGTAAGCAGGGCATTGAGCTGGAATTGTAAACAGGAGGCGAAGAGATATGAGACCTTACATTGAATTTAAAAATGTTGTTAAGCAGTTTGGAAACTTTACGGCACTGGATCATGTGTCTCTTGAGATCCCAAAGGGTGCTTTTGTGACGCTTCTGGGTCCCTCCGGCTGCGGTAAAACGACCCTGATGCGCCAGTTGGCCGGCTTTTCCGAGCCGGAATCGGGTGATGTGTTGGTAGACGGCAAACGGATGAACGGACTGCCGCCCTTTAAGCGCAACACCCCGCTGGTGTTCCAAGAGTACGCACTTTTTCCCCATATGACTGTCTATGAGAACATTTCCTATGGCCTGAAGCTGAATAAAACCCCTAAGGAAGAGATGGATCGCCGGGTTCAGGAAATGCTGAAGATGTTTAACCTGGTAGGGTTGGAGAAGCGATTCCCCAAGGAGATGTCCGGCGGTCAGCAGCAGCGGGTGGCCTTTGCCCGGGCACTGGTGATGGGCCAGGAAATCCTGCTTCTGGACGAACCCCTTTCCAACCTGGATGCCAAGCTGCGTGTGGACGTCCGCACGGAACTGCGGCAGATCCAGCAGAAGCTGGGCATCACCACTATCTATGTTACCCATGACCAGGATGAGGCACTCTCCATGTCCGACATCATTGCGGTCATGCGCAGCGGACACATCGAGCAGATCGGCTCTCCTTGGGAGATCTATTTCCGGCCTGCCAACCGCTTTGTGGCAGATTTCGTGGGCACGGTCAATTTCCTGACCGCCAGAATTGTGTCTGCTGAAGGCGGCACTGTTGCCGCTGACCACAACGGGATGCTCCTCCAGATTCCCACGGAGGTCCCTGTGGAACCCGGCGAGACCGTGACGCTGGTGGTGCGGCCGGAGTGCATCCGTCTGGCGGAACCCGGAGAGTCTGTGCCGGAAGGGAAGAGTCTGGAAGGTCAGATCGAAAATTACAGCTTTCTGGGCCGCATGATCCGCTACTGGGTGCGGGTCGGTGAGGAACAGTTTATTATCGACGATGCCAATGTGGACCTGAGCGGAGCCAGAAGTGGAGCCGTGCAGCTCTGTCTGGATACCCGAAAGCTCCACATCCTGAAGGATGGAGGGAGCCATGACACTTGATTTTATCAATGTGGGCTATGGGGATGCCATTTTGATTCGTAGCGGCAGCTCCACCATGCTGGTGGACTGCGGCGATTGGACCGTCGGCGATGGGGGGCCTGATTCTCAGCGAATCTCTGCCGCGGACTTCCTGCGGCAGGAGGGAATAGAGACTCTGGATCTGCTGGTGCTGACCCATCTTCACAGAGACCACAGCGGCGGTCTGGCGAAATTGCTGGAATGCGTTGCGGTCAGGAGCTTCCGGTGCAACTATCTTCCTGACAGAATCTTCTGGGGGAAACGTGTACCGGTACCGGAAGAATTTTCCGCCGGAGCCAGATGCCTGCTGGAATCTCTGAATGTATTCTTAAGCGCACTTGCGATTATGGAACGGCAGGGAACAGAGATTTCTCTTGCGTCCCCCGGCACGTGGCCGCTGACGCCGGAACTGACAGCAGAATGCTTCTTGGAAGCGCAGCCTATTTTTGAGCGTCAGGCTGCCATCTGGCAAAATGTGCTGGAAGACCGGGCCGACAATAGAGAGCTGGAAGAGTTGGACGGCTTTATCAACAACACCAGCATCCGCCTGCGGCTGATCTGCAAGGAAACTGCCGTGGAGCTGCCCGGCGATATGTATGCCGGCTGCTGGGAGAAGCATGAGATCCCGCCCTGTACACTTGTCAAGCTGCCGCATCATGGCCACCGGGATTCCATTACCCCACATCTGCTGGATATGCTGGCCCCGAAGACGGTTGTGATCTCTGTCTCCAACACCCGTACCGATGATTGTCCCGCTGCCTCTGTCCTTCAGATGGTGCGGGAGAAGGGCTGCACGTTGTATGTTACAGATGCGATCCCAGATAGTAACGGGCACGTGAGTAACCATCCAGCCATTCATTTTGATATCTAAACCGGCAGTTGCCTCCGCTGCGTTCAAGCCGGATCAAAAAGTCAGCGATCAATTAAAATACTACTACCGCCAAAACGAACAGCGTATAAAATTACCCTGCCGATTCCGGCCAATGTCAGTAAGTTAAGCTGACAAAACCTCCTACCCTCAGAAATGAGAGGGTAGGAGGTTTTTTCGTAATAATTCAAAACAGGGCTTGGCAAAAGCATCATTTCGTGCGGCCATTTTGCTAACTTCGGTTAGCAAAATGGCCTTTGTAGTTAGAAGCGTGTCCCGACACGCCAAACTACGAG
>ERZ831634.3834-NODE-3834-length-10725-cov-3.714152_pt1 | contig 10725 bp, 8 predicted proteins | sample MGYA00519953_ERZ831634 | MGnify/ENA primary metagenome ERZ831634 (study PRJEB31850, sample SAMEA3708718) | human gut metagenome | biome: human gut; feature: human-associated habitat; material: faeces | place: China | collected 2014 ...
AGTGGAATGAGCGGACGACAGCGGGGAAAAGGCGCAAGCAGATGGCGCAGGCGAATCTGGAAATAGTATGAGAAAAAGCCTCCGCCTCTGCTGATTTTGCAGGGACGAAGGCATTGCTGACTTGCATTGCTTCGCGGTACCACCCGGCTTAGGGCAAAGGCGGATGTTCCCCCTTGTCCTCTCTCTTGCGTCCGCTCTCGGAGACGAACCGGCGGGGATTAGCCGCAGCTCCCGGTCGGGATGACGCGCCCGCTCCCCATGCGCCTTCCACCACCGCGCACTCGCTTTCCGGGACGTTCCTCGCGTCAGAACCGTTCATCGCTCTGCTGTGATTATACACCACGCCCGCCGCAAATGCAAGCACTCCGCGCAAATTATTTCCGCACCAGCACACTCATTCCGAATTATTTCTTCCCCCACAGCGGCCGCGGATACTCGCCTTCCTCTGCCTTGCGCAGCATCGCCTTGGCGACGACTGCCCTGTCCTCGTGGTAGGTCACGCCGTACCAGCGGTCGGGGCAGGTCAGCACGCGCGCCGTCGCCCGGTGGCGGTCAAGCTGGCGGCTGACGGCAGTCGGCAGGTAATACTCCGCCTTCATCGGGTTGTTCTCCATCGCCTCGTTCAGGAAGGGCACGAAACCCTCCGCCAGCGCATCAAGGAAATCCGGCGTAAAGCCCCAGCAGTTCATGCTGACGGTCGTATCGTCCGGCAGGCGGCGGTACATTTCGCCATCCTCCGTGAACAGCGGACCGTCGCAGCTGGCGATAATGTGCGTGCGCTCGCGCACCTCCTTCAGGAAGCCGAACTCGTTGACCGTGCACACGCCGCGCGACACATAGCCGTTCTCCGTCAGCGTGTTTTTCAGCGCGTAGCCGACCATGAAGTACTCGCCGCGCTTGCCCCGCAGCGTCCGCAGGTACTCATACGCCAGCTTGAACGCGCCCGCGCCGTAGTAATCGTCCGCGTTGATGACGAGGAACGGCGCATCGAGGAATTCGCGGCAGCACAGCACCGCGTGCCCCGTGCCCCACGGCTTCACGCGCCCTTCCGGGACGGAAAACCCCTCCGGCAGCTTATCCAATTGTTGGAAGGCATAGTTTGCTTCCATCCCCGCCGGCACGCGCGAACCGACCATCGCCTTGAAGGCATCTTCAATCTCGTGCTTAATCAGGAACACGACACGGCGGAAGCCCGCCTGGTACGCATCGTACAGGCTGTAATCGAGGATGACCTCGCCGTCCGGGCCGACCGGATCCAGCTGCTTCAGTCCCCCGTAGCGGCTGCCCATGCCCGCCGCCATCATCACCAAAATCGGTTCTTTCATGGCTGATTCCTCCTGCTGATGAGTTTTTCCTGCCGCCATTATAGCGCGAATCCGTAATTTTTACAATCTGCAAACGGAAAAAACGCGCTATCAGGTTGCGCAAACCAGAATTTTGTCGTATAATAGAAACTGATTTAGAATGCAAGGAGGAACATTCCTCATGGACTTTTTGAAAACGCTTCTGGCGTATGTCGCGCTGACCGTCGCCTTCTCCGTTCAGGAGGGGCCGCTGCCGCAGGATGTCCCGACCCCGACGCCCCTGCCGCCGAACGTGACGGCATCCCCGATTCCCAACGCGCCCGCCGCAACCGACGTGCCCACCGCCACGCCGACGGCCTCGCCCATCCCCGAACCCACGATTACGCCCAACATGGGCTACAGGACCGTGCAATGGCAAGACCGCGGCTCAGGCGTGCTGAAGGTGCAGAAAAAGCTGATTGAGCTGGGCTATCTGGCAGAGGGCGAGGATGACGGCGCGTACGGCAGCAAGACGACCGCCGCCGTCCGCCGCTTCCAGAAGGCGAACGGGCTGTCCGTGGACGGCATTGCGGGTCAGGCGACGCAGACGCGCCTGTTTGAAGACCCGAACGTTGTGCCTTACTCCCCGCCGACCGTGCCGCCGACGGCGACCCCGACCCCCGCGCCGGAAACGCCCGCGCCGAGCGCCGCGCCCACGGCGGAGGATTTGCCCCTGCCCGATGTGACGGACGCTTTCCCCGTGGACGTAGTGACGACCGAAGCGCCCGTGTATACGCCGGATGGCTTGACGCTGCTCCCGAATGGCAGCATCTTCCTCGGCAGCGGCGGCAATGGACAGGCGCTGACGATGACCGTCACGCAGGATGGCGTGGGCTACACGCGCCGTCCGAGCCTGTGGGTGAACACAGTAGGCAGTCCGGTCATGTCCCTGCGTGAGCTGGCGGCGTGCATCGACGACTGGCAGCTGGAAGTGAACGAAAGCGGCGTGTGGGTGCTGTCCGCGGCAGGCTACACGGTCGTCATCCGCGAGACGGACAGCGGTTTGTCCGTGATGGTGGACGGCAGCGCAGTTGCGATGGAATCCGGCGCCGTCCGGCTGGACAACGGCGAAGTGTACATCTCCGACATGTTCCTGCGCACGGCGCTCCGCGCGACGACCATCTACGACAGTGACGAACAGTCGCTGATTCTGTTCGTGCGGAACAAGTCCGTCAGCACATCGGCAGACTGAAGGGAATTCGGAATTCGATGATTTATTCGCGATTCCGCGAAAAGCAAAAAGAACCGCCCGGTACATCTGTGTTTGGCAGATAACCGGGCGGATTTTTAATTGTACTCCACCGTCTCCTGATACGCCTTATACGTTGACGTGCAGAGCAGCTTGCGGTCGACTTCCTTGCCGTTCTGATACCAGATTTGGTAGGTTTCCACGACGTAGCCGGTGCGCTTTTTGATGGTCGTCTGCTGCGTGCCGGCGGCGAGTTTCGTGTTCTGGACGTACTTGGTGTCGCTCGGCGGGTCAATCGTGCGCGTGACGGTGCTTTCCAGGTCAATCGACACGCCATCGGGCAGGAGCATCCCGTAAATTTCGACAGTGCACTTCTGCTTGGAATAATTCGCGACGATGTAAATCGGCCACTCGGTATCGTTCTTGAACTTGAAGTCCAGATTCGGCCAGTTGACCGTCGCGTCCATCCCCTTCTGAACGTAGGAACTCGGCCACGCGTGCGGGCTGCGGTAGACGATTTCCAGATTCGCGCGCGCGACAGCGTTGAAGAGCGTCGAGCTGGTCTGGCATACGCCGCCGCCCACCTCCGGCACGCTCTGTCCGCCGGAAATCGCTGTTGCTTCCTTGTAGCCCTTCGCCGCCGTGCGCTGCCCCGTCGCCTGATTGAAGGAGAACGTATCCGCCGGCGCAACCTTATAGCCGTTGATGGCTTGGCAGGACAGGTCGATGTTCGTGTTGCGGTTGGAATTGCTGGTGGTTTTCGTCGTGTAGGTGGAAATGCGCCCGAACTTGCCCACAATCTGTGATTTTGTCACGTCCGCCAGCACCGTGTCCGACTGCAAACGCAGGGAGGCGGTGTAATTGCCCATGTCCAGCACGCCCGTGAGCGTCTGATACACGCTGTTGGCATCCAAATACGCGCCGCTGATGTCGCTGTTGAAGGTGAACTGCTTCGTCGCCGGGTCAAAGGACTCCACCGTCGCGTTGACGGGCGTGCAGGTCACATCCGCCGCGATATTCTCCGCGATTTTTCGCACGGCATCGCGGTCGTAGGTGATTTGCGTCTGAAGCGTCACGGGGCTCTGCTGCATCGCACGAATCGTCGCGACGCGCTCGCTCAGCGGCGTCCGCCCCGAACCGCGCAGGGCGGTTGTGTTCCCGCGCCCAGCGGCATAGGCAACCGCCGCCATCTCGCTCACGTTGCGGTAGAGCGGCACGTCGTAACCCGTGATGTCGTAGGTGTACGCATCCGCCACCACATGCAGGTTCACGCTGGAATTGTCCACGCCGCCCTGCCCCAAGGCGCTTTCGGCGTCCGCGCGGGTCATTCCGCCAACGTTGATGCCGTCAATCGTCACGCCGGGGAAAATGCGGTCGGTGTTGACCAGCGCGACCGCCTCATTGAAATTCGCGATTCGCTCTGCGTCATACCGGATGATGCTGCCGTTGACGAATGCCAGCGTCGGCAGCCCGGCCAGCTCCATGCCCAGCATCTGCGGCGCGGCAAGCAGCAGCAGCCCCGCCGTGCACGTCAGCGAAATCAGCATGACAAGCAGCCATAGGAAGGTGCTGCTGCGCTTTTTGCGCCCCTTGCGCGGTTTGCGTGTCGTTTTCCGCCTCGGCGCGGATGGACGCTTGCCCGTGGGTGTGCCGCGTGTTTTGGGCGGGGCGCTCCGGCGCGCTTCCTCTTCTATCAGCCGCTGTGAGCGTCCCTTCGGCTGGCGCATGGCGGGCTGGCGCGGCTTCGTCTCCGGCGCCAGTTTTTCCGTCAGGCGCGTCTGCTGGCTGCGGCGCGGGCGCTGCGTTCCGCCCGAAATGTTGCTCATGTCATTCCTCCAAAATGGATTCCAGCCCTTGCACAGCGGCTGCTGCGGAGGGCTGGGTGTGATTTACTTGCTGTTTTCCTCGTTCCGGTGCGCCATGTGGTAAGTCAGCGTCTGCAAGCTGTCCGTCAGGTGAACATTGACCACCAGCATGTCGTCCGGATGGGTCAGATCGGTCGGCGCGAAGTTCCACACCGCGCGGATGCCGCAGGCGTAGAGCTTGTCCAGCGCTTCCTGCGCGACGCGTCGGGGCAGTGCCAGCACCGCAATATCCGGCATGTTCTCCTTCAGGAAGTTCGGCATTTCCTCCATGCTGTACACGGGGATATCGCCCACCGGCACGCCGATTTTCTCCGGGTCGTTGTCAAACATCGCCAGCGGCCGGAAGCCCTCGCGCTGGAACGTCGGATATTTCGCAATCGCGCAGCCGATATTGCCCGCGCCCACGATAATCTCCGTATGCTCACGGTCAAGTCCCAGAATTTCACCAATATGCATTTTCAGATCCGACACCTTATATCCGTAGCCCTGACGTCCGAAGCCGCCGAAGCAGTTGATGTCCTGCCGAATCTGCGACGGCGTGAGGTGCATCCGCTCGCCCAGCTCCTGCGACGAAATCTGCTCCACACCTGCGCTTTCCAGCTCCCGCAGATGCCGATAATATCCCGGCAGCCGACGGATTACCGCGTCAGACACATGCCCTGCCATCCTCATTCTCCTCCAGTGCATTTGTTATCTTGGGGCATTTCCGCCCAATTCCTTCATGTGAAAGGAATATCAATCTGATTGTAGCACACTTTTGGGTTTTGTGCAACCTTGCCGGAAAGATTCCGGGGATTTTTTCGCGCTTCACAGCTGTCGTGAAAGGGGGATTTATCGGATGACAGCCGATATTGCTGTGATATGCAGGCAGTTTTTTCTTGCTGCTCCAGTCGCCTCTGCGGAGGCGATGTTGTTACTTTCTGGCGCGCCAGAAAGTAACCAAAGAACGCCCAGAGGGGGCTGAAGAGCGTGCAAGTCTGGACTTCAGCCCCCTCTGGACTCCCCCCGCCACCCATGTTTATTGGGGGAAAGAGCGGCTGTTGTTGCCCAGCTTGACCGCATTTTTCAGTTTGGCTTTTGTCCGGCTTTTGTTGACTTGCTTGCGGGTTTCGGGAAAAGCGCTTACTTTCGGTGATTCCGCGTTTCGCCGCGGAGGAAGTCGCCCGTTTGGGTCGCGAAAGGCACGTCCATGCGGATGATTTCGCCGCCGATGCCCAGCGTATCGACGATTTCGCCCGTCTTTTCGCGCAGGAACGGCGTCGCCTCGAAGGTGTGCACGCCCGACGGCGTCAGCAGTTCGATTTTCTCGCCCGCCTTGAAGCGATTTTTGAGCAGGAAGCGTGTGCCGCGGCCATCGCGGCTGCCCTCCACCACATGCGCCAGATATTCCCGCTCCTGATGGAAGCCGTCCGCGCCGCCGGGATTTGCTGGCTTGCCCAGCGCAAAGCCGGTGTCGCTGTCACGGTGGCTCGCGCAGGATAATTCCGCCATCAAGCTCGGGAGCGCCGCCGCGAAATCGCCGCCATCCGCCAGCAGATCCAGCGCACGACGGTATGCCGCCGTCACCGTCGCGACGTAATACGCCGTTTTCATCCGCCCCTCGATTTTGAGGCTCTTGATGCCCGCGTCCACCAGTTCCGGCAAAAGCGGCATCAGGTTCAAATCATGTGCGGAAAATATGTATGTGCCATTTTCGTCCTCGCAGACGGGCATGTACTCGCCGGGGCGCTTCTCCTCCACCACGCTGTAATGCCAGCGGCACGGCTGGGCGCATTCGCCCTGATTGCCGCTCCGCCCCGCCATGGCCGCGCTGAGCAGGCACCGCCCGCTGTACGCCATGCACGATGCGCCATGCACAAACGTCTCGATTTCCATCTCCGGCACGCGGCGGATGATTTCCTTCGCCCGCGCGATGGACGTTTCCCGCGCCAGAATCACGCGTTCGCAGCCCATGTCGCGATAGACGCGCACGGCTTCCGTGTTGACGGTGCTCGCCTGTGTGCTGACGTGCAGGGGCAGCGCCGGCACTTCGCGGCGCAGGGCGGCAATCGCGCCCAAATCGCTGACAATCGCCGCATCCACGCCGATGTCCCGTGCTGCTTTCGCCGCCGCGATGAAATCATCCATCTGGTCGTCAAACGGGAAGATGTTCATCGTCAGGTAGAACTTCTTGCCCGCGCCGTGCATCTTTTCGACCGCCTGCGTCAGCGCCTCCTCGTCGAAATTGCCCGCGAAGGCGCGCAGGCCGAACTGCTTCATACCGCCATAGACCGCGTCCGCGCCGAAATGCAGCGCCGCCTCCAGCGATTCAAGATTCCCCGCCGGGCACAGCAGCTCCGGCATCCAGTTGGTCATTTACTCAATGCCTCTTTCCTTGTCGTACTGCTGCCACAGCGGCGCGTAGATGGCGACCGCCTGTTCATGCTCCTGCAAGGTGCGGGAGAAGTGCAGCTCCGTGCTTTCGGGACTCGTCGCGCAGAAATACAGGTAGTTTTCCGCCACGAACGTCTCGTCCGGGTAGAGCGCCGCGTTGATGGCATCCGCGCTCGGCGCGCAAATCGGGCCCAGCGGCAGCCCCGTCACCTGATAGGTGTTGTAGAGGCTGTCAAGCGCCAAATCACTGCCCGTCAGCGACATTTTCCTTACGCCCGTGATGTAGTGAATCGTCACGTCGCTTTGCAGCTTCATGCCCGCTTTCAGGCGGTTGTGGAATACGGCGGACACCTTCGCGAAATCCGCCTTGGACGCTTCCTTCTCAATCATGCTTGCCAGCGTCAGAATCTCGTCCATCGTATAGCCCATCTCTTCCGCGCGATCCTCACAGGCGACGGAGAACACCCGCTCGGTCTGCGTAATCAGCTTGCGGATGATTTCGCTTGCCGTTGCGCCGATGTAGATTTCGTAGGTGTCGGGCGCGAGATACCCCTCCAGCACATAGCGGCGCTGGCTGACGTTCCGGCTGTTCAGCACGTCCTGCACGGAGTAAAATTCGCTGAAGCTCGTGCCGCTCTTGCACAGGGACAAGAACTCCGCGCTGTCCGTCAGCACGCCGTCTTTGACCAGCTGCTCGGCGAACTGCTCAATCGTCCAGCCGGGAATGAGCGTGATATTGCGTACAATCGGGTTGCCGTCACCGCGCGTGAGCTGGTCGGCAATCTGCCGCATGGTCATCGACGGGCTGAGCGTGTAGCTGCCGGACTGGATTTTCTGCCCCCAGCCCGCGAAGTCGCAGTAGTACTTGAACACCGTGCGATTGCGAATCAGCCCGGCTTCCTCCAGCCGGTTCGCCACGCGGGTCAGGCTCTGTCCGCTCTCGATGGTGAAGGGCACCTGCGCCGTGCTGTTTTCATCCGGCGGCGCAATGAACTCGCCGTACACCTTGTTCCACACGCTGAACAGGATGCCCGCCACCACCAGCACCGCGCCCAAGCCAATCAGGATTGGGCGGATGATGCGCCACAGCGCGCTGTACCAGTACGGGCCATATCGCCGCTCGTCGCGGATGCTCTCGTAGCTGTCATGCTTCTTGCTCAACAAGCCTGCCCCCCTTGGAAAATTCGGAATTCGGAAATCATATGATTCCGCATTCCTAATTCCGCATTATTGTCCCATCCCCATGTCAATGTCCGCCGCGTCGGTGATGATGCGCAGAATGCCCGCCACTTCCTGCTGCAGGCGCATTTCCGCCAGCAGGTACTGGCTGACCTCCAGCTTGCCGAACAGCAGCGCCGAAATGCCCTGAAAGCGCTGCATGTCGTCGTTATCCGGCTGCGTGCCGGAGACAGCCGCCATTTGCAGGCGCAGCTGCAGCTTCTTGTATTCCTTCAGGAGTGCGGCGGTCGTTTCGTCCGCCATAACCTCCTCTTTCAGTGCGTGATACGTCTGATACTCCTCGCTCTGGCGGATTTCCTGCGCCAAGCGGTGTGCCGTAGCATGTTCCATAACAGCATGTCCATCCTTTCGATACGCTATCCGTAAATAGAAACGTTTCTGTCCGCTTGATTCATCCCAATTTCCCACGAAAAAGGGAGAAACGCATATTGCAGCGTTCCTCCCTATTGTATCAGATGTGCGCCCCCATGTCAAACGTCAAGGATAATGGGCAGAATCATCGGGTTGCGCTTGATTTTCTCGAAGATGAAGCGGTGCAGTTCATCCTTGATGCGGTTCTTGAGCGCCGGCCAGTCCTCGCCCGCCAGCGACGACTGCGACAGAATCTGCCGCACGACATCCCGCGTGTTCTCGATAATATCCTCATTCTCGCGGACGTAGATGAAGCCGCGGCTGATAATATCCGGGCCGGAGACAAGGCGCTGGTCGTCGCGGTTAATCGCCATGACGACGATAATCAAGCCATCCTGACTGAGGTGCTTGCGGTCGCGCAGAACGACGTTGCCCACGTCGCCGATGCCCAGACCATCCACCAGCACCGCGCCGGTCGGAATCTGCTCCGCCAGATACAGCCCTTCCTGATTCATCTCGATAACCTGCCCCGTTTCGGGAAGGACGATGTCGGTGGAGTTCATGCCCATCGACTCCGCCAGCACCGCGTGCTGCCACAGCATACGATATTCGCCGTGGACGGGGATGAAGTACTTCGGCTTCACCAGCGCGTGCATGAGTTTGAGTTCTTCCTGGCAGGCGTGACCGGAGACGTGCACCTCCGCCAGTGCCTTATAGATGACGTTCGCGCCGCAGCGGTACAGCTGGTCGATGACGCGGCTGATGCTCTTCTCGTTGCCGGGAATGGGCGTGGCGGAGATAATCACCGTATCGCTTTGGCGGATTTGCAGCTTGCGGTGTTCGCTGTACGCCATGCGCGTCAAGCCTGCCATCGGCTCGCCCTGACTGCCCGTCGTCATCACCAGAATCTCGTTGTCCGGGTACTGGTCGAGCGCGTCCGCCTCAATAATGGCTTCCGGCGGAATCCGCAGTTCGCCAATCTGCATCGCCACGCGGCTGACGTTGACCATGCTGCGCCCGATGAAGCAGACACGGCGACCGTAGCGCAGGGCGTTGTCAATGACCATCTGCATACGGTGGATGTTCGACGCGAACATGGCGACAATCACACGCCCCTGCGCGTCGCGGAACATGTTCTCGAACGTCACGCCGATCTTCTTTTCGGAGATGGTGTGACCGGGGCGCTCGACGTTGGTGGATTCACACAGCATCGCCAGCACGCCGCGCTCGCCCAGCTCGGCGAAGGACGCAAGGTCAGTGATATGCCCATCGACGGGCGTGTAGTCAATTTTGAAGTCGCCGGTGACGACGACCGTACCTGCCGGGCAGGTGAGCGCAATGGCGCACGCCCCCGCGATGGAGTGGCTGACGTGGATGAACTTCGCCGTGAAGTTCTTGCCCAGCCGCACCTCGTCGCGCGGCTGCACCACCTGCATCGGGATGCCCTGAATGCGGTGCTCCTTGAGCTTCAAGTCCACCAGCGCCAGCGTCAATTTCGTTCCGTAGAGCGGCGCGGGCACTTGGCGCAGGATGTACGGCGTCGCGCCGATGTGGTCCTCGTGCCCGTGGGTGAAGAGGTATCCGCGCACGTTGCGTTTCTTCTCCACCAGATAGGACACATCCGGAATGACCAGATCGACGCCCAGCATGTCCTCTTTGGGGAAAATGCTGCCGCAGTCAACCACCACAATGTCATCCTCATATTCAAAAACTGTCATGTTCTTGCCGATTTCATCCACACCGCCAAGGCTGACAATCCGCAGGCGGCTTGCCGGCTGCGCTGCTTTCGTTCTCGGGGTCATACCATCACTCTCTTTCAAACGTTTTCGTTCCTTCTCTTTCACATACTTCCATCACGGAAGTAAAAAAGCCATTTTTGCGGAAAACTGCTGCTGGACACGGCAAGCCTGCGTTTCGCCGAACCCCATCAGCATTATTTCCATGCCGGGAAAAAACGCATTTTATCCGTTGCGCCTTTGCAGCCGAAAACTGCCCGCGCAGGACTGCCCTGCCCGTGTCCGCTTTCGCAGCATTTCCCCGTCGTTTGCCAAACGCTGCCGATTCCATCACCGCAGGACGGGCATTGCAAGCCCTCCACCGGCGACTTCCTTTTCTTCATTCCACAATTCCGACTTCCCCAGCATCATCATTCCGGAATGGCGGCGTTTGATTGCGGTCTGTTTTGCAACGCACAGACCCCTCGTTCATATAGTATAGCACACATTCAAAAAAAAATCCACCGGAATTTAGCCGAAATTCCGGCTCAAATTTGGTGGATTTGCAAGGAAAGTATGAATTTTTCGTGTACAAGGGAGGCGCCAGAGGCTCTGCCTCTGGACTCCGGCAGGGCTCTGCCCTGCACCCG
>ERZ831634.3842-NODE-3842-length-10709-cov-3.836775_pt1 | contig 10709 bp, 10 predicted proteins | sample MGYA00519953_ERZ831634 | MGnify/ENA primary metagenome ERZ831634 (study PRJEB31850, sample SAMEA3708718) | human gut metagenome | biome: human gut; feature: human-associated habitat; material: faeces | place: China | collected 2014 ...
CCCCAATAATTTAAAGCGATTTTTTTATTGACCCCCCCTTAAAAATTAAAGGTTCAAAAAAATAATGGCCTGATAGGCCATTAGATACGATAGTTTCTGAATAAGTTCTCTTTTTTCACAAACATATCTTTAAAGAATATGACTGCCCATAGTCCAATCGCAATATATGCAAAATACTGACTAATAAAATAGGAAAGTATGGCACCTACACTTAATATAATAAACCATTTCTTAAATGCACTTCTTTGAGCACGGCTGATTCTTTTCTTATCATAATAATGGCTTTCTTCACGAGGTACATCCTTAAATGCACTGATACAATAAACCCCTAATCCCTTTAGACATGAACAAACTATATAATAAAACAAGAATGTTAATGCGAGAATTGTACAGCATATACATCCTGTATTAATCATAAACACAACAAACAACTCCCTTCAACCCTTGATACTATTCTATCATACTTTGATAAGGGATTTAAAGAGACGATACCATTTATAACCGATATAATTGGTTACTTCACGTTTAAGGAACTTAAACTTGGTATCTCTTGTGCGATATCTAGAAGATTGCGTTGGTGATGTATAGGCAGTAATGCCTGCATCCTTTGCCTGAAGCATCGCTCTTTTCATATGTAATGGATCACTTACAACTAACGCCGTTTGATAATTATAGACATCCATTATCTTTTTCGCATTGATTAAATTTTCTAAAGTGACTGTTGATTGGTCTTCTGTAAGAATATCATCTTCTGGTACACCTTGACTGATTGCATAAAGCTTTGCATTATAGGCATCACTCACAGGATTTCCTTTTCCATATCCCCCAGTGGTAATAATCTTCTTTACTAAATGCTTGTTGTATAAAACAACAGCATGATTAATTCTTTCTTGATAAACAGGTGAAGCATGACCATTGTATGTAGATGCTCCTAAGACAATCGCAACATCTGCAATTCTTGCTTCATCTTTAAAACTATATATATAAATACTTACTGCATTAGAAAATACATAAACAATAACTAACGCAATAAGAATGATTAATTTCTTTAAGAGTTTCATGGTAATACTTAATAATTCCTCCACAAAAAACATCTTAAACTATTTCCCATATTTTTCAATCCTATGTATCAAATTACATCAATTTTACATATCTTTTTTGAATTGATTCAATAAAATATATACAAACAGTAAAATAAAACATGTTCCAATCATAATGAGATACATCATACTCGTTGTAATTGTATGTCCCATAAGTGTAAATGATGTATCAAAACTTTGATGGATTTCATTCATTACATTAACAGGAACTTTTGTACCAAGTTTTAGAAATAAATTTCTTAATAAATGATTACGAATAAGTGCTGTTCCATAAGTTCCTGGTAAGAACTTAATAATAGCACGTACTGTAGGTGTAAATTGAGATATGGGCATATAAGCGCCACATAAAAAACCATATCCTGCACTCACAATACTGCTAACAGCTGAAATCTGACCTTGTGTTGTAAGGAAATAATTAATAATAGATGATAAAGAAGCACCAAACAAAGTAAGCAAAAAGATATCTAGCAAGCAATATAATATATCTTTTACTGGTAAGACAAAGTGACTTATACCTAATACAATAAAACATGCAAGTAAAGCAGTTATATTAATAATCATAGTGATGAGTAAAGTAGAAATAAAATAACTAAGAGCTAATGTTGTTTTACTGACAGGTGCTATAAGTAAGTCCTTTATTTTATGATCTGCTTTATCTTGTACCATAATCATATTTGAACAGAATGATACTGTGACACAACTCACTGCAAGTAATGATGAAAAGAGATAACCATTCACAAAAGCATCAATAGTATTTTGGGAAACATCAAAGTATTTCACTATACTATCTAGCGAATCATGATAAACAGTCCCTAGAAATGTCATATATAAGACAATTAAGACTATTGGTGTAATCAAAGCTGTTAAGAAGCGTCCTTTATCCTTAAAAAATAATACTGTATGTCTTAATGTGAGATGATAAAGTTGTCTCATGATTGTTCACCTCCTGGAAGTTTATTTCCTGTTACATTTAAGAAGACATCATCCATTCTTCCTTTTACTAGTTCAAAGTCATTAAATAATTCTGGTTTTTGAAGAATCATTTCTTTCACAACACCCGGATGATTGACACGGATTGTGTAATGATCCTTATTATATGTATATGGATGTCCTAAAGACTTGATGTCCTCTTCTTTTACATGATAGATATTTAAATAATCATAAGCATATTTCTGTTTTAATTCATGTGGTGTTCCAGAAGCTATTTGACGGCCATGATCAATAATAACAACTTGATCTGCTTCAGCTGCTTCTTCCATATAATGTGTGGTGAGGAAGACTGTCATTTGTTTTTCTTTTCTTAAATCATTAATAACCTTCCATAAAATCTTTCTTGTTTGAGGGTCTAGACCTGTCGTTGGTTCATCTAGTATAAGAAGCTGTGGTTCATGAATAAGAGCACGAGCTATATCTATACGTCTTCTTTGTCCTCCTGATAGCTTATTAAGAGGCTTTTTTAAATAATCCTTGAAGTCTAATAAAGAAGACAATTCTTCAATTCTTCTTTTTAAATTTTCTCCTGTGATATTATAGAGAGCCCCACGATATTTTAAATTATCATAGACAGTGAGCACATCATCTAATGCAGAAGTTTGATAAACAACACCTATAGTAGTTCTTACTTCATCCATATGTGTTTTAATATATTTGCCTTCAATGTATATTTCTCCTGCATCACTTGTAAGTTCACCACATATCATAGAAATAGTAGTACTCTTACCAGCACCATTAATACCTAAAAAAGAGAAGAAAGTCCCCTTTTCTACACTAAAGCTTAAGTCATCTACTGCTTTAATATCACCAAAACTTTTAGTAAGATGTTTAATTTCAATACTGTTCATACATTCACCCTTTTCTACTCTTAAGAGTTTTATTGATTTCATTTGCAAGATGGCAATCATTTAAATAATTAAATAGTCTGACTAAAATATCTACTACAAGTATTGTGAAAGAGAAAAGTAATCCTCCTAAGACATCCTCATACATCCCAATTTGATATCCAGCAATTAAAAGAATGATTTCTAAGAGTGTTGTATGAAGAATAGTCTTCACTAATACATTTTGAGACTTAGAATAATAGATAATCGTAGGAAGGCAGGCAAGAAAAGAAAAGACTGCCACCTCTCCTAAATAAGATACAGGAAGCATTTTTATTTGAGACTGATCTATATAACAAAACAAGATTGTCGCAAACATTGATAATGTATAAATCACAAAATATTGAATAGTTATTGTATGTATCATTTCATTTTTATCCATTTTTCATCCTCCTTATAATCCAATCATGTGTTTAAGTACACGTACATATTGTCTAGATACTATGAGTTTCTCTTTGTTTTTTAGTACAACTTCAAACCTCCCTGATAAGGAAGGTTTGATAGCATCAATCTTATCAGCATTAATAATTAGTGATTTAGATGCTCTAAAGAATGATGTGCCTTCTGTTTCTTTTTCAAATTCGTATAGTTTCATCTTTGATTCATATATTTCATTTTCACAATATAAAAATGCTTTTTGATCAACTATTTCAAAATAATATATATCATTCATATTCAATGGATAGGCAGTTTCCCTTTTGTATCCTATTATTCTCTTTTCATTTTCTATGGAAGAGATTATATTTTGTATTTCATCTGTTATCTGATGGCATTTAATGACAACTTCTTCTTTTTGATTTCCAGATATCAATTCAATTCTTGTCTTCATATTTTTCTCCCTTACAAAAATGATACCATAATATAATGTCTATAAATATCATATCCAATTAAGTTGTAGAAATGATTGTATAAGATACAAAAAAACTAGGCCAAAGCCTAGTTGATTTCAATGGAGCCACATGCCGGAGTCGAACCGGCGTCCTCTGCATGGCAAGCAGATATAATAGCCATTATACGAATGCGGCCTCACTAACACTCGAGGAGTGCTCATTTATAATACCAAACAATAATATATGTGTCAATAAGATTTGTGAAAAAAAACGAAGGATCTAAAGTGAAAAGTTAAATTCCACATTAGGCGGGTCAAAGTTGCATTTAGTCTTTCACTTTCTTTCGAATGTTTTTCAATTCTTTTTTTAGATATTTTCTCTATTTGACTAGCACTAAATTTATACTAGCTTCATTAATCTAAGAGTCAAAACAAGAAGAATATCAAAGAAGGATTCTGTCAAATACAAAAGGAGAAGACAGAAAGTTCCTAATCGGGGCGCACCTATAAGGATTTCATCTCATATACTGACGATAATGACAACGTTAGTATCGTCGAGATAGATACCGTCTACAATTTACAAAGCGGTCCGTTCATGCAGACTTTTAAGTTCCTGTCTTACTCTTTCATATACCATGAAGAGAAGACTGCAAAGGCTATGGTTGAAGGCTTAGACCTTCTCGAATCAATATTAGGAGAAGATTTATTCAAAAAGGAGGTGGAAGTAATCAAGACGGATAGAGGTTCTGAATTCTCAGATGTAGAAGGACTGGAAAAAGATAATGATGGCAGTGTGCAAACTCATGTCTTTTACTGTAATCCTATGGCATCATGCCAGAAAGGAAGTCTAGAGAACAACCACAAGAAGATATGATATATAAGACGAATTTCAAAGTATTTGGCCTTGATTCACAGGAGAAGGCTAACCTCATGGTATCCCACATCAATTCCCAGCCAAAGGAGAACCTGAAGAGAAAGTCTCCGCTGGAGATGATGGAGTTCCTGAATCCAGATTTATACAAGAAATTCATAGAGTTTGGAATTAAGAAAATAGAAAATGATGAAATCATTTTATAACTATATTTATTAAAAGAAGATAACTAAAATCATTCGGAGAATGTATGAAATATGGGATGCAGACTGACAATATTACATGTATATAAAGTGGAATTTAGTCTTACATTCGAAAAAATGAACGAAATTCCATAGCTTTATTGCGCCTTAAAATACCATGATTCATGACGTTAAAACCTCATTTCTAGTGTACGAATGATTAGGTTCCATTCCTAAAACAAAAAGAATATCCGATATTCTTATGAAAATATAATCCTGAACGACTAAATTCCACATTGTTTTCGTTTCTTTTTAAAGTGGAATTTAACTTTTCACCTTAGGAAAAAAATGAAGGATCAGTGACGATCCTTCTTGTTCTTATCATATATGATTTTCAAACCTTTAAATGTAAGTTCCTGATCATAAATATCAATTAAGTCAGTTTCTTTCGCAATAAGTTTACCTAAGCCTCCTGTAGAAACTACTTTTATATTCTGGCCAAATTCTTCTTTTATCTTCTTGATAATATATTCAGTCTTCCCGATATAGCCATATACTACCCCAGCCTGCATTGCAGTGACTGTATTTTTCGCAATAATACGCTGTGGTTTGACTAATTCAATTTCAGGAAGCTGAGCAGCCATAGAAGAAAGAACACCTGCTTCTATACCGATACCTGGTGCAATCACTCCACCGATGAAAACACCTTTATCTGTAATAACATCATAAGTAGTCGCAGTACCAAAATCAATAACAAGGCACGGACCACCATATGTATAATAAGCCCCTGCTGCATCTACTAAGCGATCTGAACCAAGTGTAGATGTATGATCAATTTGAATATTGATGCCTGTTTTCACACCTGGCCCAACAAAAAGAGGTCTGATGTGAAAGTACTTAATAATAGAACTTGAGAAAGAATAGTTAATCTTTGGTACAACTGAACTAATAATGACATCCTTAACATCTTCTATATTTAAATGAGATGCCTGAAGATATGAATGAAGCATTAAGCCATATTCATCTGAAGTACGTTCCATACGTGTTGTCATACGGAATCGACCTACCAAATGATTTTCTTTGTAAACACCAATAGTAATGTTTGTATTACCGATATCTATAACCAATAGCATTCTTATTTCTTAGCTCCTATTTTCATACATTCTTTTAAGATAATATAGCTTAGATCTGATTTAGACATCTTATCGATATCCTTCATAGAATCCTGAGTAATAATAGTAACAACATTTGTATCACCTTGAAATCCTGCACCCTCTGTTTTAAGATGGTTCGCAATAATCAGATCACATTGTTTTTTATTTAATTTCTTTGATGCATTTTCAATTAAATCTTGTGTTTCCATCGCAAATCCACATATCACTTGATGTTCAACTTGATGATGCCCTATATAATCAAGTATATCTGGATTCTTTTTTAGTTTAAGAATAAGTTCATTGTCATTTTTCTTAATCTTTTCTGTAGATGTTTCTACAGGTGTATAGTCAGCTACTGCAGCTGACATAATAATATAGTCATAATGTGTATGATGTCTTTTTACACATTCAAATAAATCCTGGGTACTTGTAATAGATTGATTGATAATATAAGGCACTGGCTTTAAAGATGTAGGTCCATGAATTAATCTAACCTGTGCACCTAATACAAAAGCAGCACGTGCAATGGAATAGCCCATCTTACCAGATGAATGATTTGTCAAGAAGCGAACAGGATCAAGAGCTTCTTGAGTAGGCCCTGCAGTAACCAAAACTTTCTTGCCCTGTAATGGATGATCACTGAGTGCATATTCCATCATTAAATGAAGATGATCATAATCAGCAAGTTTACCTTTACCTGTATCACCACATGCAAGAAGACCTACAGCAGGTTCTACAAATAAGACACCATCATCCTTTAAAGTCTGGATATTACGCTGTGTCGCTTTATTTTCATACATATGTACATTCATTGCTGGTGCAATGAGTTTAGGACATGTTGCAGCTAGAAAAGCAGCTGTCAACATATTATCTGCAATACCATTCGCACATTTTGCAATGGTTGTTGCACTTGCTGGTACAATCATAAATAAATCAGCATCCTTGACAATATCTACATGTGTAATACATCCAGGATCATCATCAAAGACATCAATATATATTTTTTTCTTTGTGAGAGCAGAAATAGAAGTTGGCGTTACAAACTTTGTTGCACTTGGAGTGAGCATCACTTCAATTTCATATTTTTCTTTCACTAGATCACTTATGAACTGTACAGTCTTAAATGCTGCAATAGAACCCGTAATCCCTATAATCAATTTTTTCATCTATTAATACCCTCTTTTCATTTATAGATTATCCACGCTTCATTAAAGCGAAGAGAGGTTTTGTGACAATTACCACAATAACAACACCTACAAAAGCTTCAAGTAAGCTCTGTGTGCTTGATACTGCTAAGAAATAACTTCCAAGCTTGCTTGCATCCTGCCCAATAGCCTTGGCATAAGATGTACCAAATAAAGCCCAGATACCACCTAATACTAATACTGTATTTGTTAGAGCACCTAGGAAAGCAGCGACTGCTGTCGCAATAGTCTGCTGTTTATTCTTAATCAACTGATATACCGACCCTGATACAAATCCAATCATAACTCTTGGTACAATCGCAATAACTGCACTGAGCACTGATCCACTAATAAATGGTGAGAATACGAAAGATGTCACTGTTGGCTGCATTGTGTTCATTAATAATGAAGATAAACCAAATACAAGACCAATCAAGCATCCCTGCTTAGTACCTAATACAATTGCTGCAATAATAACTGGGACATGAAGTAAAGTGGCTCTTAATGGTCCAATAGGGATAAATCCTAAAAATGGTACCATGACCATCACTGCTTCAATCGCAATAAATAATGCAAGTAAAGTAAGATTCTTCGTTTTTTTGTTATTCATTTGTTTCCTCCACTATCATTTGCTTGTCGCAATATGACGTAAATATAAATTTTGCCAGCAGAATATTAAGTTAGCTCCTAAATAGGTAGCCACAGGGCATATCCTACACAGCAAAACCATTATATACTGATTCTTTCTAAATGAAAAGCATTACATTTCATTAATCAACGCCCTCCTATTAGATATCATTAACTGGGGAACGTGCTGGATGTCTGGCATCTTTTGTCTTATCATAATTCACTTTTTTCTCTAGATTTCGATTATAATCACGTTGGAATATACATGAAAAGATGAGATTTAAAATATATTCCATAGAAAGATTAGAGGCAAAAGGTGCAATTTTAGTAAAAATCTTTTCTCTTGAACCAACTCTCAAGATGACATCACCATAGTGAGAGAGCTGATTATCTCCTAATGAAGTGATTGCAATCATCTTTGTCCCCTTCTCTTTTAAAGTCTGGGCAATACGAATGATTTCAGCTGTTTCTCCTGAATAAGAAAGAATCATCGCAAGACGATTAGGGCTAGAATTATAAGCTAGAAAAATCTGTTCTCCTTCTAGTGTACGAATATTAACATTGCGTCCAATGCGGGTCATCTTATGCTGAAAACTTAAAGCTTCCAACATCGAATTACCATTTCCATATATATCTATAGATTCATATTGGTTCATAAGTTCTATCGCTTTACGCAAATCATCAAAATCTATTAGTTTAATTGTATCTTCAATCACTTCTCTACTCATTGTACCGAGTTTATAGGCAATCTGTGGGTAGTTATCTTCTGGGCCAAAAGGGAAGTTAACATCGATTCTTTTGGTTTTAGTAAGTGTATATTGTAGTTCTGCTGAATACTTGATTTTAAAGTCATTATATCCTTCTAATCCTAGTTTGCGGCATAGTCTAACTATTGTCGCAGGAGAAGTATACGTTCTTTTTGCTAATTCCTTAATTGATAAATTCAATACATCTTCTCCATGATTTAATATGTAATGGGCGATTTCCACTTCAGCATGTGTGAAATCTAATGCGAATTCTAGTTGTGTCATTATACTCATTGTTTCATCACCTATTTTAGATTATATCATGAAACGTTTTTTCAATAAACTTGATTTTGAACACTCTTTTTTGAAGCAAAAATAAATTAATATCTGCATATATTTACTTCTTAAAACGGTTATGTAAAAATAAGATTGTACCATAGAGGAGGAAAAATAAATGGAAAAGAAATTACCAAAAGATTTTTTCTGGGGTGGTTCAGTGTCATCATTCCAGACAGAAGGTGCCTGGGATGAAGGCGGAAAGGGTTTATCAATCTATGATGTAAGACCTACTCCAGAAGGACATGCAGACTGGAAAGTCGCAATCGATGAATATCATCGTTATAAGGAAGATATTCAGTTAATGAAGGAAATGGGATTCAACTTCTATAGATTCTCTATTTGCTGGAGTCGTATTATTCCTAATGGAGATGATGAAATCAATGAAGAAGGTGTACAGTTCTATAATAATTTAATTGATGAATTAATTGCGAATGGTATTACACCAATGATTACATTAGTTCATTTTGATATGCCTTACCATTTAGTAAAGGAATATAATGGTTTTGCATCACGTAAGGTTGTTGATTTATTTGAACGTTATGCAAGAGTTTGTATGGAACGTTTTGGTGATAGAGTAAAACATTGGATGTCATTTAATGAACAGAACCTACATTCATGTGAATTATTCTATTCAAATGCTGATATTATTCCTGAAGGAAAATCAAGAGGTGAACACCTTTATCAGGTTGCACATAATGTTATGATTGCTCATTGTAAGGCTGTTAAGGCTTTAAGAGAACTCGTACCTGATGCTAAGTTTGGTGGTATGACCACTATTACTAACTTCTACCCTGCAACAGACACACCTAAGAATAACTTATTCTGTCAAAAGGCTTATGATTTAGTAAATGACTGGGTATGCTATGTACAGGCTAATGGCAAATATCCTAGATATTATACAGCTTACTTAAAGAACAGAGGATGGTTCCCAGTATTTGAAGACGGCGATGAAGATTTATTAAAGTACACTTGTGATTACTTATGTTTCTCTTACTATCGTTCTAATACATTAACTGAAGGTGAATTTGATATGACAACACCATTCAATGATATTGTATCAAAGCATGTTGTGAAGAACCCTCATCTTGAAGCAACTGAATGGGGCTGGGAAAAGGATGCCATCGGATTTAGATGGGTAATGAATACTTTAAGTGAAAGATATGATCTACCTTGCTTCGTATTAGAAAATGGTATGGGTGCAAGAGAATCACTAAATGAAAATGATACTGTAGATGATGATTACAGAATTGAATATCATCGTAATCATATTCAGGAAATGAAGAATGCCATTCTTGAAGATGGTGTTGACTGTTTAGGATATATCACTTGGGGTCCAATTGATATCCCTTCTTCTAGCTGTCAGATTGCCAAGAGATATGGTTTCGTATACGTCAATAGAACCGATGAAGAACTATTAGACTTAAGAAGAGTTCCTAAGAAATCATTCTATTGGATTTCAAAAGCATTCAAATCTAACGGTGAAGATTTAGACTAATAACCTAAGCCTCATTCGTGAGGCTTTTTTCTTTTCCATAATATATCTTAGTAATATACTAATTTCTTAAGAATTTCTTAATGAAATTAAGTGGATTAACTGTAATAGTTTGATTTTCGAATATAAATAGTGTATTATGGCGTTGGTTAAAATGATTGAATACTTTTACAAAAGGTAAAAGTGGAGGTATCTAATGAAAACAAGTTTAGTTATTATGGCTGCTGGGATCGGCTCACGTTTTGGTGGAGGCATCAAGCAGTTAGAACCAGTTGGACCTAATGGTGAAATCATTATGGATTATTCTA
>ERZ831634.3854-NODE-3854-length-10688-cov-7.268786_pt1 | contig 10688 bp, 8 predicted proteins | sample MGYA00519953_ERZ831634 | MGnify/ENA primary metagenome ERZ831634 (study PRJEB31850, sample SAMEA3708718) | human gut metagenome | biome: human gut; feature: human-associated habitat; material: faeces | place: China | collected 2014 ...
CTAACTCGCAATGAATTAGTTGCCTTAAATTTTATTATTTTAGGAATATCCCTAGGTAAAATGGATGAACCGCAAACCTTGTAGTAACATTTATGGTACTTATTTCTTAAGAAAGAGTTACTTCTTCCAACAAGGCAAGCTCCCAGCTACGCCAAACAATAGTAATTAACTTCAGTTCACCTTTCGCCTTGGCTTCTGCCACCAGCTCATCTTCACTATAACGAAGTAACTGTTCGCGCGCCTCATCAGCAAGGGCACGTATTTCTTTTTCCGAAGCACCGGCTTTTGCATATTTCACCTCAAGCAGATAGGTGAAAGGAGGAAGTACGGGAACCGACAGACTAGGTTTGAAGAAGAAATCTGCAAAGCCTTTATTCAATTCGTATTCCGGATAAAGTTGATAATAACGATACATTCCTAAATAAGCAAGCAAGAAGCCTTTAATGTGCGCTTCACCTTCAATATATTCACGGATACGGCTTTGCTCACGAACAGCGTTGGCGATAAAATCGAACAAAGGTTTCCAGTCTCCTCTGAAAGCCATATTCTCAAATAAAGCACTCATCTTGTTCATGTCTATTTTAAAGATATCATGCTTGATGTAGCCTTGTATCAAAAAGTTAAAAAGCTGCTCTCTTACAACTAAATTCGGTACATGCAGGATGGGTCTTCCCACCATATCTACACCTTTGATGGAAAGAAGTCCGAAATAGAATAATAAAGACTTGAAATTACTGGGGTCCGTCATCTCCAATGCAGAAAAATGAGTAACAATGTCAGTAATAATCTCTCCTTGCTCGGCTATTTCCTTTATAACAGAAAAATTCTCTCCCAATCCATGATCTAATTTTATCAAGTATGCCAACTTGTTAAAGTCAGTGCGAATGTTAGGGTCTACAATTTCTTTAGGCTTTTTATGATGAAGTACAAAAGATTTCAGAAAATAAAGTGCCATGTCAGAATTAAACATACACTGTTCCAATGTATCTTCACTAAAGCAATAATTGTCATAATTGGGTTTCATCATGGCAACTATTTCATCTATAGATTCTTGAAGTACTCCCTGCTCTTTATAATATTCCAGCATCTCACGCAACTCATTCTCACTGAATCCAACCAAATCATTAAACCATGAATCATTTGTGATATTGGTTCCGATGTTAAAGCCACTAGTTACATCATCCATCGTCACCGGACTCACTCCGGTAATAAACAACCGTTCAAGAGCAGCTCCGGTTCCGGTAGTGGCAGATTTTATCACGTTAAAGAAGCCACGAATAAAACCTTCGCCATGCGTTGCTTTCCTGTAAAACTCCGTACCGTAAGTTGAAAGAATGGTATTGGTGAAATTATCGTATTCATCAATAAGTAAATAAATACGAATATTTTTCTTACGGGTAGCATAGGAATTAATCGCAGACAGAAAAGCACCGGGTTCTTCTTGTATTTTCTCATCAAGAACATCCCAAATTTCTTTTCCTAACAAATCTTCATACTTAAAGACAAAATCTTTAAGTTTACTACAACAATGTAGCTTAAACGATAGTTCTACTTCGTTGACATTGGAACTCACTTCCGAAAAATTAAATCGCATGATGAGAAACTGATTGTGAAGCTTCGTCGGATGCTGACCTATGTATAGCTGACCAAACAACTCGTCAAACTGTTCAGCATGATTTACGTCATAATAGGCCTCTAACATAGCCAAAGTCAGACTCTTCCCAAATCTACGAGGACGTATCAGAAACAGATAAGGCGGTTGCATCTCTATTTTTTCAATGAACATTGTCTTATCTACATAATAATAATTCTCTTTCTGAATTCGGCTAAAATCAGTTATTCCGTAAGGTATTTGTTTCATCATATTGCGATTCCTTTCAATTTATCTGTCTCTTATTTCTGCAGACTTTTTTCAATATTCTGCAAACGGCGTTCTAATGCTGCATACTTTTCATCCTTTTCTTTTAAAAGACGCTCGTAGAGTTCAGTGATTTTGTCGATAGGATTGAAGTTGTTAACTCGACTATCATTAATACTATCTTCGGTATCAGACTTAACTATACCCATGCTGATGTTTGCCCCACCTGCACTTTGTTCTGAATTATTCACCGTATTATTTTCAAACACCACCGTCTGTGCATCCTCCTCCAAAGTCTTGAGATAATCGAAAGGGACATTCAATGCACGTGCAAAGCGTTGCAACATCTCATCATCAATCACCTTCATCTTCTCATATTTAGAAACAGCAGGTTGTGAGAGATGTACTAATTCACTCAAACCCTCCTGGTTCATATTCTTTTCAATACGGGTACGACGTATATTGCGTCCGTGATGGACTCTCCCAATTGTCAATTCTTCTGTTTCCATTTTTATTTTCTTTCTTTTTAAAATCCAACAAATATACAAATGAAAAGTTTCGCTCGAAGCAAATATACGAAAAAAACGAATAGATGTGATAATATGGATAAAAGGAATATTACAACCTGACAAATAGAATAAAATGAATACTTCAAACAGCGCATAATGTGTTAAATTATCACGAACTTTACCGCACGAAAGGGCAACAAAACAAAAGAGCAAGTGAAGATGAAAAGAATATTGACAAGCAAAGAATACAGGTTCATAAAAGGGCTCAAAGAATTGATGACTAAATACAATGCAGTGATCTCTACAGATGCACAAGGAAAAATTGAGATTGTTGTGAATGAAGACGACGAATCATTTGATTTTGAAACAGAAAGCACGATCTATTTAGGAGAATGTTTTTCGGATGATGAGCTAAATGAATTACTGGAAAAGAACTTAGCACACATAATACGAATAAAAGAGGAGTATAAAACAAACTTGTAAACGGATTTATATAATTGAAAAATCATTAATCCAAATTTCTATATAAACACCCCACCAGATTTCTTTAGAACCAACGGCCTCTTCCTTTTAAAGGAAGGGGTCGTTCCTTTAAAAGGAGTGAAGCTTTGGTTTTAAAGCAAGAAAAACGACCTTATTAACTGGTATATTTGCCTGTATCATAAACTTTTTAAATAAAAAAGCTCTTTCAAAGAAATTTTTCTCATATCTTTGCGACGTGTTAAGTTAATAAATTGATTAAGGTCGATTTTTGACTGTTTCGAATCGGGAAGTATGGGGGTACTTTCCGATTCTTTTTTGGGGAGGATATAATAAGGTGTCTTTCATCTTTTTAAAGGTTTTAATAAACTGAATAAATCTAATATATACTAACTCTATATATAAAACAGTTCAGCTCCGGATGATACTAATAAGAAATCTTATTTTTTAAGATATACAGAAATCATCTCCTGTAAAACCTAGTTTTAGGCGGAAACCTCATTCTTGTTTCATAAACGAACTATTTCACCACAGAGGACACGGAGGACATAGAGTTTTCAGAGTTCTAGTTTAGAGATAATTATAGCCTCTGCGTCCTCTGTGGTGAAAAGGCTAAAAGAAGTATGCTGATAGAAAAAAAGAAGGCTGTTTCAAAATTAAATTTGAAACAGCCTTCATTATATATAGAAGCTATCGCTTTCTTACTTCTTTTCCGGTCTTGGCAACAAAACCTTTCTTGAAAGTTTGAATTTGCCAGTTTTCGGATCGATATCAATCAGTTTTACCTCGATTTCATCACCTTCTTTGATTCCGGCTTCTTCTACTGTTTCCAGACGTTTCCAGTCAATTTCGGAGATGTGCAGCAAACCATCCTTGCCCGGCAAGAATTCGATAAATGCACCATAAGGCATAATAGAACGAACTTTACCTTTATAAACTTCGCCTACTTCAGGAACAGCAACGATTGCTTTAATCATGCGCATTGCATCATCAATACATTTCTTGTTTGTTCCGGAAACTTCGATGCGTCCCATACCATCAATTTCTTCGATAGTAATCACAGCACCAGTTTCTTCCTGCATACCTTGGATGATCTTTCCACCAGGGCCGATCACAGCACCGATGAATTCTTTAGGAATTGTCATCGTTTCGATACGTGGAGCATGTTCTTTCAGGTCGGCACGTGGTTCAGCAATTGTTTCAGTAATCTTATTAAGGATATGCATACGTCCTTCTTTAGCCTGGTTCAAAGCACGTTCCAGAATGTCATAAGACAGACCGTCTACCTTGATATCCATCTGTGTAGCAGTGATACCGTCTTTTGTTCCGGTCACCTTGAAGTCCATATCTCCCAAGTGGTCTTCGTCACCCAGGATATCAGACAATACAGCATATTTTTCTTCGCCCGGATTCTTAATCAATCCCATAGCGATACCCGATACCGGTTTCTTGATCTTCACACCTGCATCCATCAATGCCAATGTGCCGGCACATACGGTAGCCATAGAAGAAGAACCGTTAGATTCGAGGATATCTGAAACCACACGTACTACATACGGATAGTCAGCAGGAATCTGTCCTTTCAAAGCACGCCAAGCCAAGTGACCGTGACCGATTTCACGACGGCCTACACCACGTTGTGCTTTTGCTTCGCCTGTAGAGAAAGGAGGGAAGTTATAGTGTAACAAGAAACGTTCTTTTCCGTGTTCCAAAACATCGTCGATAATCTTCTCATCCAGTTTTGTACCCAGAGTAACAGAAGTCAATGACTGTGTTTCACCACGAGTAAAGATAGCAGATCCGTGAGGGCCAGGCAGAGGACCTACTTCACACCAGATCGGGCGGATTTCAGTAGTCTTACGACCATCCAGACGCTTACCTTCGTCAAGAATAGAACGGCGCATGGCTTCTTTTTCTACATCGTGGTAGTAACGGTCGATCAATGCAGCCTTTTCGTCCAACTCTTCTTCAGAGAATTGAGCTTTGAATTCTTCGCGGATCGCTTCGAAAGCAGCAAAACGTTCGTGTTTGTTATTGTTTCCGGAAGCGGCAACTGCGTAAGCCTTGTCGTAACATGCTTCGCGAACAGCCTTGCGCAAGTCTTCGTCGTTTACTTCGTGGTTGTATTCACGTTTTACAGTTTTTCCAACCTCTTCAGTCAACTCCATCTGCGCTTTGCAATGAATCTTGATAGCTTCGTGAGCCACTTTCATTGCTTCCAGCAATTCAGCTTCAGATACTTCATGCATTTCACCTTCTACCATCATGATGTTCTCATAAGTAGCGGCTACCATCAAGTCCATGTCAGCTTTTTCCAGTTGTTCAAAAGTAGGATTGATAACGAACTGACCGTCGATACGCGCTACACGCACTTCAGAAATCGGTCCGTTGAAAGGAATATCTGAAACGGCAAGTGCTGCAGAAGCGGCAAGTCCTGCCAATGCATCCGGCATATCCACACCATCAGCAGAAAAGAGGATGATGTTCACATATACCTCTGCGTGATAATTATCGGGGAATAAAGGACGGAGAGCACGGTCTACAAGACGGCAAGTCAGAATCTCATAATCAGAAGCTCTACCTTCTCGCTTGGTGAAACCACCAGGGAAACGGCCGAATGCCGCAAATTTTTCTTTGTACTCTACCTGTAAAGGCATAAAATCTGTTCCGGGAACTGCATCTTTAGCGGCACAAACAGTAGCTAACAACATGGTGTTGCCCATGCGAAGCATTACAGAACCGTCTGCCTGTTTTGCCAACTTTCCCGTCTCGAGTGTGATGGTTCTTCCATCAGGTAACTCGATCGTCTTAACAATTGGGTTAATCATAAAAATTGTTTTATCTATACTTTTTCTTTCAAAATTCCTGCAAAGATATACATTTATCGTGGTAATCAGGTGGAAATGAGGTAAAAAGTTAGTGGTGAACTGATTTTTTTTCAAAATTAGGATGAAGAACCCGGCAAAATGCTTTGACTAATCTCGAAAAGAAGTATATTTGCATCTCGTTAATAACACACACTATATGAAAAAGGTTACTTTTGCAGCGCTCGCCGCACTTACTATTACTGCTTGTAGTTCCGGCCCTAAATTCCAGGTGAACGGGGATGTATCAGGAGCCGACGGTAAAATGCTTTATCTCGAAGCTTCCGGTCTGGAAGGTATTGTTCCGCTCGATTCAGTGAAGCTGAAGGGGGAAGGTACATTCAGTTTCAAGCAGCCTCGTCCCGAATCACCCGAATTTTATCGTTTGCGGATTGACGACAAAATCATCAATTTTTCTGTAGATTCTATCGAAACGATTCAGATCAAAGCTCCGTATGTGGATTTCTCCACTACTTACACGGTGGAAGGTTCGGAAAACAGCAACAAGATAAAAGAGCTGACGCTGAAGCAGATCCGCCTTCAAAAAGAGGTGGACGACTTGCTGGCAGCTTTACGCAGTAACAGAATGGGGCATGATGTATTTGAAGACAGTCTGGCAACGTTGCTCAACAATTACAAGGAAGATGTCAAAGTGAACTATATTTTCGCTGCTCCCAACACGGCAGCCGCTTACTTTGCCCTGTTCCAGAAACTCAATAATTACCTGATATTCGATCCGTTGAACAATAAAGATGATGTGAAATGTTTCGCTGCTGTCGCTACGAGCCTCAACAATGCGTTCCCTCATGCCGTACGTTCCAAGAACCTTTATAATATTGTAATTAAGGGGATGAAGAACACGCGCCAGCCACAGGCGAAAGCATTGGAAATTCCTCAAGAGAAAATAGTGGAAACCGGCATTATCGACATCGCCCTGCGTGACGTGAAAGGAAATGTGCGCAAACTGACCGACCTGAAAGGAAAAGTCGTATTGCTCGATTTCTCTGTATTCCAGTCGCCTGCCGGTTCTCCTCACAACCTGATGCTTCGCGAACTATATAATGAATACGCAAAACAAGGACTGGAAATATATCAGGTATCTCTCGATGCGGACGAACACTACTGGAAAACTGCGGCAGACAACCTTCCTTGGGTTTGTGTACGCGATGGAAACGGAGTGTATTCTACCAACGTAGCTGTATATAATGTTCGTCAAGTTCCATCTATCTTTTTGATTAACCGTAACAACGAATTAAAGCTTCGCGGCGAAGATATCAAGAATTTGGAAGCAGCTGTCAAGTCATTGCTCTAAGTTGTTATAATTTAGCATATTTCATTTAAATATGTTACATAGCATCTTTTTTCACTTGACACGTATCACTTAAAAGTCTATCTTTGCAAAGAAATAATGATAAGAGGGTTCCAACATGGCTCATGTTGGAATTCTTTTTTGTTTATATGACCATTTAAAACAATTAAAGGAGGAAAACATCATGGCTTATATGTCAGAAGAAGGTTACAAGAAACTGATGGCGGAACTGAAGGAACTGGAAACAGTGGAACGCCCGAAGATCTCTGCGGCAATAGCCGAAGCCAGAGATAAAGGAGACTTGTCGGAAAATGCAGAATACGATGCCGCCAAAGAGGCGCAGGGTATGCTTGAAATGCGCATCAACAAATTGAAAGCTACCATTGCAGACGCAAAAATCATTGATGAATCTAAGCTGAAAACAGATTCTGTACAGATTTTAAATAAAGTGGAACTGAAGAATGTAAAGAACGGTATGAAGATGACTTATACCATCGTTTCCGAAAGTGAAGCTAACCTGAAGGAAGGAAAAATTTCCGTTAACACCCCGATTGCACAAGGTCTGCTTGGCAAGAAGGTGGGTGATGTAGCCGAAATCACTGTTCCACAAGGCAAAATTGCATTGGAAGTAGTAAACATATCAATTTAACGTAAAGGCAGGTCTCCTTGTGGGGCTTGCCTTCATTTATCAATAAAAGTTATGGCAACAATATTCAGTAGAATCATCGCAGGCGAAATCCCCTGCTACAAGGTGGCGGAAAACGAAAAGTTTTTTGCGTTTCTCGATATCAATCCGTTGGTAAAGGGACACACATTGGTGGTGCCCAAACAGGAAGTAGACTATATTTTCGATTTGAGCGATGAGGACCTGGCTGCTATGCATGTATTTGCAAAGAAAGTGGCCCGTGCCATTGAAAAAGCTTTCCCCTGTAAAAAGGTGGGCGAAGCGGTTATCGGACTGGAAGTTCCTCATGCACATATTCATTTAATTCCTATTCAAAAGGAATCGGATATGTTGTTCTCGAATCCGAAACTGAAATTGTCGGATGAAGAATTCAAGTCCATAGCACAAGCAATCAACTCCTCTCTATAAAACATGATGATGAAATAAGCAAGAGCGTTCTGTGAAGGACGCTCTTTTTTTGTTCCATGCCTTGAAACAAAGTGTTCCTCGGTGTGAAACGAAGTGTTCCTCACCGAGGAACAACCTGTTCCACACGGAGAAACTTTTATCGTTCCTTGCTTTCGGCAACTTCTACCAAATAAACTCCGATACAGATAAAAATAATGGCAAACGTCTGCGTCCAGCTAAAACGGTCTTGTCCCAAAGCAAGGGAGGCAATAGTTGCCACAATCAGAATCAGATAACCATAAATGGCAACCACCGTTGTCTTCAGATATTTCAAACCGACAGGCAACAACATATAACTGATAGTGGTCGGGAAAATCAATACGAACATCAGGATAAGGAAAGGTGTCCAATGGAACGGCATGGAGAATACCGGGGCATCAAATCCCGTAATGAACGTTACTATTATAGCAGATACAGCAGCACCGGAAAAAGTATAGCGCAACATGGTTATTGCTCCGATAGCAGTCAAGATACGCTGACTAAGAATCAGATAGACAGCATATACCACAGAGCTAAGAAGACAAAGCATATTTCCCGTGAAAGCATCGGACGCCAAATCATCACTTTGCTGGGTTAAAATACAAACCAATGCTCCTATCAGACCGATAGAAATTCCTATTATTTTTTTTGTGGTCGCCTTCTCCTTATAAAAGAATATCATCATGAGAAAAACCCAAATAGGCTGGAGACTGGTAAAAATAGAACCGGAAACAGGAGTTGTTTTACTCAATCCGGCCAGGTAAAGAAACATAAAGCCATAAAGTCCCAAGGCCCCCAACAGGAAAAGGAGCCATTTATCTTTGGCGGATGATTTCTCCGGAGGCATAAACCACCCGATTACCCAAAAGGCTGCTGCCGCAAACGTGCAGCGAAGGGTTGCTCCTGTCAGCGGACTCATCCACAAAGGCAGAAGATACTTCAGGGCATTCATATTTAACCCGCTAAAAACTTTCGAGACGGCCATGCTAAGATTGGCTTCCAGTTTCTTATTCTTCATTTTTTATTTCAATTGGTCGTTAAACAAAAAGGTATGACGGCGCCGGTATGCCCAGAAAAGAGTAACAACAGTAATCAGCAGATTAAAGATAAACGGAAACTCTTGCGATTGGGTATGGAATACCCACTGGAAAAAATCGACGATAAAGGGATAGAGCAAAATAGCCAGGTAGTTCATCATCATCACAAATGCCAAAGCTAATGTGGTCTTTTGCGGTAATGCGGTCTGCGTGGTCTTGTCATAAAGCATGGGCTGGATAATGCCATACCCTAAACCGACCAGAATACACCCGGGAATAATCAGCCACTCTATCGGAGCTATCCAGATTAATAATAGTCCCAATGCCATCGACAACAGGCTATATGCCTTCGTACGTTCTTTAAGCAAGCCTACAATTTTATCCAGACAGAAGCCCGGAGCCGTGATAGCCAGGAAGAAAAGCGAAATCATCAGTCCGGAATTACCACTGGAGAAATGATGCTTTTCCATTAAGAAAGGCAGATTGAAGATCACTACTATTACGATATATGTAATCACCCCATAGAAAAGCATCAGTTCTATCAGATGCTTGATGTGAATACCATATTTACTGCCTCCAATGTCTATGGCAGACTGTCGGGCAGCTTTGCTGTCGTCCGCTGAACTCGTCTCCGGCACAGTCACCGTCGCCGCATTCGCAGTTGCTACATTTGCCGCCGTAGTAGTAGTAGTAGTATCAGACGAAGAAGATGCCGTTAAAGCGGCTTCTCCGGACCGGTCTTCTTTCAAATGTCCCACCAGCAGAATGGAAACCAACGGAAGAAGATAAACAAGAAAAGGCAGGTGCCAACTGACTTCTGCCAGATAGCCCGTCACGGCAGTTGCTATCACTAACGTAAAATTAGTTATGGCCGAACTCAACCCGAACTGTTTCACCCGATAAGTTCCCACAAAATATCTGGAAACCAATCCGGTAGACAAAGGGATAATAAGTCCGGACCCGATGCCGAGCAGAGCACTAACCACAATCAACTGCCACATTCGATTGGATATCAGATACAGAACACCGCTTGCGGCAAAAAGCCAGAGTCCGACTTTCAATACACGGACATAATCGACTTTCTCCGTCAGTTTACCACCCAGCAATATAAAAGGTATGATGAGCAATGATGGCAGTGATGTCAACATCTGTATGTCCAGATCCGTAGCTTTCGGAAATATCTTTGTAAGGTCACCCAATATAGGTGAAACAGCGAGTCCCGGCAATGAAGTCAATGCCGAAATAGACCAAATGGCAATTAAAGTGATAAGAGGAATTGTTCCTCGTCCCGTCTGTATCTTCATAATGCTTATTCGTTAAAAGTTTAGGTTTGAAGAAAACAATAGTCGCTTTATAAAGTTCATTTATTCACCACAGAGGAGGACGCAGAGGATACAGAGGGGAATCTTGTTCATGCCGGTACCGTTTTGAATAAAATAATGGAGTATTCTGGAAACGTTGTGGCAAATCTGAAAAAGATGATTGAGTTTTTAAGATTCCCCGTTATCTTTTTATTATAA
>ERZ831634.3855-NODE-3855-length-10688-cov-2.576413_pt1 | contig 10688 bp, 8 predicted proteins | sample MGYA00519953_ERZ831634 | MGnify/ENA primary metagenome ERZ831634 (study PRJEB31850, sample SAMEA3708718) | human gut metagenome | biome: human gut; feature: human-associated habitat; material: faeces | place: China | collected 2014 ...
ACAGCGCCGCCTACAGCTGCCATGAGCACTGCAAGGATATTGGCGATAGAAGCGTAGCAGAGGAATTGTCCTGCCATACCGGTCATGTCCTGTCCGGATAAGGCGCTGTACAGAGAAGGAAGGGTAGTAATAGCACCTGCGGAACCGCCGGACATACAGGGAGCGCCGATATAGAAAAGACCTTCTTTTGCTCCAAAACCAGTAATGGCACCGCCGATCATACAGAAACCAAGAGCAAAGACCTGGCTTCCGATGATGGTTGGCAGATAGCGGGCGGTTGCGCTTAAGATCAGTTTCCGGTCCATTACAAGAACAGATCCGATAAGGAGCATGGCAACGTACATATCCTGGAAACCGCCCTTCATGACCATGCGGACACCATTTGCTAAAGGTTCAGGTACCAGTCCCAGATAATTCATCAAAGAGGCACCAAGGAGTGGCAGAAGACAGGCTCCGCCTAAATAGTTATTTAAAATAGGAATGGTATTTCCAAGCCAGAAAAAGACACCGCCTACTGCCATAAGAAAGGCTACAGACCCGACAAATGTAGTTGCAGTAAAGGCACCTGCCGAATTGGAATAAATGGTCACAGTAGGCATAAATCCCAGATAGGCACTGGCAAAAACAACGGCGAAAAACAGTACAAAATGCTTGAATGAAAGTCCGCATACATCAAAATTGATCTTTTTACGGTTGGAATTGCGTTTATTATGTTCTTCGCTGACGGAAATACCGAAACCAACATAGTCTACACCGGCAGCTACCGCATCATCTACACCACGCTTATTTAAAGCAAGGCCGATGGTTTGACATCCCTTTTCTTTTGCATAAGGCTGTACCAGGGCAACCAGGTCCTTGGCATTTGCCATTTGTGGAACGGCTTTTGGATTAACGAAGGAGGTAACCTCGATCTTATCAGCGCCGGCATCGATCATTTTTTTCACATATTTTGCTTTTACCTCTGTTGGGATGATCATAGCTTTATGGTTCTGCCAGCCGTCTCTTGGGCCTACTTCTGTAATTTCAATTCTTTTTGGTAATGACATATGCGTTCTCCTCTCTGTATTGGATATACGATCCAGTTCCTGTTATCATTAAAAGCAAAAATGATGCCAAATTGAGAAAAATAAGAGAAAACGTGATTGTTCCAGTATATGTGGGCGTAAGATGAATGGGAAAAATGGTAGAAATGCAAACTTTTATTTACATCAGTTTACATTTGCCGGCGAGCTGCAGATAGATATGACGTATTTTCTGCCATCCAGAAGAAATGTTAAATTGACAGGGGTTTTATTTCAGGTATAATATTTTGTGAAACGATATACAAAGATGGAAATGTCGAAGAAATTTGGCAGGATACAAAGAAATTTTAGCAGCATAAGCAAACACAGGAGGAACGATCATGCGCATCAGTTTGGAACAGGCATTGGATATCCTTATGGATCATGTAACACAGGGAAGAACAGAAAGAAAACCTTTGGAACAATGTCTGGGGCTGGTACTTTCGCAGGATGTATTTGCGTTACTTGATATGCCTCCTTTCAGTCGGTCTGCGCAGGATGGATATGCTTTATGTTCTAAGGACAGCGTGGGGGTAGATGCAGAGAACCCGGTTAAGTTAAAAGTTACAGGAAAGATCTATGCAGGAGATTATCTGGATATACAGGTCAGATCAGGAGAGGCGGTCTGCATTATGACCGGCGCTATGATACCTGCCGGTGCTGACTGTGTCCTTCGCCAGGAAGATACAGATGAAGGGGAAAATGTAGTACAGATCTATAAAGAAGTAGAGCCGGGAGGCAGCATTTGTTTTAAAGGAGAAGAGTACAAAAAAGGTCATATTCTGCTCCATGCAGGTACTAAGATCGATGCGGCTGCTCTGGCAGTTGCCAGTGGGAATGGTATTAGGGAGCTGCCTGTGTATGAACGGGTGAGAGCGGCAGTTGTTTCTTCCGGCAGTGAAGTAGTAGAGCCGGGAACACCTTTGACGCCTGGAAAAATATATAATACGAATACTGTATACATGAAGGCACGTTTACATCAGTTGGGTGCTCAGGTGATGATGAGTCAGACTGTGGGAGATGAGCTGGAGATCATCGAAGAAGCATTAAAAGAAGCAGCAAACCAGGCAGAACTGGTGATCACTACCGGTGGTGTTTCCGTGGGACAGAAAGATCTGACAGAAGAGGCATTGCTTTCCATAGGAGCAAAGATCCTCTTTCATGGTATTGCCATGAAACCGGGAATGCCTACGCTTGCAGCTGAAAAAGATGGTGTTTTGTTTATAGGGCTTTCTGGCAATCCATTTTCTGCAGCAATTCCATTTGAAATGTTTGTACGTGAGATCTTGTCATTAAAAATGGGTGATCCAGAGCTGAAGCTGCGTCGGGAAACTCTTACTGCTGTAACCGGTTTCTCAAAGAACAGCAGGAGACGTCGTTTTTTAAGAGGAAAAGCGGTCGGAAAAGAGGTCTGGCTTCCAGACCAGCAGGCAAATGGGCAGATGCGCAGCATGGTAGGTTGTAACTGCCTGATCGAGATACCGGCAGGCAGTGGGCCGGTACAGGCTGGGGATAAGGTAGAAGTGCTGTGGCTGTAAAGAATGCGGACATTTTAAATGTAGGGGCATTTTTTGCTGTGATGAATACTTGAAAGAATAGGGGACGCTACTAGACATATCCACTTTCTTTGGCTATAATAAAGGTAACTTCATAAAGCAGATTTCATATGTATATCCCGGAGATAGGTCCGGAGTTTCTACCAACTGCCGTAAATAGTTGACTACATAGTACATGTAGCTGTGAGTACCTGGCTATGTGTTGCTGTGTGCGGGTTTGGTGACAGATGAAAGTGAATTTTAAAGGAGTCCCGCGCAGGCGGGGCTCTTTTTTCATTGCCATGCATCTGGAAAGGAGGGCAAATACGCACACCAAACGCAGACGGGCTGTTTTGTGGGTTTATGATCTGATGTTTACAAATCCTGATTGAGATCAAGGAGGAAACATATGGAAAATAAAACATTTGCTTTAAAGGGAAATATTGTATACACAAAAGATAAAAATGAATTATGCATCAATGAGCAGAGTTATCTTGTCTGTGAAAATGGAAAGGTCCGGGGGATTTATAAAGAGCTTCCGGACGAGTTGAAAAATGTCCCTGTAGAAGATATGGGCGATCAGCTGATCATCCCGGGACTTACAGATCTTCATGTTCATGCTCCTCAGTATTCCTTCCGGGGTCTGGGAATGGATATGGAGCTTCTTGACTGGCTGGAGACCAATACGTTTCCAGAGGAAGCGAAATACAAAGATCTGGAATATGCGAAAAAAGCATACGGCATCTTTGCAGAGCAGATGAGAAAAAGCGCCGCTACAAGGGCATGTATCTTTGCAACGATCCATAAAGAAGCGACCATTTTGCTTATGGATCTGATGGAAGAAAGCGGTCTTTCCACTATGATCGGAAAGGTAAATATGGACCGCAACAGCCCGGATTATCTGCGGGAGCCGTCAGCGAAAGACTCAGAAGAAGCAACCAGAGAGTGGCTTAAAATGGCAGCTGATAAAAATTATGACCACACAAGGCCAATCCTTACACCACGGTTTATACCAAGTTGTACCGATGAACTGATGGAACGGTTAAAAGGTGTTCAGGGAGATTTTGGTCTGCCTGTGCAGTCCCACCTGTCTGAAAATCCGGGAGAGATCGCCTGGGTGAAGGAATTATGCCCCTGGTCTGAATTTTACGGGGATGCTTATGACCATTTTGGACTGTTTGGAGGAGAGTGTCCTACGATCATGGCCCACTGCGTTTATTCCGGTGAGGAAGAGATTGCCCGCATGAAAGAAAGAGGTGTATTTATCGCCCACTGTCCTGACTCCAATACCAATCTTTCTTCCGGTGTAGCACCGGTGCGCCGGTATCTGGAAGAGGGAATGAACATAGGACTGGGAAGTGATGTGGCAGGCGGAACAAGTGAGAACCTGTTTGCAGCTATGGCACAGTCCATCCAGGCATCCAAGCTTCGCTGGAGATTGTTAGATGCTTCCTTAAAGCCACTGACCATTGAAGAAGCATTTTATATGGCAACCAAGGGCGGCGGAGCTTTCTTTGGAAAGGTGGGAAGCTTTGAGCCTGGCTATGAATTTGATGCAGTGGTCTGCGATGACAGCCGTCTGGAACATCCCCAGCCGCTTACTGTAAAGCAGAGGCTGGAGCGTATCATTTATCTGGGGGATGAGAGAGAAGTTGCCGGAAAATATGTAGAAGGCAGAAAGCTGTTTTAATCATGCGAAAGTAAGTTGGGTTCAGCTATTTGCATCGTATAAAAAGCAGTCGGATACAGGAAAATACAGCCTGTTCCGGCTGCTTTTCTTGTAAACCACCCGGCTTCATGTTATTATGTATACAACGATCTGTTGCAGAGCAACATGATCCTGTATCCGTGTAACAGGCTTGCAGATATAAAAGGAGTAGATCGATGATGTATTGATGTATTTGATCCATTTGGGATATCTTGGATATGATCAGGATGCGCAGACAGCATTTATCCCAAATGAAGAAATACGCCAGGAGCTGACAGCAGCAACAAGGCGCAATACCAAGAACATCAGTGTATCATTGAGAAATTATAATAAAAATATTGCAGATAAAACTCTTCTGAGCAGCAGAAAGGACGAAAATACAATGAAATACGATTTCACAACAATTTTAGACCGAAAGGGAAAAGACTCGATTGCAGTGGAACCTTTTGAGGCTGACTGGATCAAATGGCCGGGGAAGACGAAGGAAGGTTTTGATATTATCCCAATGTGGGTGGCAGATATGAACTTTCCGGCTGTACATACGATCCCGGAAGCGATTATTGAGAGAACAAAACATACTACCTATGGTTACTTTTCTCCAAGAGAAGAATATTTTGACGCTATCATCAAGTGGCATAAGACCAGAAATGGCATAGAGGGACTGGAACCAAAGCACATTGGATATGAAAATGGTGTTTTAGGCGGTGTGGTCAGTGCATTAAATGTACTTTGCTCGAAAGGTGACAGTGTACTGCTTCATTCTCCCACTTATATCGGTTTTACAAAGAGCCTGACCAACAACGGTTATCACATTGTCCACAGCCCGTTAGTGAAGGATGAGAATAATGTATATCGCATGGATTTTGAGGATATGGAAAAGAAAATCGTGGAGAACCATATCCATGCAGCTATTTTCTGCAGCCCGCACAACCCAACCGGCCGTGTATGGGAGCGCTGGGAGATCGAGAAGGCCATGGAGATCTACAAGAAACATGATGTATATGTAGTTTCTGATGAGATCTGGTCTGACCTTCTCTTAAATGGACATAAACACATTACAACCCAGTCTGTATCGGAAGATGCAAAGCAGAGGACCGTAGCACTTTATGCTCCGTCTAAAACCTTTAACCTGGCTGGTCTGATTGGCAGTTATCATATTATCTACAATGACTGGTTAAGGGACCGCATTTTAAAAGAGTCCTCTTTAAGCCATTATAACAGCATGAACCTGTTATCTATGTATGCATTAATTGGTGCCTATAAGCTGGAAGGTTATGAATGGGTGGATGAATTAAAAGAGGTCTTAAGTGGAAATGTAAACTATGCCTGCGATTACATTGAAAAGCATTTTGAAGGAGTCAATGTTTCCAAGCCGGAAGGCACCTACATGCTTTTCCTGGACTGCACAGAATGGTGCAAAAAACATGGAAAGACTATTACAGAGCTTCAGGCAGCAGGCATTGAAGTAGGCGTGATCTGGCAGGACGGAGTAGCTTTCCACGGCCCATGTCATATCCGTATGAACCTGGCTCTGCCGTTGTCCAGGGTAAAAGAGGCCTTTGACCGCCTGGACAAATATGTATTTAATCTGCAGGAGGCATAAGCAACATGATATTTGATACACATGCCCATTATGACGATGAAGCCTTTGACGAGGACAGGGAGCAGCTTTTAGCCAGTTTTAAAGAAAATGGCATTGACGCTGTTACAAATGTAGCTGCCAGTCTTTCCAGCTGCAAGACTACACTGGAGCTTGCCAGAAACCATGATTTCATGTATGCTGCATTAGGCGTACATCCAAGTGAAAGCGCAGAACTGTCTGATGAAGGCTTAAAAGATATTGAGACCTGGTGCACAGAAAGACAGGACGGAAAAGTCCGTGCCATTGGTGAGATCGGCCTTGATTATTACTGGGAAGAGCCGGATCATGAGACACAGAAAAAATGGTTCCACCGCCAATTAAATCTGGCGCGGGAATTAAAACTTCCAGTCATCATCCACAGCCGCGACGCGGCGAAGGATACGCTCGATATCATGAAGGAAGAGCACTCCGGGGAGATAGGCGGTGTGATTCATTGCTTCTCCTATGGAAAAGAGATGGCGGCAGAGTATTTAAAGATGGGCTTTTACTTAGGCATCGGCGGCGTACTGACCTTCAAGAACGCGAAAAAGCTTCTGGAAGTAGCCGAGATGGCGCCGCTCGACCGTCTGGTACTCGAAACCGACTGCCCCTACCTCGCTCCGGTTCCCAACCGCGGCAAACGCAACTCCTCACTGAACCTGCCATATGTGGCGGAAAAGCTGGCAGAAATCAAGAAATGTACACCGGAAGAGATCGTCCGTGCGACTGAAGAGAATGCGCGGAAGCTGTACCGGTTAATGTAAAGAAGAGAGGAGGAATCTGGCTGGGTGGTGTCTCGGTCAGGTTCCGGACTCCGGGAAAGGATTTTCGGAATGGATCTTGGAAACCCGAAGAATACAATCGAAGTAATACAGAAATACAATTTTGCCTTCCAGAAAAAATTCGGTCAGAATTTTCTGATTGATACGCACGTGCTGGACAAGATTATCTCAGCGGCGGGCATGACCAAGGAGGACACCGTCCTGGAAGTCGGTCCTGGCATCGGTACGATGACACAGCGCCTTTCACAGGCGGCAGGACAGGTCATCGCCGTGGAGATCGACACAAATCTGATTCCGATCTTAAAAGATACGCTTCAGGACTGCGAAAATGTAACTGTTATCAATGAAGATATTTTAAAGATTGACATAAAAAAAATGGCGGAAGAAAAAGGCGGCGGACGTCCGGTTAAGGTCGTGGCGAACCTGCCGTACTATATCACGACCCCGATCATCATGGGGCTGTTTGAGAGCGGCGCGCCGATCGACAATATTACGGTTATGGTGCAGAAAGAGGTCGCAGACCGGATGCAGGTTGGTCCGGGCTCGAAGGATTACGGCGCGCTGTCGCTGGCGGTTCAGTATTATGCCGAGCCATACATCGTGGCAAATGTGCCGCCGAACTGTTTCATTCCGCGTCCGAATGTCGGCTCAGCGGTCATCCGTCTGACCCGCCATGCGAAGCCGCCGGTGGAGGTAAAGGATAAAGATTTAATGTTCCGTCTCATCCGCGCGTCCTTCAACCAGCGCCGGAAAACCCTGCAAAACGGGATTTCCAACGCGCAGGATCTCTCCTTTAGCAAGGAAGAGATCGCAGCCGCAATCGAGTCGCTGGGACTTTCCCCGTCCGTGCGCGGCGAGACGCTGACGCTGGCGCAGTTTGCAGCGCTTTCGGATGTGCTTGGGAAATAGAAATTGGATAAGAGAAATATAAAAAAGTCCCATCCTTATGCAGATTCAAATCTGAAAGGATGGGACTTTTTGAATTTTTTGCTTTTTTAAAATTATTCCGACAATAAAATCCGGTCATTATCCAGCGCGTGGCCTGCGCCGGTCTTGAAGCGGGCGATCAGATCCTCGACAGTCATGGAAGCGCGCTCTGCGCCGCCGACGTCGAGCACGATATTTCCGTTTGCCATCATGAGCGTGCGGTTTCCGAGCTCCAGAGCCTGGTTCATATTGTGGGTGATCATCAGGCAGGTGATTTTCTCCTCAGCAACGATATTTTTCGTCAGCTCCAGTACTTTTTCAGCTGTTCCCGGATCGAGGGCGGCAGTGTGCTCATCGAGCAGCAGAAGCTTCGGCGTGATGAGGGTTGCCATGAGCAGGGTGAGCGCCTGGCGCTGACCGCCGGAGAGAAGTCCGACCGGCTGGGTCATCCGGTCTTCAAGCCCCATATTTAAGAGGGAGAGGCGTTCGCGGAACGCATCCTTATCTTTCTTGGAAATGCGGGAAAATGGCGATTTCCCCTTTGCGGTCCGCAGATAGGCGAGGGCAAGATTTTCTTCGATCGTCATGCCCGGCGCCGTTCCCTTTAACGGGTCCTGGAAGAGGCGGCCGACCATCAGGCTGCGCTTGTGCTCCGGCATATAGGTGATGTCCTCGCCGTCCAGCTCGATAAAGCCGTCATCGACGTAGAAGCTGCCGGCAATCGCATTGAACAGGGTCGATTTTCCGGCGCCGTTGGAACCGATGATTGTCACGAAATCGCCGTGATCCAGATGCAGGGACAGCCCGGAGAGCGCCTGTTTGGCGTTGACAGTTCCCGGATTAAAGGTTTTTGATATCGACTGAATATTTAACATGCTCCGTGTCCTCCCTTCCGGCGTGCCGCTGCATTTTTACGTGTCTGGAATGCCGCCCATTTCCGGATCGTCGGAAATGCGATTGCCAGCGCTACGATCACAGCGGTGACCAGTTTCAGCCCCTGTACAGGCATGATTTTTGTATACAGGACGATAGCGTAGATAAAACGGTAAATAATCGAACCGATGACGGTGGCGATGACACCTCTTGCTACGCCGCGGCGTCCGAGGACGGTTTCACCGATGATCAGGCAGGCAAGACCGATCACGACGATACCCGTGCCGCCGTTGATGTCGGCGGTATTCTGGTACTGACCGACCATTGCGCCGGAGAGTGCGGTCAGCGCATTGGCGATGCATAAGCCGACTGTAATGGTAAATGTCGGGTTGATCGAGGAGGCGCGCACCATGTCAATGTTGTTGCCGGTTGCCCGGATGGAGAGTCCCAGACGGGTACCGAGAAAATAGACGAGCAGTGCGCCCGCAAGCACAGTTACGCAGATTGCCAGAAGTGCTTCATACCAGTCACCCCCGATACCGGTTTTCTGAAGCAGGGAAAAGATGGTCTCTGTCTTTAAAAGACTCACATTGGCACTCCAGCCCATTACCATCAGATTGATGGTGTAGAGTCCCATATTGGTGATGATACCGGCGAGAATGGACGGCACGCCGAGACGGGTCTGCTGAAATGCGGTGACAAATCCGGCGCAGATGCCTGCAAGCATGGCAGCCGGAACCGCGAGAAATGGATGCCCTGCCGCAGCCATTGTGACGGATACCGCCGTGCCGAGGACGAAACAGCCGTCCGTCGTCATATCCGCGATGTCCAGTATGCGGAAACTCAAGAACAGCGCCATCGGCACCAGCGCATACAGAAATCCCAGTTCCAGAGCGGTTTGTAAAATATGAAGCATGGGAAATTACCTCCGTAGAATGATCGGTACTCCCAGGGCGTTCATGAGGCAGATGCGCCAGCCGCGTGGTAAGCGGGGGATGCGGCTGGCGTCTGGTCTGTCTTACGGCTCTGAGAGTACATGAAAGTCAGTCAAATGAAAATCAAAGTGCTGCCGGATGAGGGTGTATTAGTCCTCGGTGGTCCTAACCTCTACAACATCGCCAAAATCTTTGAATACAGCTGTGTCGATATTCAGGGCTTTTGCAGTCTCGGTATTTACGGTTACGATGCCGCCTTCTGCGGTGTAGTAGTCTTCCATGCCGTCCATGCCTTCGGTGATTGCCTGATAAGCAAGGTCAGCGGTCTGTGTACCAAGAGCCGTGTAGTTGACGCCGCAGGTGGCAAATGCGCCATTGCGGACGAAGGAATCAGCGCCGGCATAGTGCGGGATGCCTGCATCGGCCAGATCCTTGAAGATAGCCAGCTCAGCTGCCATGATGACATTGTCGGTAGGAGTGAAGACAGCGTCTACTTTGTCAGCAACCAGGGAGGAGGCAGCGGTAATTACTTCGTCGTTGGTATTTGCAGTCTGCTCGGTGTAGGAGATGCCTTTTTCGTCTAAGTATGCCTTTGCATCCGCGATCGGTTTGGTTGAGTTTGCCTCGGATAAGGAATATAAAAGCCCCACATTTTTAACATCTGGGTTTGCGGCAAAAATCATATCCATGATTTTCTCGGTGTTCAGCGCATCGCTGGTACCGGTTACATAGTCGATGCCGGTCAGCTCAGCGGCTTCCGGATCGGAAACAGCGGCGTAGACAACCGGTGTCTGGGTCTGCTGTGCGGATACGGTCGCTACCTGTGCAGCCAGGGTCGCAATCGGGATGATGGCGTCAACACCGTCAGCAACCGCCTGATCACCAATCTGCTTTAAGGTTGTCTGGTCATTCTGGCCGGAGTACAGCTCGTAGTGAATGGTTACATTGTTATCCTCGGCGATTTTATCTAACTCTGCCTCGACTGCATTTGCAATCTCATCAAGGGAAGCGTGGTCGAGCTGTTTGACAATCGCTACATTATAAATTTCTTTGTCCGCGGAAGCTTCCTGAGAGGTTTCAGCGGTGGTGTCTGCTTCGGAAGCGTTGCTGGATGTGCTGGAAGAGCATCCTGCGGTTGTCAGTGTCAGGGCTGCGGTGCATCCAAGTGCAAATAATTTTTTCAACATAATAATTCCTCCAATCCGTATTTTTCATTTTCGTAAATTATATTCCATTTAGCAATTAT
>ERZ831634.3871-NODE-3871-length-10649-cov-2.303190_pt1 | contig 10649 bp, 12 predicted proteins | sample MGYA00519953_ERZ831634 | MGnify/ENA primary metagenome ERZ831634 (study PRJEB31850, sample SAMEA3708718) | human gut metagenome | biome: human gut; feature: human-associated habitat; material: faeces | place: China | collected 2014 ...
ACATATTTCGCCGGGGCGGGGAAGTAGCGTTTCCCTTCCGGCTTTCCTGTTAAGTATATTATAGCCGTTCTTTCTTCTGAATTCAAGCTTAATTTTCAAGGTTCAAGGATGCCATCATCAGCACCGGGAGACCGTCCCACGGTGGACGCCCTGCGCGGGCGTTTCGGCTTGTTTACAATCTATTTATGATTTTGAGATAGCCCAGAACGTTGACATCCTGCGGAATCGCGAAAAACATCGCTCTGTATTTTGCGTTATAACTAGCTTCGTATTCCTTGCCATCATCGCAGACGGCTAAAAAATCGCCGTCCTCATTTGCTTTAATCACATCTTTGATGCTCCATAAGTCTTTTTTCATGGTTCGTTCTCCTTATTTATTGATTCGTGTCTTTTTAACTGTCTTTATTATATAACTTTTTTAAGTTATAGTCAAGATGAAACACAACTTTTTTTAGTTATTTTTTAGTTTGACTTTTTGCGTGCTGCATTGTATTCTTTATGTGTAAGGAGGTGTTAATAATGATACGTTTTAAATTTGATGTAGCAAGTGCATTAAAAACCGCCGGAATGACAGCGTACACAGCACAGAAAAGCGGAATTTTATCACAGGATACATGGCGGAAAATAAAGGAAAACAACGCAAATATAAGCATGAAATCATTAAATAATATATGCGCTTTGCTAAACATGCAGCCGGAACATTTGATCTACTATGAAAAGGATACGGAAGAAGAGAAAGAAATAAAAGAAAAGATTAAGAAATAAATATTGACACAATAACTAAAATAAGTTATAATAATACTGTCAAGAGGTAGCCACCGAATGACAAACACCGGGCAAGCGGAGAAAGGAGAAACACATGGAAGAAATGACAGAGAAAGAGTTAAAAGACCAAACGATCAGAGAATATGTTAATATCCAGAGGATCAAACATGCAGAAGACAAAGAGAAAGAGTTGGAGTATCAAGAGAAAGTATTAAAGGCAAGGCTTCAATCTCTTGGAGTTCCAACCGAAGATTTAGACTTTTAAAGAATAGCCGGGGCTTGTCACCCGGTTATTATAACATTGTCGGAAGGCAATAGGCGAGAGCCGGAAAGAGAGGTTTGAAGACCTGAGAGCTGCCGGATGGACGGAAAAGAAAATTAATGATTTTTTGCTTTTCATCGAGTCCGGATCCGAAGAGTACAAGCCGACAAAGTAGAACTGAATCACACCAGGGGCGAGCAATCGCCCCACCATCAAAAAATTTTCAAGGTCCCCAAATCGGGGAGCTTTTTTTGTGCTTCCAGAGGAGCCGGAACCGGGGCGGATGCCAGCCTGGATCATCATACAAAGCAGCCCGAAGAGGTCAAGTTAATAGACACTAGGCGAACCACCAGATCGGGCAAGTAGTGATCGATTGGTGATCGCTGAGTGAACCACCAGACGAACCACCAGAGCAAAGCCGGAAAGCCTTATATATCAACGGTTTCCAGACTTTGGAAATATTAGACGAACCAACCAACGAACCACCAGACGAACCACCAGACGAACCAGCAGGCGAACCACAGGCGAACCACAAAACAAGAAGTATATTATTTAACAAGAATGAAAGAAAAAAGAAAAAATAATATTTCTTTACAGAAATATTATCAAAAGAAAAGTCAAAAAATGAATCGTTTTTGCTGTTTAGCGGACCAGCAGAGCCGGATCACCAGAACCGGAACACCGGAACCGATAGAGGATGCAGGAAACCACCAACAAGAAATTAATTATAATTTATTGATTGACATTTTGCGGTAATAATGATATTATGTAAATAAAATCAAGCCGAATCTTTGAGGTTTGCCGGGATGCCGTGGACGGGAAAACAAGCCGATGAAAAGATAGGACGAATAGAGCAAGGACGGCAAATATAATTTTTGATCAGCACGCTCACAGACAAGGATCCTTTTCTCGGGGTCTTATGTTTGTGGGCGTTTTTGTTTACCCGGAAAGGATGTGATGAGATGCAAGGCAAGAAGAGTACAGATGAGCCGATCATCTACGATAACGAAATTGATATGTGGTTAGATGAGTTTAAAACAGCTCAGGGATTCGATGACTTCCGGACTATCCCCCAAACTGTCTGGACTGCTGCACTTATCTTTGTTCAGCGGCATCTTTTCCCAGATACTAAAATATTAAAAATTAAATCTCCTATTACTGTATCTAATAGACATATTAATGATATGTATATGTATGATGTATTGGATGCTATATGTAATCATTATATTTTTCTGTGCTATCTGTATGATAAAGAGATCACTATATCTGGGTTTTGTCACTTAACGGGTATCGAGATGTCATCTGTTTTAAGCTGGGGCAGAGGAGAATCACTTAGTTCTACGGCGCTGATGATTTGCAAAAGATTGAGAGATGGACGAGAGGAGAGTTTAGCCGCCCGGATGGTTACGGGTAGGCAGAATCCGGTTGGTATCCTGTCAATCCTTAATCATTTTTACGGATGGGCGCAACCTGGAGTGACTCACGAGGTAGCAAAACCTGCATTGACAGCGGATCAGCTGCCCCGATTAGATGCCAAATGTACGCCAGACGCGGACATCATAGACATGAAATAGATAATCACTATATCTTGTATGTGAACGATGGATAAGATACAAGATATAGATTCAACTATTCGCGAAAGATTGCTTTAACGAATAGTTTGAGCTTCCCGGGTATGGAGGGCAGACGGGGGAGGGGGTTGACAGAACAGCCCGAAGAGGCTCTACTAAGTCCCACAAATATTCGGGAAAACAAAAAGCCCCCATCAAGCATTGATTACAAAAATTTTTCGAAAACAAAAATACGGAGTATCCAAAAACATACAGACTGTTAATTGACATAAACGGAAATAGGAGATTTAAAAATGACATTTAATGAGTACCAAAAAGGATGCATGAGAGCAGCAAGTGATGTGTGTAAGCAGAACAAAGAAAATATGCTGCTGAATGGTATCCTAGGAGCTGCGGGAGAAGCAGGAGAGTTATCAGACCTGCTGAAAAAGGAAATGTTTCACGGACATCCGTTTGACAGAGGGCATTATCTGAAAGAGTGCGGAGATGTTCTTTACTATCTGGCGCTGGTGGCAGAATCATTGGATGCAACACTGGAGGATGTGGCGATAATGAATAACCGGAAACTTCTGGAAAGATATCCGAATGGGTTTGAAACGGAACGCTCGCTGCATCGAAAAGCCGGGGACGTATAACATGCGAATAGGCAGAAAAGAAATCCATGATGAGTGTGCATATTGCCCGGAGGTATTAACCTGCATTCTGTGTAGGCAGGGGCATGGCGCTGACGGGAAAAGAGAAAATATAACAGAGATGTTCAAGTGCCAATTAAGGCACATTGACAATAAAAAAGGAGGTTCTGAAAATGAATTGTAAAAAACACAAAGTTCATGATGTAAACCACTACAAAAACGAAAAGCCGGATACCAGATGCAATTGTGAGGGCGAAGGTGGTTCAGAGCGCGGCGTTGGCATGGGGCCGGCTACGGATCCTGAGCTGGTAGCAAAAAGCAAAGCACCATTAGAGCATCCGAAGCAGCCGGAAGCGACAGGCCCGGCGAAATAAGCAGGTGGAAACACCTGTTTTGGGTCATGGCCAAGCGGTTAAGGCACAGGACTTTGACTCCTGTATTCGTTGGTTCGAATCCAACTGGCCCAGTTGGGAACGTGATTCCCGAAAAGACATTTTTCTCCTCACTCCACTAGCGGAAAGCTGAATAAAGGATCGTCACAAGGTTCGGTGGAGTTCTATTGGGATTTAATTCAGTGGTAGAAGCTATGTCTTATAAACAGAGTATCGCAGGTTCGATTCCTGCAATCCCAATTTGTAAGATTTAGTCTTACAATTTTCATACTTTTTGTCCTTTCCGAAACTAAAAAAATGGTGTGGTTTCTCTGGTAGCTCAATTGGAAGAGCAGTGAACAAACATTCATATCGTTGGAGGTTCAACTCCTCCCCAGAGAAAGAGGTTGGGTAGCGCCCAACTAGCAGGAGACTAGCGAAATGCCCTGCGAAGATAAAAAGTTCCGGTGGCTGTAAAAGTTGTCTTCTTGAAGATGGCAATTACAGCGCTGGAATCGCTCAAAAGGAGGACTGTCTATGGAGACAATCAATCCAAATCATTATACAAGGCTGAAACCAGAACCAAAAGATGTTATTAGGTCCTGGGATTTAAACTATAATCTTGGATGTGCGGTAAAGTACATATCGCGTGCAGGTTATAAGGATGATGCGATAGAAGATTTACGGAAAGCACAGACATATTTACAGTTCGAAATTGATGCATTGCAAGCGGGAGGTGTTTTGGATAGCGAAATTAAGTGAAAAAAGATTCTGTGAAGCATATATGGAATTTTACAATGGGAAAATGTCTATTAATAAGGCATCAGAATATCTGGGGATATCTAGGCCTACCACTACAAAATATTTTTCTATGGTGCTGTTAGGACAGCCACTCCCAAAGGATCTATTCAAAAAAAAATTCAAGAAAAAGAGTCGTAAAAATCCATAGTGCCTCTAATTTCTGTGAGGTGTAAAACTGTTTAATGTTATCTACAAGTCTGCAAAAAACAGTCGGGTCGTATGAAAACTACATTTCAAACCGTGGACTTGATGAAAGTGTGGTATACGCTTATTGTGATGCTGCACAGGTGGCATTTAATGAAAAAGACATCGAAAATGCGTTGAAAATATCAGGAAGAGCAAAAACGCTAATAGAAAGTTTCGTGCAAAAAACAGCTGGCGGATCGGTATGGGATTTAGAAAAATTTGCGTTTGCACATGATATGCATTATGACATTATTGATAAATTCTATTCGGTATTACTTCCTGAAGCTCAGAATCAGGTTGTTGACAGCGCTTTTAGATACCTTGAGAAGAATCGGGAACCGAAAGAACGTTTCTATTTGCCTAGAAAAAAACAGTTCATGAAAATTGGACTGATAGATGCGCTTCAAGGCATGATAGATGATAAGTACAACATTCTTTGCATTTCGTTGCCACCTGGAACAGGAAAAACTACAGTGGAGAAATTCTTTCATGCATTGGTTATAGGCTGGTTTTCAAGTGGATTTAATTTGTTTTATTCCCACAGTAGTGAAATTACAAGAATGTATTATGATGGCGTTTACGACATAGTAACGAATGCGGAAGAATATACGTGGAATGAAATTTTTCCGAGACTGAGCGTAACTTCCCAAAACGCAGCAATACAGCAATTCAATGTTGGAAAATATAAGCCTTTCCAATCTGTACAATGTACATCCGTTGGAAGTAAAAATGCCGGTAAGGTTCGTGCGAATAAATATCTGCTGGTTGATGATATGATCGGTGGAATTGAGGAAGCATTGAACCCTTTGTACCTTGATAAGCTATGGAGTAAATATTCTGTAGATGCTCGACAAAGAAAAATACCAGATAATGATGGAAAGCCGTGTAAGGAGATACATATTGCGACCAGATGGAGCGTAAGAGATGTCATTGGGCGGATTATACGTGCATACGAAGGCAATCCACATATAAAGGTTATTTCGGTTCCGGATATCGATCCTGTAAGCGGAGAAAGCAACTTTGATTATGAGTTTGGCGGATACACAGTAGAAGATTTCAAGGATATTGAAAGGTTGATGGATCCTATATCATATCGTTGCTTATACAAGCAGGATCCTATAGAACGTGAAGGTCTATTGTTCCCGGATGATAAGATTAGGAGGTACCTGAATTTACCGCATGGGAAGGCTGATATCGTTACGGGACAATGTGATACAAAGGGAAAGGGAACGGATTTCTTTGTTCTCCCAGTTTTACAAAAATATGGAGATGATTATTATTGTGTCGATTGTGTTTGCGATAACACGGCTGACTATGAGCTGCAATATGAGAATGCCGCAAATGTTTTGGTAAATAATGAAGTCCAAGAATGTGAATTTGAACGGAACGCGGGCGGAGACAGGGTCGCGATGGAAGTTAATAAGCGTGTTTTACAAAAAGGGTGGATTTGCAACATAACAGATACACCTACGGAAAGCAATAAAGAGGCACGCATTTTCCAGTGTTCTAACTGGATATTACAACATGTTATTTTTAAGGATCCGTCATTATATGAGCCGCAAGAACCGTATGGAATTATGATGTCATTGCTGAAGCAGTATTCTGTATCAGGAAAAAAACAGTTGGATGATGTGCCGGATGTTTTTTCTAACTTTGCATTAAGAGTTACGCAAGGAGCTAGGATGGCAAAAGTGGAAGCGGCAGTAAATCCGTTTAGGAGGAGAGCATGACAACAAAGGAGTATTTATCACAGGTTAGAAGATATGATACTATAATATCAAATAAGCTGGAAGAATTGACAGAGTTGCGAATTATGGCATATGGACCTAGAGGGTACAATTTCGGAGAAAGGGTTCAAACATCCAAAAGCAATGATAGGGCATTTGCTGATCTTATAAAAATAGCTGACTTAGAACGTGAAGTTGATAAACTCGTCGATAAGAGAGTTGATATTATCCAACAAATCGAAAGTTTGGAGAATACAGATTTATATGATGTGATTGCAAAAAGATATATTTTGAACAAGGACATCAAAACGATTTCAATGGAAACTAATAAATCAACCCGTCAGGTTTTTAATCTTATTGACGAAGCGATAGATTATTTCGAAAAAAAGTATGGAAAGCTTTATCTTTTGCATTAAATTTCATAAAATTGCAGTATAATTCATATTGTAAACTAAAAACAGGTATTATATAATATGATTGTAAAATTCAAATCCACGAATACCCGGCGAGAGGCATTGTCATTTTTTGACAGTGCCTCTTTTGCGTTGAAAGAGGAAAATTATGAAACATGAACCTAAGATCATTTATTGTCCCATATGTAAACGAAGAACCGGAATGTGGGATGGGAAGTCAACAACAAACATAATTGTAACACGTTGTGAAAAATGTTGGAAAAGGGTTATTTATTATACAGATTCGGAAGAAATAAAAGTAGCTCCTGTGCCAAAAAGAAGCACTTCTTCTGGCATGACTTTTTTGTAATGGAGGGAATATGAGACTAGATAGTGTTAAGGAATATGCTGCTAAAAAATGGGAAAATGCGCCATCAACTGCTACTCCTATTACAGCTGAGAATCTTAATCATATGGAAGATGGAATTAAGGATAATTCTGTTGCTATTAAAACAATAGTTGAATCTGTTGGTGATGATGTGTCAGAAGATCCGAATAAGATTGCTAGCATGGTGGCATTGTATAAAATTGATAAGAAAATAGGAAGTGAAACACTTCCTGGTGGAACGGCTGACTTGTCTGCCTCTGTCAATTGGATAAATGAAAGAAAAGTGGACAAGCTTGACGCTATGACGTGGTCTAATTGGTTCGACGCGCATCGTACCGGCTGGCATGGAGGCGTGACATTCCCACAGTTTTCCACCTCTCAGTCTACGCTTGGTACGAAGAGCGGGGATAACGCAGACATGGTAGCTGAAACATCAACCAACACCGCAAAGGGTCGTAATGATTACGCGGACAAGCCGGTCACTGACCTGATGTTTAACGGCATCGAGGTCAACGGATACATCGACGATGAAGGAGAGCCGCATATTACGGCAGTCAAAGGATCCCCCGGCTTTGCACGTGACGGAAGCAATGGCGATGTGTGGATGGCATACATGACTCCGTACTATAAGCGCATTTACACTGACACAGAGGAAGGTTGGGACTTTGCAGACCACCAGGTAGATGATCTCGTGCCGTGGCCGGATAGTGTCAGACCGGACGGAACTGTCAGAAGCTTTTACTTTAAATCAAAGTATCCGGGTGTAATCGGAAAAGATGGCTTAGTATCCTCCATCTCCGGCAAACCATTGATTAGAAACGTATCCCACAACGGGCAGCTTACCGAGATTGCAAAGAAAGGCGCTCAGTACTGCGGCATGACAACCACAGACATGGCTTGGGCGCAGTGGATGTTTGATATGAAATTTGCTAATCACAACTCCGAACTGATTATGGCCGGGATGACGGGCTACAGTGGTCAGTATGCAGCAACCGTAGTTGAGGAAGGCGTGAGACGTATTATTATCCGGAAAGAGGATGCGAAGCAGCTTCTGGTCGGCTCCTATGTCTCTATTGGCTATGGAGCCATCTCGAACGGAACTATATCAAACGACCGAGGTAACCAGTCGATGCATGCATATGCAGACGATGTAAAACTCCTCAAAATCGAGGACTATGATGCAAATAACAGTGCAGTCTATGTGGATGCTGCATCCACCTTTAGCACTGCCAGGGTCAAGCTAAACGACACCCTAGAGTCTCCGGTCTACATCTCAACCATGCACTGGTGGTCCGGATCCTGTGACGATGTAAAGGGATCGGACGGAAGCCCCAGCGATTGCAAATCCAGAAAAGAGCCGTTTATCCTGTCCGGTGTAGAATTTGGTCATGGCGGATACTACGTCCTGGCAGATATTGTCATGTCCGGAACCTATGATGCAGAGGCGGACGTATACGGTCAGACCCCGTACATCGTCAATGACTCCCGTAAGATTGCCACCAGTCTGACGGATGACTATGCAAAGATGGGCATCACAACACCAAACTTGCAGAACGGATGGAACTATATCTCCAAGGAGGGCTACGACCCGAAAGCGCCTTGGCTGCAGATCCCCATCGAGGCAAAGGCCACATCCAGCACCGGCTTTGCGGACAGTATCAATACCGGTAATAGAAGTACCGGCTTGCGTGAAGTCCTCTGGTTCGGCGGTCTGAGCGCTTGGTCGAATTCGGGCCTCCGGTGCGTGCTTCTGCGCGACGGGCTGGGCGGGGGGTGGTGGGGCTACCTGTGTCGCCTTTCCTGTCTCCGTCGTGGCGTAGCCACACGGGGGTGAATCCGCTTTGCGGAGAGGGGATCGCCCCTCAAATAAAAAAATAAAAAATTAGATAGATATCAAGGGCTGCAAGGTGCCTACTCGTCAGGGTTTGATCCTCTTGCCTCTGGTTCGGCAATCTGAACAATTGGTCGAATACGGGCCTCCGGTGCGTGAATCTGAACAACAGGCTGGGCAGGAGGTGGTGGAACGACCTGTGTCGCAATTCTGAAAAACATTTGATCGCATGTTGTGATTGCATCTTGCAGCGTCCCGCAACAGACATGCCGAAAGGCATCCTGGGAGAAATCCCGAAATTGATCGAGACGGCATCGGGATGGAAACATCCTGACGGCATGGCGAATGGGACATGCCAGGGGGTTAGTAGTAAAACCGAAAGCCCTTGAGATCAGAAAGGTTAACTATGAGACGTTACTGTCAAAACGTCGATATCACAGATATAGGCTTTATTGAGCGCTGCATATATCTCTGGATGGAGAATAAGAAGTCCAGAAGAGATGTGCAGCGTTTCTTTGCTCACTATACGACATTTACCTATCAGCAGATCCGAAAGATGGTAAGAATCGGCGAATATAGCTGGCTCCTGGACTGTGTGCACAAGATTGCAGAGGACGTACAAAAAAGGCTAATCGATGAGAGACTAGACCTTCCACCGATTGAATTTAAGGATAAATACGACGATGTTTGCGGAAAGTGGAGACGGATCGGCATCCAGAAGCCCATCCATCAAATCTTTGATTACATCGCCGTAGAAGCCTGCAAAGATATGTTTATGGCCAAGATTGGCCCGTATCAGATGGCATCCATCCGAGGCAGAGGCCAGGAGCGTGGAGCAAAGCGAGTCAAGGAGTGGATCCGGGTTGACAAGAAAAACTGCCGGTACTGGGTCAAAGGAGATGTAAGGAAATGCTATCCGTCCATACCGCATGACAAGATAAAGGCCCTGTTTGCCCGTGATGTGAAAAATAAAAAATTGCTTTGGCTGATACATGAGCTGATTGATTCATTCCCAGAAGGGCTGTCAATCGGCTCTTATTTTAGCCAGTTTGCATGCAATTATTATTTATCGCAGGCATACAGATACGTCTCCGAGCTCCGCAAGGCAAGGAGAAAAAGAAGTGGAGGGGTCACATCCGTAAGGCTCGTACATCACGAGATATGGTTTATGGATGATGTTCTTTTGTTGGGCTCATCCATCAAAGACCTGGAGCAGGCTATGCGATTGCTTGCGGGCTACATGGAGTCCTGCTTAGGGCTGACCATCAAACCGACTTGGAGAGTGTACGAGACAGACTACATCGGTCCGGATGGAGAGCATCACGGCAGAGATATCGACATGATGGGCTACAGAATATACTGCGATCACCTTACAATACGCCGCAGAACATTTAAGCGCCACAGGCGAGCACTTTTGAGGGTCAAGGCTAAGATAGGTCGGGGCGAGGAGTTAACCCTTGCAGAAGCCCGTAAGGTAATGTCTTTTAAGGGCAAATTTAAGCACAGCAACTCTTTCGGAATCCGAAAGAGCCTGAAGCTGGATAAGGTATCTGCCAAAGCCAGAGCCGTTATCTCAGCATATGATAGAGCAAGACAAGACAAAATCAACGATGAAAGGAGACAATGGGATGATTACAAAAGCACATGCTGCGGAGAAACCGCAGGAAATCCAGTACACGGCCCGTTCGGATTGTTATTCAGATGTTTGGATCAGAAAAAATAT
>ERZ831634.3873-NODE-3873-length-10633-cov-3.406977_pt1 | contig 10633 bp, 15 predicted proteins | sample MGYA00519953_ERZ831634 | MGnify/ENA primary metagenome ERZ831634 (study PRJEB31850, sample SAMEA3708718) | human gut metagenome | biome: human gut; feature: human-associated habitat; material: faeces | place: China | collected 2014 ...
ATTTTTTTATGGGAAAAAAGAAGCAAAATACCCAGCTGTCTCACAGATTGTTGAACAGCTTTCCCGCGTTTTTATTGTGATATTACTTTGTACTTTTTTGCCATACTCTGCTTTGATCAAATCCTATTTTGCTGTATGCGGTCTGGTATTTGGCGAGATCATGGCTTCTGTCTACAACATGATCCGTTTTGGACTTGCGCAAAAAGAGTTTATAAAGTGCCATTCAGACAAAAATACACCATTTCATACTACCGTTTTTTCAAAATCCTCTTTTCCGGACACTACTCCTTTGGAAACTGAACCAAAAACAAAACAAAAACTTTCACGCTCCCTTTCTTTTCCTGCCAAAGCAACGTTAAAACAAAAACATACTATCAAAAACTCTTTGCTTTTTTTAGCTATTACTTTAACCGGAACAAAATTAATCCTATCTATCTTACATAGTGCAGAATCGGTATTCATTCCCGCCGCCCTACGGAAATACGGTTATTCTGCTGCCAATGCATTAAGTACCTATGGTATTTTATCCGGTGTCGCTTTGCCATTTATCCTCTTTCCCTCTGCGATCACAAACTCTTTTGCCGTTATGCTGCTTCCATCCATTGCACAGGCAGCAGCGCAAAAGAAAAGAGAAACGATTCAAAAATACGTTTCTCTCTCCGGAAAATACAGCCTGTATCTTGGCTATTTTTTTACTTGTATTTTTCTGCTCTTTGGACAGGATTTTGGAACTTTACTGTTTCAAAGCAAAGAAGCCGGGCTGTATATCAGATGGCTTTCTTTTATCTGTCCTGCCCTATATCTGTCAACTACTTTTACAAGCATTATCAATGGACTTGGCGCTACACAGATCACCTTTTTTATTACGATCATCAGCCTGGGAATCAATATTGCAAGTCTTGTCTTTTTCGTACCGGTCTATGGCATGAAAGCCTACCTTGCAGGATCGATATTAAGTGATTATATCATGGTGTTATTCGAATATATCTATTTGCATTCGTATATCCGGATTGATCTTTGTAAAACTTTTCTTTTGCCACTTCTTTTTTTGATTTTAAGCCTGCTTGTCTTTCCGTTTATCTCTTCCTTTTTACCGATAAAGGTGTCACGGCTTCACCGGATTGCTATGCTCTTTTTCAAGCTGCTTCTTCTTGGAATCGGATATTTTGGCTTTTTAATCGGAAGCGGCTGTCTTGTGAGTGGCAAAAAATCGTCTTGTAAACGGGAAAAATTTGACACCTGATTTTTGGAATGCTATATCATTTTCAATAAATCGAATAGGAATTGAACGTACTCCACTAGGGGTGCGGGCAATCCCTATTCTTTTTAATTCCACAATGGTTTCCTCTCTCTTTTAAATCTCCTTAAGTAAAAATGTTCCAGAACACCGTTTTTATCGCATATTTCCAATATTTACTCCCACTCGTAAGGTGTATTCTGGTAGACATAATAATTATTCAAAGAATCATATAGAATGATAGCTGACGCCACTGTTTACAGCCTGTCGGAAATACACTATGGTGTATTTTACACCACATTTACACCAGTATCAATTGCATTATTTCTTTTGGAAACAATTCTCTCAATATCGTCACCAGCTTTTTCTTCCGTGACATGAGTATATAAATCCATCGTCATTTGCAAAGATGCATGACCTAAATATGATTGAACAACTTTAGGCTGCACACCAGCTTCAAAGCATCTTGTAGCAAAAGTGTGTCTAAAAGTATGCCCACTAAAGTTTTCCAGTTCTTCATCTTTCGACTTAGACAGATTTATCAATTTCACTATGCTTTTTATAGCATCTGAATATATTTGAGAGTTCAACGGTGTGTTAAACTGCGTAACAAATAAGTAATTATTCTGTTCTTTTGGATTCTTATGTTTGATTGCGTTTTTCTGCGTTATCTGTCTTTCAAGATACCTTCTGCATTCGCTATTGATTGGAACTTTTCTATAACTCTGTTTCGTCTTTGGCGGTTCTTGATGAAAATTTTTACATTCCTCATCAAGATATTTTTGATATACCAATGTCTTATTCACATTTATAAAATTATTCTCAAAATCAATATCATTTTCGGTTAATGCAAAAAGTTCTCCCGGTCTTAAGCCTGTATTTATTGCAACATTGAATAAATTATCATAAAACAACCCAGCACACGCTTCAAAAAATAAATGTTGTTCATAAATACTAAGACTTCTAGCTTTGATTACTTTGTCCGCTCTTAACCTTACCCCTTTCGCTGGATTTTTAATCATCAGTTCGTCTTCCATTGCTCTTTGGAACATATCGAATAAAATAACCTTTATTTTATTCTGTCGTTCATAGCCATATCCTGTATCAGATGCAGTATCAATTAACTCTTGAATATTGCTCTTAATCAATGAATTTATCTTTCGATTTCCAAGAAAAGGTGATATATTTTTATTGTAAATATGAGTGTATTCCCTAAGCGTATTGGGGCGTACACTTTTCTTTTTATATACATCAATCCATCGATTAAACCAATTATCAAGTGTAATATCATCTTTTACGCTTGTATATGCTACATTTCCCGCAATGGCAACAGCAAGATTTTTCTTAAGTTCTGGAAGTTTTCGCCCATACAAGCACTTTCTTTTTCCAAATCTGTCGATATATCTCGCTTGGTATGTTCCATTCTTCCTCTGTGTCAAACCCTCACCAAGTTCTTTACCTTTTAAATCTTTTCCCATAATAATAGCTCCTTTCAAAAAAGCTATTATATAGCACGTAAAAATTTTACTATATAATAGCCTAAAAATCAATATATCTCTATATTCCGTAGGATTTATCTATGTATCTTTCAAACTCTTTTCGCTTAACAAGTCTTTTTCCTTTTCCTACATAAAACACAAATGTACAACCAGGTTCATTAAGTAAATCACTTATTTTATTTATCCCAATATTGGAATAAGCAGCAGCTTCTTCAATTGTCAGATTCATCTTTTCCCATATCGGGATAGTTAATTTTTCTTTTGCCATCTTTTAACACCTCTCTTTCTTGTGCAATTCCTTGGATCTGCGTGTAATCTCATTGATCAATTCCAAGCTCATTTTAAAAGCAAACGGATAAAAAAGGCTGTTCGCTTTATACGCATTGCTTAATCTGATACATTCCTGATCAAGTAAATACCAAAATTCATTTGCCTGCTTGCTATTATCCGTGACTGCCGGTGGATTCCAATACTTCCGCAGGATCTTCCACCATGATTGAAAAAAATGTAATTCATCTTCCATATAGCCTGCCCTCCTTACATCTGAAACGGATTTTCTGTTTCATCTAAATCTACAAAGCCATTGTTTTGCACTTTCCAGCCTGTTTCATAATCAAAGCTTTTTTGGGATTGATCAATCAGTCTGCGTGATTTTTGATCATACCAGAGATCAAGCCCATCCTTTTTTGTCAATCTGCCAAACCATCTGTTTTTACTTAATGACAGATAATTATGATTTTCATGATCGTTATCTCTTTTAAATGTCATTACAATATCCGCCGCATTCGTAATATCTCCCGATCCGCTGACTGCATCGTTTTCGTCCTTTGTCATGCTGTTTTTTCGTGGATGTGCAACAAGCACAATAACAACATCAAGACGTTTTGCAATCCTACTCAGTTTTTTCACAAATTTGCTCTGACAGCGATATTCGTCCGCAGCCATATCCACATCCAATGCAGTCATCAGATTGTCAACAATGACCAGGTCAATTCCATATTGCATGATCACATTTTCGATTGTAGTAACCAAATCAACTAGTTCATCATCTTTCACTTCTTTATTATCATAAAGATAGAATTTCCCACGATACCAGTTATTGATCTGATCCTGATTGCTATTTGTAATAAAATGTCTGACCGTCCCATCCGTTAAAGTGTTTTCTACTATGTTTTGTGGTCCGGCAATCTGAAAATCGATCCAATTCTTATATTGCCAGTCCGGAAGCTCCCCCGAATATGCAAATATCTTTTTTCCTTGTTGTAAGGCTGCAACACAAAATTCATTTGCAACAGTTGATTTTCCCTGTCCTCGTTTTCCGGTCAGAATCACAAGCTGGCCACCATAGAAATATCCGCCAAGATATGAATCTAACTGACGAAACCCTGTCTTAAACTTAGGAATATCCTTTAAGTCTCTTTTCTTAACATCCGCAAGCTCCACAACCTGTTTTACCGGCTGTTCAATAGCATTTTCAACCGCAGCCTTTACAGCATCTTTACCATGCTTTTTCAATATCTCATTTGCATCTTTGCATTCTTTGTAGTCGTCTTTCTGAACATATCGAATCTTATTCGGAAATCGTTTTCGGATATCTTCCAGCAACGTCATATGATCATGCTCATAATCGCCAAATACAACAATTTCCTCAAATTCGCAAACCCAATTCCAACAATATGGAATCCAATGGAAGTTATTCATTCCACCTGGTACGCTGGTAGCACAACCAATGCCAGCCTCGGCAACAGATAAGCTATCCTTCTGTCCCTCACAAATTACCAGCCGCTTGCGATCCTTTCCACATTGTTTCATTCCAAACAGAATCGGCTTACAGTTCTTTTCCATCCATTCTTTAGGGGATGCCTGCTGTTTTCCATCTTTATCCGTATAAGTTTTCCCTTTGAAAAATGTTGTGTCCCGGTATTTAACATATTGCATTTTCCCTTTTTCATCATAGAAAGGAAAAACAATTACATCATCCCTTTTAGCATGTACTGTGATCTCATATTGTCGTGCCACAGCTTCGGAAATTCCTCTACTTTTCAAATATTCGATTGCTTTTGGAAGTGGCTCTATTGGCTCGCTAGGTGTTTTCAGGTGCCTATATTGTTTTCTGGGCTGATAGTATTCATCAACTTCAATTCCAAGCGAAAAATCAAAATCCCTTGCAAGGGTGATCATATTACCGGAAATGCTGCAACTGGAACGTAAGCATTTGAACTGCCCGGTGTGCAAATTGATGGAAAAAGTTCCTTTATCCTTGCCGCCCTTACCGCCACGACAATAAGGACAATGATAAAATTGCAGCTCTCGTCCTCTTTGTTTGGCTTCTATATGTACATGTCTGGCGAAAGAATAGGCATCCTCTTCCTTAAATTCATACAGTTTCCCCATTTTTCGGTTCTTCCTCTCCGTTCCACATGTCTATTCCCGGTTCTTCTTCCGGTTGCCGCTGTGGCTCTTTTGCTTTCTCGTCCTCTTTTACTTCATAATCCGTAAAAATACACTTTTGCAACCATGTGTCAGGGCAATTCAGATATTTTATATCCTGATCGGCTTTATCTTTTGCATATGCTTTTGCTGATGCAATTAACATATCTTCCTTAATGCCCTGCATAATCAACATTGCATATTCCTGCTCTGCCATTGCCTTATGCTCTTTCCGCGGATATGCCTTCCAAAATTCATCAAACTTCTGTACAGTCTTCTCTTCCGGCATATTGTTGATTACCGACACTGGTGCAACCCCCTTATTACTCAACGTATATACGTTATCACACACTTTTAATTTCTTGTATTCACTTTGATAAACAGTAGGCTTGTACCTGTCTTTTCGTATGGTATTACAGATTCGCCAATGTGCCACTACCACCAGACCATTTGCCATCTGCAACAAATAACCTTTGTCAAACAATATTTGATAATCTTCCTGAGATGCTTCAACAACCTTTCGGATCCGGTTTGCATTATTCACAAAACCATCATCATCCGCTTCCATGCAAATATGCATGTAAAGCCCCTGCGCGGATAATGGAAGTTCTAAAAAATCATCACTTTCTACCAACTCACGAGAAAACATTCTTTTTTCTGCCATGTCATCCCTCGCTTTCCAACAACTCGGTATTGTCAAATATATTGCCGACAACTTCCACCGTACTCAAACAATCATCTTCATCATTAAAATTCCAATAAATTTCCCACAATGATATAAAATTATCGTTTGCACAAGCATATAAAACATTATCACATCCTGTTATTGGCAAAATATTTGCTTCAATTCTTCTCCAATCTATAGGTGCTTTATACGCAATTCCAAAACTGCCACACTCAAACACAATAATTCCTTTATGCCCTAAGAAATTAACAATATCATTCTTCCAAATAAGTTTGCCGTTCTTATCTTTCAAGCCTGTGCATTGACAAAGCGTATCTTTATCAATCAAAACCATATTTCCATTTTCTCCAACAATAAGATGATTTTCTCTTGTTAAACCAAATACATGACTTTTTTTATCAGGTGCAAAAGTATAAACATATGATCCGAGTACCCATTCTTTATTATCCGTTCTTTTCGCTTTAAACAGATATCTTTCTTCCATGCTCATTCCTCCCACAGACAGGGAAATGGTTTTCTTCTCTTCCTTATACCGATACAGTACCAGAGAATATTCCAGTTTCCCGGCTTTTTCTTTTTTTGCTCGTTTACCGCGATCTTGATCGCATCAAGATATATGACTGCTGCCAGATGTGCCGCTCCTTCACTCTTTTTATGCAACATCCGGCAGACTTCTGTGCGTCTATTGATCAGTCTTTTAAGCATCTTCTAATCCCTCCATATATTCCATCTAAATATATCAGCTGTTTCAATACTGCAACCGGCCAGAGTCTCCAGCTCCTTTCTTTTTATTTCTTAATCCTTCTACTCTTTCGTTCCTTGATTTTTTTCTTTACTTCCACAATCAGATCATCGACTGCAAATACAGCAATAAAACACATATACGCCATTGCAAGCGCTAAACCTGCCAATCCTATCTGCATGTTTCCGACTCCTTTCATTCACACAATACTATTTTTTCAATGCGCCTGCGTACTCTTGATATATTCGCCTGAGTCACACCCATTATTTCAGCAATTTCACGCTGTTTTAATCCAAGCCGGAATAATGGGATCACTTTGCTGTCGGTCTTCCCAAGCTGATCAATAAGCTCTGTATACATCACATGGCTTAATGCTTCATTTTCAACAGAAACATCGGATTTCAGCTGATCAAACAAAGTTAAATCTTCTGCACCATCTTTTGATCTAACTTTTGTTTCATAGCTGATCAGCCACTCATTCATTGCTCGTTTTTTGTATTTCCTTGTCCTATAATCATACATGATTTCATTTTTGATACATGTGTATGCAAATGTAGAAAATGATGTTTTATCCGATTTATAATGAATTGCAGCCTTGCATAATCCAATGGCTCCCAAATCATAATGCTCCTCTATCGGAAGTCCCATATCACGTATTACTTGATAAATCAATGCATGATTTTCTTCTACAAGTTTTTTCTGTTCATCTGTCATGTATCGCCCTCCAATAATTCAACGACCTTTGCGCCTGCTTCGCTTGGATGGCAGAAAAGGAAACGTACACCATATTCCTGCTCCATTGTGATCATTGCCTTTGCAAGTGTTTCACCTTTTGCTGGTGGTTTTTTTTGCAAAGGTATATGTTGCCATTTTCCAATGTCATGCATAAATTTGATCTTATTGTAACGATCTAATCTTGGATTATGCCATTCAAAAAGATCTCTAATATCATTCACACCATCTTCGTTTTCTACCAATATGTATAGCTGCACACCGTTATTCTGTGCCAAAATACATTCATCCTGAAAACGACCATGCGACCTGCTACATATGTTATTAGCAATCTCATTAATATTCTCTTTTGTATCTACTGCAATAGAATATGTACCAAGAAAATCCATTTTCTTCGGTTTAATGTTTCGCCTTTCCTTTCGATCCAGCACATCCATTACTTTTTCATTCGCAACAACATAATCTCCCACTGGCAACGGAACTCGTATCACATCAATGCCATTTTCATAAAACCATTTATTCTTAACGGTATGTTTCTCTTTCTTTTGCCCCATATCCTCTAATATGATCATTACTGCTCCTTTCATCTTATCGGGGCAGGCAAAAGCCCGCCCCTTTTCCCTCTAATGATCAAAATAATTATGAAATGATCGTAAATCCCTCAATACCTTGAAGCTGTTCTTCAAGATACTCCTGAATAGATTCCATTGCATGTAATTTCCACGCTCCACCATCTGCTTCAAATAACGCACACTGTACTCCATCGTATTTGTCTTCTTTCATACGGAATACAAAATTACTTTCCGGCTGATCCACTTCGGTAAATGTGCGGTATGGTTTCAAACTGACTGGACTCGGAATAACAGCATCTGCCTTTGAAGCAACCCCTGTTCTTACTGTTGCTTTCTGTGATACTCCGTCATCTCCATAATTCGCAATTGTTCCACTTTCTACTGTTCCGGCAAACTTCAACAGCAATTCCCTATCATTATTTGCAATGAATTTTGACTGCATATTAATAAGAAAGTTCTCATGATCAATAAAACGATTGAATGAAAATTCGGGAAGCTCTGCATTGACTTTTACCATGTATTCACGAACTCTGTCCAAATCCAAATCAGAATACAATTTTACCTGTGTCGGACTTACCACATGAATAATCATCTTTTCTTCCATGGCATCCGTTCCGGATTTGATATAATCTACAAGACTGCGAAGTGTAGTCATAGTGATGCATTCTGCTTTTGGATTATGTACGATCCTTTTCAACGTCTTGTCTGAATACATTTCTCCATTAACTTCCTCAATATGTGGCTGTGCCAGTTCTACTGCATATTCTAATGCTTCTTTTTCCATCATAATATCCTCCCTATGCCTGTTTTGCGGTTCTAAAATCTACAACACTATCTTCTTTGATTTCACCGGTTTCTGTGTCAACAACATTTCCATCTACTTCAACGGTCTTGTCGTCTGTTTTCTGATCCACGTCCTCAAAAGACATTTGTCCTCTGATTCCCGGTCCATATTCCTGTGCAAAGATTTCGCCAGTTGTCAAATCTTTCTGTGTACAGAATTTAGTGCTTACCGGCTTAACTGCTGCCAATTTGACATCCACCGAAATATCACATGTACAATCAGTACGATCCTCGTTCTGTACAAATGTAATTCCAACATTAATCTTTCTTTTGTTTTTCCACGGAGTGTTAGGATCCTGCATATTCTGCATAACCTTTTCAAAAGCCTGATTGACTTTTTCCTGTAAAGCACCACCGGCTAATTCCTGTAAACTAATTTCCATAAACTTTTTCCTTTCCTGTGCTGTATTAACAGTTTCTATATTCAAAGCGCTTTGATTCTAATTGTAGTTTTATGACATTGCGGTCAATCTTATTGTGTAAATGGCAACTCTTCCTCAATGGCATCCGGAATATTCATAAATCCATTACTATCTGCCTGTGCCGGATCCGGTCTTGTCGGTGCCGATGGCTGACTATTGCCATTCTGCTGACTTGCAGATTTACTTTCGGCAAACTCCTGAGATTCCACCATCACATCCGTTGTATATACCTTCTGACCGTCTTTATTGGTATAACTTCCGGTCTGGATTCGACCTTCCACTACAATCTTTATTCCCTGATGCAGATACTTTTCAGCAAACTCTCCACCTCTGCCCATTGCAACACACCGGATAAAATCTGCTGTCTGCTCATCACCCTGACGTTTAAACCTGCGGTCAACTGCCAATGTGTAGTTGGCTATGCAAGTGCTGTTCTCATTTTGCGCATATCTGATTTCAGGGTCTCTTGTCAGTCTGCCCATTAAAATAACTTTATTCATAGCTACTCCTCCACTGGGTCAATCTTAAATGGATTAGAACCATAATTTGCATTCTCTACCTCATAATCATCTACTACCAAATCAAGATAATCTGTATATCCCTCATTTTGTAATTTATTCAAAGCATCTTCTACTGAATTTGCTTCAATAACGCCCTCTCTGTGACCATATCCTAAATACCCCATTAAATAATCAGCGTCCTGTCTTACCTTAAATTTTGCCATAATGCACACATCCTTTCCTTTTCTAAAACGGCTCCTTATTCAGTTCAATTTCCATTCCCCTGTCAGCAACATAAACATCTGCCATTCCTACAACTTCCTTTGTCTTTGCAGCAAACATCTCTGCATCTGAATTGTTATCGCTCAAATGCAACAACACTACATTTCGGAGATTCGTATCTTTGTTTGCTTTCAGGAACTCCAATGTTGTTCCCAATTCCATATGCCCTCGGCATACGTGTTCATAGTTCGGATTGTCTTTCTGTATGATCTCTTTGGAGTAATTTGCTTCTACCAAGATCTGATTGATATTTCGAAACCTCCACTTGATCAGCTCCGTGTCTGTGATATACAACAGCCGTCCCATCTCTGAATGTGTAAGTAGGAAACCATAACAAATGCATTCTGATCCATCCGTATTTGTATGCATGAAACGTCTGTCTTTGTCGGTTAATTCAAAGCTCTGTATGCTCCAATCACTTGCATTATTAAATTCAAGCACCGGAAATTGTTCATATGGCTTATACACTCGTATTCCCATAAGTTCCAAGTCTTTGACGGATTTCGCATGATCCGCATGATGATGAGTGCATACAGCACCCACCACGCACGAAATGTCCCAGTTCAAGGCTTTCTTAATTTCCTTGATTGGCACTCCCGGATCTATGATCAACGTTTCTCCATTGCCGGCAGTCAGCAGATAACAGTTTCCACTACTGCCACTGCCTAAACACCTCAATTTCATATTGA
>ERZ831634.3891-NODE-3891-length-10589-cov-4.320866_pt1 | contig 10589 bp, 7 predicted proteins | sample MGYA00519953_ERZ831634 | MGnify/ENA primary metagenome ERZ831634 (study PRJEB31850, sample SAMEA3708718) | human gut metagenome | biome: human gut; feature: human-associated habitat; material: faeces | place: China | collected 2014 ...
AAAAAATAAGCCTTGAGGCTTATTTCTTTTCCTTATGAACAGTTTTCTTGTTACATCTTGGACAATACTTTTTAAATTCAACCCTTTCAGGATGACTCTTTTTATTCTTTGTGTTGATATAGTTTTCTTCACCACATTCTGTACACTTTAAGATAATATTATCTCTCATGAATTACACCTCCAAATAAGTTTGCTTCAATATATTATCATATAAATTCATAAATTACTAGTTCTTTTTTTAATTATTATAGCCATATTTTTCAAAATAGAGACTAAATGCTTTCTTTGCGATATTTGGCGCATCATTAGCACCCTTTAATCTTTCTTCTAGAACAGCTACAACAACCTGTGGATCTTTACTTGGTCCATAAGCAATAAACAAATGGTTAGGATGGTCGACATTACCTGTATGTGTATAGTCTTCAGCGGTACCTGATTTACCAGAAATATCATATGGGAAACCAGAGAATGAACCTGCAGCAGTACCATAAGTAACTACGGCTTTCATACCAGCCTGAATCTGATTAAAAGCATCTTCATTACCCTCAGATACATCATCCATAACCTTCTTCTTATGTGTATTAAGAGTTACAATTTCACCGGACGTATCCGTCTTATACGAACTCTTATAAAGATGAGGCTGTACCTTAACACCTTTATTAGCCAATGTAGAAGCATATACAGCAAGCTGTAATGGTGTATACGTATCATACTGACCAATTGAGAAGTCAAGAAGCTTACCAGCTGTATCTTCTTCAACACGAGGTCCAGTTGCCGCCTCATAAGGTAAATCAATACCGGTCTTGACACCTAATCCTAATTCACCTGCAGCATTTCTTAATTTAGTAAATGCACTCTTGTTGATATGAATTGGTCGATCATACTGATAATGACCATCAGCAAGCTTGATAATAATTTTCATCATATAAATATTTGAAGAATAAGCCAATGCCTGTACTTCATTAATATTACCGAAACCACTCTTGTTCCAAGAATGCTTTGCTTTTGTACCAGCAATCTTCAAACCTTCAGAAGTATCAGTTTCATAATGGTTCGCTTTAATAATGTTATTCTTGAAGCAGGCATAAATAACAGCTCCCTTCATAGTAGAACCAATACGATATGCACCCGTATAAGTTAGATAAGTCGCATCTTTCATTTCATAAGGTGTCTTCTCTTTATTAAATTCCTTACCAACTAAGGCAATCACATCACCTGTCTTAGGCTCCATCACAACACAATAAATATGTTGCTGATATCTTTCAGATGTATGACTATAAAGACATTGCTCAACCATCTGAGTCAATTGTGTCTGAATATCCCAGTCAATTGTTAACTGAATATTTTCACCACTACTACCTTGTTTCTTTGTTTTGACAATAGGTGTACCATCACTCATATAGCTCAAGGTCATAACTGACTTATTACCATTAAGAATATCTTCATATTGTCTTTCTAATCCAGACGTACCTACACGTGAGTCATTATTATAATCTAATGCGAGAAGTTCATCTTTTAAAGTTGCAGGAAGCCCCTGTTTCTTTGTAGTAACTTTACCAAGTGTACTCTTTAGCGTAGACTCATCTGTATAAGCACGTTTCCAGTCACTAGTTACCTGAATACCTCTTAATAAATCATTGTTTTCACCAATGATACTTGCTTCCTGATAACTGATATTCTCAAGAAGCACTGCAGAACCACTCTTACAATTCTTGATTGTATAATATAGCTTATAATAACGGACATCATCATCAGTTAAATGTTTTTCTAATACTTTCTTTGTAATTCTTTTTAACTGTAAATTATAATACTCCGTATCTCCATCATCATTTGTAGCAAGAGCCTTCTTTTCAGATTCTGTAACAAGAGATTTGGCAAATTTCTTATCCTTCATAAGAAGATAATCTTTTTTCTCTCTTTCAGTTACACTTGAAATATCAACATTACAATTCTTAGTGATGAAATTTACCATAGATTTAATTTCATCATCCTTAATTCCTCTAACCGCATAATAAGTTGCACATACAACATTTTCGTTATAAACTAGCTTATTATAATTTCTATCTACTATTTCACCACGTAATGCATCAACTTCAAATGTATTTGTGCTATATTGTTCTAGCTTAGCTGAATAGAAATCAGACTTGTTAATCTGCATATAAAATAATCTCAATGCAAATATTGTCGCTATCACAATAACAACGCCAATAATAATATAAAAACGACGTGCAACTACATTATCTAACTGATTACGTTGCTGTTCCTGAGCTTCTTTTCGCCCAATAAACTTTATCGGTCTATTACTAAACAATCAAATCCCACCTTTTTTCTCTCATATTATATATGTATATTCCTATCATTTCAATTAATTAGAGAAAATCAAATGTGTGAAAAAATAAAGAAAGGCAGAAATCATTCTGCCTATTCATCATCCACGGATAAAATAGCCATGAATGCTTCCTGTGGAATTTCAACACTTCCCACAGCCTTCATACGCTTTTTACCTTCCTTCTGTTTTTCAAGAAGTTTTCTCTTTCGTGAAATGTCGCCGCCATAACATTTGGCAAGGACGTCTTTGCGCACTGCCTTAACCGTTTCACGGGCAATTACTTTATTTCCAATGGCTGCCTGAATCGGAATTTCAAAAAGATGTCTCGGAATTTCATTTTTCAATTTCTGGCACATCTTTCTTCCACGCTCATAAGCAGAACTTTCATGCACAATAAAGGACAGCGCATCGACTTCCTCTTTGTTAATCAAAATGTTTAATTTCACAAGGCTTGCTGTCTCATAGCCCTTCATTTCATAATCAAAGGAAGCGTAACCACGGGAACGCGATTTCAACGAATCAAAAAAGTCGTAAATAATCTCATTCAACGGCAGTGTATATTTCAAAAGTGCACGTGTCTCTTCCATATATTCCATGCCCTGATAGACACCACGTCTTTCCTGACAAAGTTTCATAATGGCTCCCACAAATTCTGTCGTTACCATAATCTCTGCATCCACAACCGGTTCTTCCATATGCTCAATTTCGGATGGGTCCGGGAGGTTTGAAGGATTTGTTACTTCAACCATTTCCCCATTTGTTTTATAGACATGGTAAACAACACCCGGTGCTGTCGTAACCAAATCCAGATTATATTCTCTCTCTAAACGCTCCTGAATAACTTCCAAATGCAAAAGTCCTAAAAATCCACAGCGGAAACCAAATCCAAGAGCAATCGAAGTCTCTGCCTCAAACTGTAACGAAGCATCATTTAACTGCAATTTCTCCAGTGCATCGCGCAAATCCTGATATTTGGCACCATCGGCCGGATAAAGACCACAGTAAACCATCGGCATTACTTTTTTATATCCCGGCAGTGCCTCTTTGCATGGATTTTCAGCATCTGTTACGGTATCACCGACACGTGTTCCCTCTACATTTTTCAAACTGGCAGTAATATAGCCAACCATGCCCGCGGTCAATTCTTCGCAGGGAATAAACTGACCGGCACCAAAAGTACCCACTTCAACCACTTCTTCTTCCAAACCGGTCGCCATCATGTGAATTTTCGTTCCCTTTTTCACGGTACCGTCAAATAAGCGACAGAAAATAATAACCCCTTTATAGGAATCATAAACAGAATCAAAAACTAAAGCCTTAAGCGGTGCTGTATCATCACCCTGCGGTGCCGGTATTTTTTTCACAATCTGCTCCAACACTTCTTCAATGTTCGTTCCTAATTTTGCGGAAATCAATGGGGCATCCTGTGCCTCAATTCCAATGACATCCTCAATTTCATTTTTTACACGGTCCGGGTCAGCACTCGGCAAATCAATTTTATTGATAACCGGCATAATTTCCAAATCATGGTCAATTGCCAGATAACAGTTTGCTAACGTCTGTGCCTCAATTCCCTGTGCCGCATCGACAATCAAAATGGCGCCCTCACACGCCGCCAGACTTCTTGATACCTCATAATTGAAATCCACGTGTCCCGGTGTATCAATCAGGTTAAACAAATATTCTTCACCGTTTTTTGCCGTGTACGCCAGACGAACTGCCTGTGATTTAATCGTAATTCCACGTTCACGTTCCAATTCCATGTTGTCAAGCACCTGTGCCTGCATCTCACGGCTTGTAAGCAGTCCGGTCCGTTCAATAATACGGTCGGCAAGCGTTGATTTTCCATGGTCAATATGTGCTACAATACAAAAATTTCTTATATGATCTTTTCCAATAACTGACATAATTGTAATTCTTTCCTTTCCTACCACAAATCTATCCCTATCTTAGCATAATTACACATATTTTGCCACAAAAAGTTCCTATCCGCCTTGTCTTTTCCACATTTATGGTGTAGAATACAGATAATTAAATCAAGGAGGGACACAAAATGAGAAAACAGATGGCTAAAATACTAACCGCCGTTTTACTGCTCGGCACATTGACTGATGTCTCAACTGCAAAAGCAGCGGCACCAAAGTTAAATAAATCCAAATTAACACTTTATATTGGAAGTAATTACACATTAAAAGTAAAAAAAGCTTCCGGCAAGGTAAAATGGACTTCCGGTAAAAAATCCGTTGCAACCGTTTCTTCCAAAGGAAAAGTAGTTGCAAAAAAAGCGGGAAAGGCTAAAATCACAGCAAAAATTGGCAGCAAAAAGCTGATTTGCCGGCTGACAGTAAAAAACCGATCACTTGGAAAAGGAACAAAGGCAAGTCCAAAGTCCGCTTATAACAACAATTCCTTTACCTTCTATGAGGAAGGCAAAAAAATCGGAAAAATTTCCATGCAGTTAGAGTCCTTTGCTTCCGGTGCCGAATCCGCTAAATTAGCAAAAAAGAATTCATCTAATTTAGTGCCAAAAGCAAATGAGGAATATTTATATTTCCGTTTTAAGATTACCTATCATTCAGGTACACAGACAATTAAGGCAAAAGATGTTTTTAATTACTACTACAATATCTTCGGAGCAAACTCTACAAAACAGATGACAAACTTAGATTGGGGATTCTTCTTTGAAGATGTCGATGATTTAGGTCAGGTGCTGTTATCTCCGGGCAACACGATAACTTGCGGCAAAGCAGTCTTGGTGAATAAAGGATTTGCCCCATATACTTACCGTATTCAGACCGGTAAGAGCACTTACACTTGGTTTACAACAGCAAGATAATCAAGATAACAAAAAAGCAAGCCTCATAAGCAGACTTGCTTTTTTAATACTAAATTTCCAAAAGAACGCAGCCATGTGCAGAAATTGCTGTCTTTTGATTTGTTTGGATTTTTTCTCCTGTCCATAAGTCATTTGCAAATTCTTTTTCCTGAATCTCAAGTAATTCACTGATATTTACCATGCAGTCAAAACCGGATATATTGAAAATGGCCGCATAATCTCCTGTTTTCCATACAATCACCGTATCATCTCTAATTATCTCTTTTGCCTGTCCTGCCGGTAGTTCAAACAATGCAAGTACCTTTTGGTTGCATAACAGCGATAATGTTTCTTCATCCAATTTGGTTAATTCTGCCCCGAGCATAAGCGGTGACTGGAATATACACCAAAGTGTCATCATTGTCTTCTGCTCATCATAGGTAAGTGCTGACTTTCTTTCATCGCCAAAACCCTTTCCAATCATTCCAAACGGAAGCATATCGCAGTCCGGATATCCACCTTCTCTGGTCAGCCCCTGCCAGTTGTGACAACGGTCAAACATATCGCGAAGCGATTCCCAATTATCCCACAAATCATCGGTAATGCGCCACATATTTGCATTTTCATGATAAAACTCATTTTCCTCTACAAGTGCCGGTCCCGGGGACAAACTTAATACAATATCTCTGCCACATTTTTCAATCGCCCGATGAAGCATTTTAATCTCCTCTTTGGAGGAATCTGCATCCATACGACAGATGTCGTCACATTTAATAAAATCAACTCCCCAATCCGCATAAAGAGAAACAATGGAATCATAATACTCCTGCGCCCCCTCAACACCCGGTGTTACGCCATACATATCGGGATTCCATCCGCAAATCGAATAAGCGTCTGCAATTTCATTTGCTGTTTTATCGGTGCCAAGAATTTTTGTCCTTTGATATGCTGCCTGACGTGGAATTCCTCTCATAATATGAATTCCAAATTTCAGTCCAAGCCCGTGCACATAATCCGCCAATGGGCCAAACCCTTTGCCATCAGCAGAGGATGGAAAGCGTTTAACACATGGCAGTAAACGACTATATTCATCCATCTCCACATGGCAGAACGGAACATACTGAAAGCGCTCTCTCTGCTCGCCGGCCTCATAGGAATACCAGGCAATATCAACAACTACATATTCCCATCCATATTCCTTTAAGTGAGCCGCCATATAATCAGCGTTTTCCCGAACCTGCTCCTCATTTACGGTTGTGTCATAATAATCATAACTATTCCAGCCCATCGGCGGTTTCTTTAAGTTCATGTATACAATCCTCCTATTTTTCTCTATCGTACTATTTTTTCTCTATTTTTTCTATATTTTTTTGTGACAATACCATGTTAAAATGTGACATTTACGTTCAAATTCCTATGGTTGTATTTTTTTTCGTTCGTGCTATAATAGATACAGACTTTTGGAGGTATAGATTATTATGAAAATCAGTAATAAGATACAATCAAAAAATGGCCTGAATATTATTATTGTTGGATGTGGGAAAGTGGGAATGACCCTAATCGAGCAATTAAGCAAAGAAGGCCATGACATTACCATTATTGATAAAAATGTAGCGAAGGTTCAGGAAATGTCCAATTTGTATGATATTATGGGGCTGGTCGGAAATGGTGCCAGTTATAGTGTACAGATGGAGGCCGGAATTGAAAACGCTGATTTAATTATTGCGGTAACAGCTTCTGATGAATTAAACCTGTTATGCTGTACAGTTGCCAAACAAGTCGGAGACTGTGCTGCGATTGCCCGTGTCCGCACACCGGATTACAGCAAAGAAGCCGGATACCTAAGAGAAAAACTTGGTCTCACCATGATTATTAATCCGGAATTAGAAGCTTCTCTTGAGACAGCCCGTATTCTTTATCTGCCAACAGCGTTAGAAGTAAACTCTTTTGCTCATGGTCAGGCAGAAATTGTAAAATTTAAAATTCCGGAAGGAAATTTATTAGACGGAATGACAATTGCCACCTTAGGAAAAAGTATTACAAATGAAATTCTTATCTGCGCCATCGAACGTGAAGGTGAAGTTTATATCCCAGGTGGTAATTTCCAAATGGCAAAGAACGATATTGTTTCTTTTGTTGCTCCAAGACGCCATATCCGCAGTTTTCTGAAAAAAATCGGCTTTAAAACCAAACAGGTAAAAGATGCTATGATTGTCGGTGGTGGAAAAGCTTCTTACTATTTAGCCAAACAGTTAATTGCCATGGGAATCGATGTAAAAATCATTGAACAGAACAAGGAACGCTGCGAGGAATTAAGTATTTTACTGCCGGAAGCAATTATTATTAATGGAGACGGCACGGATGAGGAAGTTTTACGTGAAGAGGGAATTGAATATGCACAGGCATTTATTCCACTGACTGGTATTGATGAGGAAAATATTATGCTGACACTCCATGCAAAACAAGTTTCCAATGCAAAATTGATAACTAAAATCAATCGAAGCACTTTTAAAAATGTAATTAGTAAGTTGGATTTGGGAAGTGTAATATATCCACGTTACATTACATCCGAAGCGATTATTGCCTATGTACGTGCGAAAAAGAATTCGACAAACAGTAATATTGAAACTTTATATCATATGTTTGATAACCGCGCAGAAGCCATTGAATTTCGTGTTGATGAACCATCTTCTGTTACCGGTATTCCACTGAAAGATTTGATGTTAAAAAATGATTTGCTGGTTTCCTTTATCTATCGAAACGGCAAGGTTCAAATTCCAAGTGGTTTGGACACCATTGAAGTTGGTGACACCGTTATGATTGTTACAACCCATACCGGTTTAGATAATATACAGGATATTATAAGGAGTTAATGAATTATGAATACATCAATTATCCGCTATATTGTCGGATATATTTTAAAGATTGAGGCAGCACTTTTACTGATTCCTTCCGTCGTGGCTGCTATTTACCGCGAACCGGAGGGATTATGTTATCTTTCTGTTTCCGCTCTGTGCATCTTTCTTGGTGTACTCCTCTCTTTCCGGAAACCGAAAAATCATGTTTTTTATTTAAAAGAAGGCTGTGTTGCCACATCCTTAAGCTGGATTGTACTCAGTTTTTTTGGTGCCATTCCATTTTTACTGACCGGTGAAATCACATCCGTACCGGATGCTTTATTTGAAACCATTTCCGGTTTCACAACAACCGGAGCCAGTGTTTTAACTAATGTGGAAACACTTTCCCACTGCTCGCTTTTCTGGCGCAGTTTCACACATTGGGTTGGCGGCATGGGTGTTCTGGTCTTTTTGCTTGCTGTCATTCCACTGAGCGGCGGTTCGCATATAAATCTGATGCGCGCAGAAAGCCCGGGACCATCTGTGGAAAAACTGGTACCAAAAGTCCGTTCAACTGCACGGATTCTTTATGTTATTTATTTGACACTCACCATCATTGAGATTGTTTTACTTCTCCTTGGTAACATGCCTTTGTTTGATTCCCTTACCATCAGTTTTGGTACAGCAGGAACCGGTGGTTTTGGAATTAAAAATGACAGTATGGGCAGTTATTCGGCTTATTTACAATGGATTGTTACTATTTTTATGATTTTGTTTGGTGTGAATTTTAATGCCTTTTACCTGATTTTATACCGTAAATTTAAAAAGGCATTCCGCATGGAAGAGGTACGATACTATTTTCTGATTATTTTCGCTTCAATTGCGATTATTACAACTCAGATTCTTCATACTTCTGCAAGTATTTTTGATGCTTTGCGTCATGCCTCTTTCCAAGTGGCATCCATTATTACAACAACCGGTTATTCAACCATTGACTTTAACCTATGGTCGCAAACCTGTAAAACAATATTAGTTCTTTTGATGTTTGTAGGCGCTTGTGCAGGCAGTACCGGAGGCGGAATCAAGGTGTCACGTTTTGTCATTCTTTGCAAGACTGTAAAAAAAGAATTGAATGCTTATATTCATCCAAAAAGCATCAAAAAAATCAATTTTGAGCACAAAACAGTAGAACATGAGGTAGTACGTGCGACAAATGTGTATTTTATTACCTATATGATTCTGTTCGCGTTTTCTGTGTTTGCAATTTCCTTTGATGGCAATGACTTAATTACGAACTTTACTGCCGTGGCAGCTACAATTAATAATATTGGTCCCGGTCTTGAACTAGTCGGCCCTACCCAGAACTTCGGATTGTTTAGCGGATTTTCCAAATTTGTCCTGATGTTTGATATGCTTGCCGGACGATTGGAGTTATTCCCGCTTCTCCTTCTGTTCCATCCTACTTTGTGGAAGGAAATTGCTTCCGGGAAGATAAGGAAGTTAAAGAAGTAAATTCATATTATATATTTCCGTAATTTAACAGAATCCGGTTACCTTCTCGTGGGCGCTCTCGCTTGTTGAGATGCGTAGCAGCAGGGGTACTGAAACTACCAGTACCTCCTGCTGACGCACTCAAAACCTACGTTAAGATAACTGGATTCTGTTAAATTACTGGAACGCTAATGATATGAATTTTAGAAATAACTTACAAACTTTTGTCTGTAAATTTGTTAAAGTAAATGAGAGGAACTTGTCAAAACAAATTGACAAGTTCCTCTCACTATAATTTATTATCGGTAAATAATATTTCCAGAATTAGAATTTACCAGCTTCTGCTGCTTCCTGAATGGAAACGGCTACGGCTACTGTCATACCAACCATTGGGTTGTTGCCGGCACCGATAAGTCCCATCATCTCTACGTGAGCAGGTACAGAAGAAGAACCGGCGAACTGTGCGTCACTGTGCATACGTCCCAATGTATCCGTCATACCATAAGAAGCAGGACCGGCTGCCATGTTATCCGGGTGAAGTGTACGTCCTGTACCACCACCGGATGCTACGGAGAAGTACTTCTTGCCCTGTTCAATACACTCTTTCTTATAAGTTCCTGCAACCGGATGCTGGAAACGGGTAGGGTTTGTAGAGTTACCTGTAATGGATACGTCTACGCCCTCTTTGTGCATGATAGCAACACCTTCCTGAACGTCGTTTGCTCCATAGCAGTTAACTTTAGCACGAAGACCTTCCGAATAAGATTTACGGAATACTTCTTTTACTTCGTTCTTATATGGGTCATACTCTGTCTCAACGAATGTGAATCCGTTAATACGGGAAATAATCTGTGCTGCATCTTTTCCAAGACCGTTCAAAATAACGCGAAGCGGTTTCTTACGAACTTTGTTTGCCTTCTCAGCGATACCGATAGCACCTTCTGCTGCGGCAAAGGACTCATGTCCTGCAAGGAAACAGAAACACTCTGTCTCTTCTTCCAAAAGCATTTTACCAAGGTTACCATGTCCAAGACCTACTTTACGTGTATCAGCAACGGATCCAGGAATACAGAATGCCTGAAGTCCTTCACCGATTGCTGCTGCTGCATCTGCTGCT
>ERZ831634.3905-NODE-3905-length-10544-cov-2.967108_pt1 | contig 10544 bp, 10 predicted proteins | sample MGYA00519953_ERZ831634 | MGnify/ENA primary metagenome ERZ831634 (study PRJEB31850, sample SAMEA3708718) | human gut metagenome | biome: human gut; feature: human-associated habitat; material: faeces | place: China | collected 2014 ...
GTCCATCAAGGGACAGTTGTGTGGGGCAGTGCATGGGAAGTAACAGGTGGAGATATAGACTTATCAATAGAAAAGACTTCTGGTGTCTATGAGGGTATGGTCGTAATTCGTTATCGTGATACTCAAAATGTAGAAACAAAAATCCAAAAGGATTTAGAGGATATTTAATTTTCAATAAACGGAACTATTGATTATGAGAAAGCTTATTGCATTACTTGTTTTTATGGTTATCGCTGCTACATCGTATGCTCAAATATATAAGGTATATAAGACTCAGAACTACCATAATCAACTTCGTTTAAATACGATGACAGGTGAAGTTCAACAAATTCAAGATGATGGTCAGTCTTGGGAAATTTGTAGTGCAAGAGAAATTTTAGGAGATAGAGAAGGTAGATTTCGCCTTTATGAGACACAGAATATGTGGACTTTCATAATGCTTGATACATATACAGGTAAGAATTGGCAAGTTCAGTTTAGTGTCAAGGGGGAAGACTATATGTTTGCTGCACCTATCAATATGTTTTCTCTTGCATATCCTGAAAAATCTTCAAATTGGACTAATAGATTCCAGATGTTTGCTACTCAAAATATGTGGACATTTATATTGTTAGACTCATATAATGGGCGACTATGGCAAGTTCAATATAGTACACAAGATTTAGACAACCTATTTTGTATTCCTATCAATAAAAACGAATTAGTAGAAAATAACGAAAGGTGTGTATTCTCTATTCAGCCACTAACAAGTATGTATCAATACTATCTTATAAACGATAACACAGGCGATATGTGGAAATTTCAGTGGAGTACCAAAGGGGATGATTATAGATGGATTGAAAGATTCAGATAAATATTACTTCTAATATGCAGCCATTGTTTATTATGATGATTTGTATAATTGCGATTTCGGTTATCGTGATGGCAATGGTACGAATACGCCTAAAAAAACAAGTCAATGCACTTTCAGAAAAGTTCAGTCAGATATCTTCATATAGCGAGAAATCAAACTATGAGCAAGCAAAAGATAGATTATCTACTCTCAATGAGAAAGAGTTTATAGATATTCCTACCGACTTGAACAATGGCTTTTATGGCAAGATAATCTCTGCAACGCAAGAACAAGATTTTATAAATCATTACAAATCACATTTTCAAGAGGCATATTCTCTTTTGAAGAAACTTGAAGCCTTTAAAATCACTCCATCTGAAAACATTTCCAAATTCATCAATGATTTTGGAGCCATCAATAAACTTGTAAAACAGCATAATGAGGGCGTTATCACATTTTTGCTTGACGCTCATAAAGATTTTTTCGACCATTGTCTAAAATATCCATTAGACATGCAACAAAGACGTTCAATCGTTTCAGAGGAAGATAATTGCTTGGTCGTTAGTAGTGCAGGTAGCGGAAAGACCTCTTCTATTGTGGGAAAAGTCAAATACTTGACGGAAGTAAAAGGCATTGCACCTCATAAAATATTACTAATCAGTTACACGAACAAAGCAGCAGCCGAACTAACCGAAAGAATGGCGACCAATGGATTGAAAGGTTACACATTCCATAAGTTAGCCATTGATATTATAGGCAAAACAACAGGCACAAAACCATCGATTTGCGACAATACAGATTCATTGTTTGTTGATATATATCACAAATTATTAGATAAATCGTCTTTCAAGAAAAGCATAGTGGAATACTTCATTGATTACCAAACGAATGAAGCCGATTGGGAACAACGCAAGAATGAAAGACGAGAGCAATTATCAGAGCAAAAGAATGTGCAGCTAAAGGCGATGTTCCCCGATATGGACGGCAGAGCCATATATGTGAGAAGTGAACAAGAACAAAAAATATGTTTTGCTTTGTCCTCGCTGGGAGTGAAATTCAGATATGAAGAACCATACGAACATCAATTAGCAGATGAGATGCACTCACAATATCGTCCCGACTTCTCAATATATTTTAAGCAAGAAGGAGTAACCAAACGCATCTATCTTGAACATTTCGGAGTTGATGAACACGGACTTGTTCCTGCTTGGTTCGCAAAAGACAAGGGTATAACCTACGAAGAAGCCAATCAGAAATACAATGATGATATAACTTGGAAAAAAGCGGCTCACGAGAAATTTGGTACACAACTTTTAGTGACATCAAGTGCAGATTTCCATTATTCTGATATTAGGGATAAACTTCGTAAACTATTAGCTGAAGCAGGTGTACCAATTCAAGAAAAGACCGATGAGGAGTTATACGATTTAGTACTACCCAAAGGCAGCAAGCAGGAAAAGGCGTTTATACGACTTGTTGTTACTTTCGTTACATTGGTAAAATCAAGTTGTAAATCAGTTAAAGAGGTTTTGAAACAAGCCAAAAATGCAGATGATGAACGAAGTGTGTTTATCATCAAGAATATATTTCAACCTGTATATGAACGCTACATAAATGCGTTAAGCGATAGTAACCAAATTGATTTTATCGATGCTATTCTTCAAGCCACTGAGATATGTCGTACTTCACACCCTGTTGAATATGATTATATCATAGTGGATGAGTTTCAAGATATTTCTGTTGACCGTTACAACTTCTTGAAAGTATTGCGAGAGGGTAATCCTCCTGCAAAATTGTATTGTGTGGGTGATGATTGGCAGTCTATTTATCGTTTTTCGGGAAGTGATATGGCTCTATTCAATCAATTCCCCGAATATTTTGGAGCAACGGAGATAAACAAGATTGAAACTACATACAGGTTTGGAGAGCCTTTGGTTTCTTTATCGTCGAACTTTATACAACGCAATAAAGCCCAAATACAAAAGAGTATCCATTCGTTCAGCTCAGAAATGAGAACCGAGTTGGAATTCTATACTTATGATAGACTAGATTACTGCAATACGATAGGGCAACTTGTGGCTTCTATTCCATCGGATAAATCAATATTCCTATTGGGGCGTTACTCTTTTGATGATTACTACCTCTCTTTTATGTACCAATCAATTAAAGAGGGTAATAGATTCTACTATGTGATAGGAGGACGAAAAATAGAGTTTTTAACCGTACATAAGTCAAAAGGTCTTGAAGCGGATTATGTAATACTCTTACAATGCAATAAAGATACATACGGTTTCCCATCACAGGTGAGTAACGACCCTGTGCTTAACTATGTGCTCACTAAGAGCGACCAATTCCCATACGGAGAAGAAAGAAGATTATTCTATGTTGCAATAACAAGGGCTAAGGTAAAAACGCTTGTATTATACGATAAGCGTTTCCCGTCTGTATTTGTGGATGAATTCTTGCACCCCGAAAAGGTGTCAGAAGAAAGCTATGTAAAGCACCCTAACGCCAATAAAAGATGGACAAGAAGTGCAGACCAATTTTTATTGAAACTGCACAATGAAGGTAAGAGTGTCAAATATATTGCAAACAAAATGGGTAGAAGTCAAACTTCAATTGTAATGCGATTAAACAAACTAAACAAATAGTCGAACTTTTTCTTTGATGTACCTTGTGTGCATCGGACTATTCTATTATTTTTGTACACGGAAACGAGTTACTTGAAAGCAATTCAAGGTATAACGCAGCAGATTGCACAGTTGCCAAGTCATTACCTCAAAATTGGGAAATTCTCCCAAAGTCCTTTGTATAAGGCACTAAAAAAGATATTCCAAAATTACGAAAAAATCTTGCACCCGCCGCTCCGGCACGGACAGCCCAGGCACGGAAAAGGGCGGAAACCGTACAAGTTTCCGCCCTATCCGTGCTTTCGGCCGGGCTCTCGCCCGCACCGGATTATTTCTCGGCAGGATCGACCTGGCAGGCTTTCGAACCGTCATATGCCCACTTCACATAGATGGCACCCCACGTATACCCGCCGCCGAATGCCGACAGGATCAGGTTGTCGCCCGGCTTCAGCTCCTTCTCGTAGTCGTAGAGGCACGAAGGGATCGTCGCCGCCGTGGTGTTGCCGTTGCGGTCGATATTGATCATGCACTTGTCATGGTCGAGGCCCATACGCCGGGCCGTAGCGTCGATGATGCGCAGGTTGGCCTGGTGGGGTACGAGGTAGCGGATGTCGTCCGAAGTGAGGTTGTAGCGCTCCATCATCTCGACCGAAACGTCGGCCATGTTCGAGACGGCGGCCTTGAAGACGGCCTGCCCGTCTTGCGTGATGGTGTGCCAGTTGTTGCGGATGGTCTCTTCGGAGGCGGGATAGCGCGAACCTCCGGCTTTCATATAGAGGTGGGGAGCTCCCGTACCGTCCGAATGGAGAATATGATCGATGACGCCGTAACCTTCTTCGTCGGGTTCGAGCAGTACGGCCGCAGCGCCGTCGCCGAAAATGGGGCAGGTTTTGCGGTCGGTGTAGTCGACGATCGACGACATCTTGTCCGCACCCACGACGATCACCTTCTTGCAGGTTCCCGTTTCGATGAATTTCGAAGCGGTGGTCAGTGCGAAGAGAAATCCGCTGCAAGCGGCGGATACGTCGTAGGCGAATGCCTTTTTACAGCCTGCTTCGCCTGCGATGAGGTTTCCCGTCGAAGGGAAGAACATGTCGGGCGTGACCGTCGCGCAGATGACGAGATCGATCTCTTCGGGGTTCATGTTTTTCTTTTCGAGCAGATCCCGTACCGCTTTGACGCCCATGCACGAGGTGCCGAGCGCTTCGCCTTTGAGGATATGGCGGGTTTTGATGCCGATGCGTGTCATGATCCACTCGTCGGAGGTATCCACCATACGGCTCAGCTCGTCGTTGGTAAGGATGTAATCCGGGAGGTAAGCGCCGACGCCTGTGATTGCAGCTCTGATTTTTCCCATCTAATGAAGTAAAGTTTGTTGTAAATTTAATCGTTGAACGCAAGCCGGAGTTTCTCCGTCAGACCGGCCTTCGCGGTATGTTCCGTGGAGAGAATCATGCTCCGGATCGCGAGGGGCGAGGAACAGCCGTGCCCGATGATGACCGGAGCACCGACGCCCAGCACCGGCGTACCGCCGACGTGTTCGTAGTTCATCGCTTCCCAGAATTTGTTGTTGTTACCGCCCAGCGCGTTGTTGATGCGGTAGAGTCCTTCGGCCATTTTCAGGATGACGTTGCCCGTAAAACCGTCGCAGACGATCACGTCGGCGACCTTGCCGGAGAAGATATGCGAACTTTCGACGTTGCCGACGAAATTGAAACGGCCCGAAGCCTTCATCATTTCGTGGGCCGCCTTGGATTGGGCGTTGCCTTTGGTCTCCTCCTCCCCGATGTTGAGAATCGCCACGCGGGGATTGGGGATCCCCAGCACGCTCTCGGCATAGATCGAGCCGATCAGGCCGTACTGGTTCAGCACTTCGGGCTTGCAGTCGACGTTCAGACCCACGTCCAGCAATAGGGCGGGACGTCCCGCTACCGTCGGTACGAGCGACGAAATGGTGGGACGGATGATTCCGTCGATCGGTTTGATGACCTGCATCGAACCGACCATCATCGCTCCCGTGCTGCCGGCCGATGCGAAGCCCTGAATGGCACCCTTGGCCAGGTGTGCGAATCCGACCGTGATGCTCGAATCCGCCTTTTGCTGGAATGCCTTGGCGGGGTGGTCGCCCATCTCGATGACTTCGGTCGTGGGAACGATTTCGAAACGGTCAGCCGGACAATTCTCTCCGGCGAGGATCGCCTCGATACGTTCCTTGTCGCCGAAGAGTACGATCTTGCTGTCGGCGCCGATCTCTGCGGATGCCATGACAGCTCCCTTTACGGCGGCTTCCGGTGCGAAGTCGCCGCCCATAGCGTCTAAACCAATCTTCAACATAGCTTCAGTCTTTGGTTTGTAATGGTCTGCGGTACAAAAGAGCGCGCCGCGATCCAGCAGCGCGCCCGCTCGGGGGCCGGAATTATTCGGCGGCCTTCTTCTCGATCGCCAGCTTGCCGCGGTAGAAACCGCACTCCGGGCAGACACGGTGGTAGAGCACCGCTGCGCCGCAGTTCGAGCAGGTTACGACGGTCGGAACGACAGCCTTGTAGTGGGTTCTTCTCTTATCGCGTCGGGTAGACGAGATTTTGTGTTTAGGATGTGCCATTGTTATAAGTTATTTAAGTTCAACATCTTAATTTCTACTTCTTTTCGCCTTCCAACTTCTCTTTGAGCGAGGCAAGTTGTGCCAGCGCGTCGCCGTCGAGCGGTTGCGAGACTTCGGCGCGGGTTTCGGCGTCGTGTTCGATCTGCGAAAACTCCTCCTGCGAGACGATCCGGAAACGGTGCAGCATGTCGGCGTCGCATTCGCCTTCGGGATGCACCCGCTGGTAGGGCAGCGAGAGTACGATGCTCTCATAAATATATTGTGCGAGCGACACTTCCCCCTCGGCCGGCGAAATCCACATCACCTCGCCGTCGTAGTCGGCGACTTCGTCCGAGAAGCGGACGAGCAGCGTTCCGTCGAAAGCGACGGGCAGGCGGCAATCTTCCAGGCAGCGGTCGCAGGCGACGGTCACCGTACCGCGGATGACGGTTTGCAACGAGAGCATCGACTCGCCCCGTTCGAGCGTGACCCCGACCGAGAGGTCGCCGTCCTTGATGTCGGTCGACCCATAGGCCTCGAACAGCGCATTATCCACCTTGAAATCAAAGCGGTAGGTGCCGTTTTTCAGCCCTTTCCAGGCGATTGCGTATTGTTTCGTCACATCCATCGGTGTGCAGATTTATCGTGCAAAGTTACAATATTTCCAGTAAATCACAAAAATTTTCGTCTTTTTGTATTCAGGGGCGCTGTGTCTCATCGTGAACGGATTGAAGGAACCGCGCGGGCGCAAACCGCCGTGAGCGGAGGCCCGCCTTGCGGTGCGTCCGGCAGGCGTTGCGGGAGGCAAGTCCCGCTCAGGCAGGCTGCGCCCCGGCTTTGCTTCTGCGCTCGCTTATTCGTATCTTTGACTTCGCCTTAGATACTCCCGCTCGGCAATGGCCAAATGGCCAAATAGATTTGAGATTGTCCTCGCTTATTTGTATCTTTGCTGAAAAGAGAGGAGATTTCCGTTTATCGTCGTATACCGAATGCCTGAGGGAACATTGCCATTGCGAACGGAGAAACGGAGCCGATCATAAAAAGCAGAAATGATGAGAATCCGGTTTTGTCTACTAATCATGCTGTTTGCTGGCCGATATGCGTTGGCGCAAGATGTCATTGTCAAGCAGGACGGAGGGACGATCTTATCCAAGGTTCTGGAAATAGGCACGCAGGAGATCGCATACAAAAAGTGGAATAGTCAGGACGGACCTGTTTACAAGATCGCAAAGGATCAGGTGCTGTCCGTCAATTATCAAAACGGGGAAGTCGACCGCTTCGCCTGTCCGTCGGATAACCCGCGTCCGGAAGAGCTGCCTGTTGTCGACGTTTCCCCAGCAGAAGACAATGCGATGCGAATAGCCCTGTATAACAACAGCATTCGATCCCGAAAAAATGAAACTCCTGGCAAATTCGCGGCTCGTTATACTTATAAGTTCGGGATGTCCTCGAATTCCGTGCTGTCGTCGGAAGATTTGGATATAAGCATCGTATTGAACGGTAACGGCAATGGTAGCTGGTACAATGCCCCTTATCTAATAAAAATCCGTAACAAGACCGATGGCTTTATTTACATAGATTTGGCCAATTGTTTCAAAATCTATCCGGACGGGAGTTATCGCTGCTACTATGATACCAAACAGACTACGATCTCAAGCGGTACCGGCAGCGGGGTTTCATTGGGATTGGGCGCTGTTGCAAATGCATTCGACGTCGGTGGAATCGCAGGCACTCTCGCCAACGGGCTTGCTGTGGGGACGGGCAGTAGCAAATCGGCAAGTACCACCTACGCCCAGAACCGGATACTGACCGTTCCTCCTATGGCTACTGCCAATTTAACGGAAGAAAAGAGAGATGGGAGAGACGGGAGAGGGTTAATTACAAATTCCGAATCGTTCTACATAGATGCCAAAGACGAATGGTTGCCGAAGAGAAGCGTGCCGAAGAACGGTTCGATAAGCTATTCGGAAAAAGAGTCTCCCTATACTCTGAAATATGTCGTCGTCTATTCGAAAGACGCTCAGTTCTCGGAAATCAAGCGCAATACGTTCGAACTGTATGTACAACAGGTTTTGGGGGTCGACATAGAGAGCACAGAGATTAATCTGTATTATCGGAGGGATTGGGAAAAGAAATTTTTGGACATGACACCGAATACGATAATAGGGATAGCCATTGATAATAGGAATAGCCATTTTCTCTAAAAAAGAGTGCGGCAAACAGTAGGAAATGAGAAGGCGAGGGAATTGCCGATTGCAGGCATAATCCGGAAATGGCGGACGGTTGCAGCCGGTTTTGCCGTGAGACAGGAACGGTATTTCGGTCGGACGATTGCGCCTTCGCATCGGCTCGACCAGAGGTCGGCGGAGGCATGTGGGCAGACCTTCGGTGTTAACTTGTCGGAAAACGTAATAAGTCGTAAATTAGGAGACAGGCCGGATTTAATGGAAATTCCCGTTCCGGTTTGTTCAGGGGGTACGGATATGAAAAAGGACGAAGGATTCTCGGTGGAAGTGGAGAGCCGTTACGAGGGGTGGTGGCGTTACAATGTAACGATTCTGTGCGGTTGTTTCGACGCGGACGGCAACCGGATCGGGTTCGCCTCGGCCGAGAGCGTCGTGGCGCCTGTGGGAAGCGATCTTTCGGCTCCGCCGGAGGGAGCGGCTGCGGAGCGCAGGATCGGAATTCGCAGCATTGCGTGCGACCACATCGTCATGTATGTCTACATCGTGCCGCACACGCTGCCCGAAACCCGCGAGATCGGCGATGTCGCGCCTTTCGACGTGCGTTTGCGCGTCGGTTACGGGGGCGTTCCGTTCGGCGACATGCATTACAGAATCAACCAGTGGTCGGGCGCGTCGCTCGAAATCAAACTCCGCAACGACGGGAAGCCGTTTCGGGCGTAGGGTCCACCGGCCTCGGAGATACGCGACCGGCCCGTCGTTCGACGGGCCGGTCGGCGTTTACTTGCGTAGCATTCGCTAATTGCGGAGCCGCTCGGCGATCAGGCGGTCGAGCGCATAGTTGCCGGGTCCCGAAATATACATCAGTACGAAGACCGAGAGGTAGATCGCGGCGAGTTCCTTCACGGCGAAGGGATCGTTGCCGTGGACGACGAACAGCGCGACGCACATGGTGAAGATCATCGGGATGAGCGCCAGCCGGTAGAAGGCGCCGACGATGAACCCGACCGAACAGAACAACTCCCCGAAAATGGCCAGCGTCAGCGAAATCCGGCTGCCCAGCCCCAACGGGTCGGGGAAGACTTCGGACAGCGCGGCGAAATCGTCGACTTTCGCGATGCCGTGCGACAGCAGCAGCACGCCGAAGAGCACCCGCAGGGCCAGCAGGAAGAGCGAAGCCCGTGCGGTATAGCGCGTCGTCGGGAAGAGGAATCGCAGGATTCGTGACATCCGCCTACTTCACTTTGTCCATGAACTCCTTCGACGGCTTGAAAGCCGGAATGTTGTGTGCGGGGATCGTGATCGACGTGTTCTTGGCGATGTTCCGCGCCACCTTCTGTGCACGGTGTTTGAGGATGAAACTCCCGAAACCGCGCAGGTAGACGTTCTCCCCGCCGATCATCGACTGGCGGATCTCTTCCATCATCTGTTCTACTACGGTGGCGACCGTCACGGCTTCGACGCCGGTCTGTGCGGCGATTGCTTTTACCAGTTCTGCTTTTGTCATGGTTGATAATGTTTTGGATAACTGCTGCAAAGGTAGTGCCTTTTTCAGAATAAACAATATCCTTTTTCAAAACGGCTCGTTTTGACCATTACGGACGCTATGCTTTTCGCGGATCGGCGGCGATGTCCGTTCGGGAGGGGTGGAACGCACCGCGTCGGCCGGAATACCGCGAATGCCGCGGGGTGCGGGGTACAACGGGAAAGGGAGAGGCTTTGGCCTCTCCCTTTTAGCATGAACGGGGAATCTATCCGTCAGAAGTCGATGCCCGTGTAGCTGGCGGGGGTGATGGCGCGCAACTCGGCCTTGACCTCTTCCGAGACGTCGAGCCCGGCGATGAATGCGGCGATCGCCTCGGCGGTGATGTGGGTGTTGGTGCGCGTGAGCGCTTTGAGCGCTTCGTAGGGCGAGGGATAGCCCGCACGGCGCAGGACGGTCTGGATGCCTTCGGCCACGACGGCCCAGTTGTCGTCCAGATCGCGGCGCAGCGCCTCCTCGTTGAGAATCACCTTGCCCAGCCCCTTCATCAGCGAAGCGACGGCCAGCAGCGTGTGGGCCACCGGAACGCCGACATTGCGCAGCACGGTCGAGTCGGTCAGGTCGCGCTGCATACGCGAAACGGGCAGCTTGCCCGCCAGATGCTCGTAGAGCGCGTTGGCGATGCCCAGATTGCCTTCGGCATTTTCGAAGTCGATCGGGTTGACCTTATGGGGCATGGCGCTCGAACCGATCTCGCCGGCCTTGATGCGCTGCTTGAAATACTCCATCGAAATATAGGTCCACATGTCGCGGCAGAGGTCGATGAGGATGGTGT
>ERZ831634.3907-NODE-3907-length-10537-cov-3.405362_pt1 | contig 10537 bp, 7 predicted proteins | sample MGYA00519953_ERZ831634 | MGnify/ENA primary metagenome ERZ831634 (study PRJEB31850, sample SAMEA3708718) | human gut metagenome | biome: human gut; feature: human-associated habitat; material: faeces | place: China | collected 2014 ...
AGACTGGGTCAAAGCAGGCTTTCAATTCCTTCTCCCATTTTACCAGCTCTTTGAGCAGGCATACGGCATGGTGGATTAATACCAAAGCAAAGCCCGGCTCCCGCGCGGAGCCGGGCTTTGCTACAGACAGACGCGCGTTTTGCAGAGAAATTCAGGAAGCGCTCGCTTCTGCTTTGAGCAGAGCGACAATATCCGCACTGGAGCCGGACGAAACGCCGGACTGGGACAGACCGGAAAGAGCGTCGACCGAGTAGGTGCGGAACCATGTGAAGACATGGTACCCATCTCATCCAGAGGCGTGGACGCGTTTTTAGGCAGCTGATCGACAGGGACTTCATACAGCAGCGTCTGCTCATGTAGTGCGCCGTCCTCATACGTGTACAGAACGACGGTTTCACAGAACATATGCTGCATAACGGACAGGAAGCCAGTTCCATCAGCCGGGCAGAGCGCAAGTGTATTCTCTGGCACCTGCCCAAGCGCGGCAGCGGAACCGCCGCTTACAGTATAGATAAAAGAGGCGTACGGTGATCGACGAACGGGAGGTCCGTGCATTCTGCGACAAGGCAAGAAATTCCTGAGCACCGGAAAGCGTCAACCTTCTGCTGCTGTCGGAGAAACCGCAGCGCTATGGAAAAACACAAACAAAAGGAGCCGCCCGCCCGGACGGCTCCTTAAAATATATGAGGAATAAGACAAACCGCCGCATCTGCCTGTAAGAAAATCTTGCTATTTCGGGCCGAAACAGGTATAATGCAGATAACTGCCGTCTTTGGTGTGTGAATGGGGCGGCAGAGGTGTGTGAAAAAACTCGCTCGAAAGGATGAAAAAATGAGTCTTTCCTCTTCCGCTCCCTGGTTAAAGTATTACGGCAATGTGCCGCATCATCTGTCCTATCCGCAGAAGACCATCTATCAGATGGTCAAAGCCGCAGCAGAGCGCAATCCGAAGCTGCCTGCCTATGAATTCATGGGCAAAAAGACGACCTTCACGCAGTTCATGCAGAAGATCGACGAGACGGCGCAGGCGTTTCTCGCCATGGGCATCAAAAAGGGCGACCGCGTCACTATCTGTATGCCCAACTGCCCGCAGGCCCTGCACGCGTTCTATGGCCTGAACCGCATCGGCGCGGTGTCCAACATGATCCATCCGCTTTCCGCTGCGGGGGAGATCAAGTTCTATCTCAATTTCTCGCACTCCAAGTGCATCCTCACGCTTGACCAGTTCTACGCCAAGATCGCACCCATCATGCCCGAGCTTGACGTTCCGGACTGCAAGCTCCTGCTTGCCAAAATCGAGGACGAGCTGTACCCGCATCTTGCCCTCGGCTATGCCCTGACGGCAGCCCGCAAATACCCCAAGCCCCCGAAAAAGGGCAATTACATCTGGTGGTCGGAATTCCAGCGCGTCGGCAAAAAGCGCGACCTGCCCCTGCCGAGAGAGTTCGGCAAGGCGGAGGAGGGCGCGTCCATCCTCTATTCCGGCGGCACGACCGGCACGACCAAGGGCATTCTCCTGTCCAATATGAACTTTAACGCGCTGGGCCTGCAGACCATCGCTGCCTCCGGCTTCTCGCCCATCGACGGGTTGAAGATGCTCTCCGTCATGCCCGTGTTCCACGGCTTCGGCCTCGGCATCGGCATCCATACCGCCCTGATTGGCGGCGCGTGCTGCATCCTTGTTCCGAAGTTCAACGTCAATACCTACGCCGAGCTGCTCATCAAAAAGCAGCCCAATATCATCCCCGGCGTCCCGACGCTGTTTGAGGCGCTGCTGCGCGCAGAAAAGCTTGAAAACGCAGACCTCAGCTGCCTCAAGGGCGTGTTCTCCGGCGGTGACAGTATGTCCATCGAGCTGAAGAAAAAGGTCGACGATTTCCTCAAGGCCCACAATGCTTCCGTGCAGGTGCGTCAGGGCTACGGCCTGACCGAATGCGTCACGGCCTCCTGCCTGACGCCGAAGGATTATAACCGCGTCGGCTCCATCGGTGTCCCGTTCCCGGATACGTATTATAAGATTGTAAAGCCCGGCACGAAACAGGAGCTGGACGCGAATCTCGAAGGCGAGATCTGCGTCTCCGGCCCGTCGGTCATGCTCGAGTATGTCGACAACCCCGAGGAAACGCACAACACCCTCCGCCGCCATGAGGACGGCCGCATCTGGCTGCACACCGGCGACCTTGGCAAGATGGACGAGGACGGCTTTGTCTACTTCTCCCAGCGCATCAAGCGCATGATCATCACCTCCGGCTATAACGTCTATCCCGGCCAGCTGGAAAACATCATCGACGGCCACGAAAAAGTCCTCCTGTCCTGCGTCATCGGCGTCAAGGATCCGTATAAGATGCAGAAGGTCAAGGCCTTTGTCGTCCTGCGCCCCGGTTACGAGCCGTCGGACGCGGTCAAGCAGGAGATCCTCGACTACTGCCGCCAGCATATCGCAAAATACGCCATGCCGTATGATATCGAGTTCCGGCCCGAGCTGCCTAAAACGCTGGTCGGCAAGGTTGCCTACCGTGTGCTCGAAGAAGAAGAAGCCGAGCGCCAGGCGCTGGAAGACGCAAAGAATTCGTAATTTATTTCGGCAGCCTGCCGCGTTCCGCGGCAGGCTGTAATGATTTCAGGTGATTTCCATGAAAAAAACCGACCGGATCTGGGAGCTGGACGCGCTGCGCGGCCTTTGCATCCTCTGCGTGATCCTCATCCATCTGATTTTTGATCTGATCTATTTTATTGGCCTTGATCTGCACCTGCCCGCGTGGTACGTATTCATCCAGCAGTATGGCGGCGTGATCTTCGTCGTCCTGTCCGGCTGCTGTGCTACGCTCGGTTCGCGCAGCTTCCGCCGCGGCTGTATCGTCTTTGCCTGCGGAATGCTCATTTCGCTTGTGACCTTCGGGATGTACCGCCTCGGCATGGCTTCGCGCGATGTGATCGTCTGGTTCGGCGTACTGCATCTGCTGGGCATCTGCATGATGCTCTATCCCGCCTATAAAAAGCTGCCCACGCAGGCGCTTGCCGCTATGGGCGTTGTGCTCGTTGTGACCGGCTATCTCATTTCCGGCACGGTCGTGGAGGCAAAATTCCTTTTCCCGTTCGGCTTTGCCTATGAGGGCTTCGCGTCCAGCGATTATTTTCCGCTCCTGCCGCACCTCGGCTGGTATATGCTCGGCACAGTTCTCGGCAGGACGGTCTACGCGGACAAAAAAACGCGCCTGCCCGGCACGTTCCGGGAAAGCGCGATCGCGCGGTTCTTCTGCTGGTGCGGCCGCCAGTCCCTGTTCATCTACCTGCTCCACCAGCCCATTGTCTACGGCCTTCTGGAACTGATCGCGGCATTGAGAAGATAAAAAGTATGCGCCCGGTGCAGCCTTGCACCGGGCGCGCATTTAATCCAGCTCAAAATACTTTTTGAAGATTTTCCGCAGCAGATATGAATTGAGCATCGCGACGAGCGAACTGCCGATCAGGATCCAGAAAATGCACGTCCGCAGGAAAAAGCTTGTCGCAAACAGGAGCAGGAGCGGCGCGGACAGATTCAGCGCCGCCATCACGAGCGAATAGGGGAGGTTGCCGATCGAAAGCAGAATGGCGTTTTTGAGTGTGTTCTTGATGGTATTGTCGAACTGCGCCAGCAGGGGATAGATGTATGCGCCGACCAGCGAAACGAGCAGCGCCGGGAAGCAGAAAATCACGCCCATCCAGACCGACTGTGCCACCGCACCGGACAGATAGATCTCAACCTCAACGATCACCAGCAGCGTCGGGATCAGAAGGATCAGGAACAGCAGAACGCCCTGCTTGAAATTGAGCTTGAACGACGCCCAGAAGCTGCGGACGACACCGCCGCCCTCACCGCGCACCAGATTGAGCGTCACGCGGTACATTGCCGCCGTTGATGCGCCGATGGTGAACACGGGGATGCAGAAAACCAGCCACAGTATATTTACAATGACAAGGTCTGCGATCCGCGACATAAACGACCAAAAAGGGGAATCATAATTGAAGAACTTCATAGCGCGCCTCGTTTCAGGAAAGAATATAGAATATTATATCGACTGAACAGAAAAAACGCAAGCCGGAAAGAGGATAGAAGCAAACTGCACAATTTTGCAGCATTGAAATCGTACAAAGTGCTGAAAATTTTTTCGGAACAAATTTTGATTGCTCAGATCAGAAAAATGTAGTATAATATGGGCATTGGAAATGGAAACGTTTCCAGAATTCAAAAATCATTCAGGAGGAAATACCATGAAAAAGATCATCGCAATGCTTCTGGCGCTCGTGATGGTTCTTGGCCTGGCTGCCTGCGCAACCAAGACCGAGCCCGCACAGCCCGAAGAGACCACCCCGGCCGAGACGACCGATACCCCGGCCACCGAAGAGCCCACCCCTGCTGAGACCGAGACGGAAGAGCCCGCCGCGACCGAAGCGAGCGGCTCTGTCTACTACCTGAACTTCAAGCCCGAAGCGGACGAAGCCTGGCAGAAGCTCGCCGCCACCTACACCGAGCAGACCGGCGTTCCCGTCAAGGTCGTCACTGCTGCTTCCGGCACCTATGACACCACCCTCGCAGCCGAGCTCGACAAGAGCTCCGCTCCGACCCTGTTCCAGTGCGGCAACCAGGGCGCCATCAACTCCTACGGCGACTACTGCTATCCGCTCGACGGCACTGCCATCATGGATCAGATGACCACCGATGCTTTCAACCTCAAGGGTGAAGACGGCCAGACCCTCTCCATCGGCTACTGCTACGAGGCGTTCGGCATCATCGTCAACAAGGCTCTGCTTGAGAAGGCTGGCCACTCCATCGACGAGATCACCAACTTCGATTCCCTGAAGGCTGTCGCTGACGACATCCATGCCCGCGCTGACGAGCTCGGCTTCGACGCATTCTCCTCCGCCGGCCTCGACGGCTCCTCCAGCTGGCGTTTCTCCGGCCATCTGGCCAACATGCCGCTGTTCTACGAGTTCCGTGATGACGGCGTGACCGCGCAGCCCGCCACCATCACCGGCGCTTACCTCAACAACTTCAAGAACATCTGGGATCTCTACATCACTGATTCCGCTACCACCGGCGCTGCTCTGGCTACCGCGACCGGCGACGAGTCCGAGGCTGAATTCGGCGAGGGCAAGGCTGCGTTCTATCAGAACGGCAGTTGGGAATATTCCAACCTGACCGGCACGTTCGGCATGAACCCCGACGATCTGGCTATGATCCCCATCTACTGCGGCGTTGACGGCGAAGAAGAAGCCGGTCTGTGCGCTGGCACTGAGAACTGCTGGGCCATCAACAACGAAGCCTCTGAAGAAGACATTCAGGCGACCATCGACTTCCTCGTCTGGGTTGTTACCTCTGACGAAGGCACCACAATGCTGGCACAAGAGTTTGGCCCCTGCCCGTTCAAGGACGCCAAGGAGCCGGAGAACGTCTTCTTCCAGGATGCCAACAAGTACACTGCCGACGGCAAGTACGTTGTGACCTGGGCATTCAACTGGACTCCCGCTGTTGACGACTGGCGTGCTGCCGTTGTCGACGCTCTGACTCAGTACACTGCCGGTACCGGCGACTGGTCTGCTGTCGAGACTGCATTCGTGCAGGGCTGGGCGACCCAGTATGCAAAGGAAAACGCATAAGCAATAAGGCGTGACCAAAAGTAAAGAGGGGGCTGCAAAGCCCCCTTTTTTACAGAAAAGAAACTGCCGCAGCCGAAGATTTTGCGGACAAACGCCCGGAGGCCGGGCGCTTGTCTGTGAAATTGTCAAGAAAGTAATAAATAATAAAGGAGAAGCATGATGAAGAAGAAAAAACATGACGATTCGGCTCTGTCATGCAGCTTGATCCGCCGCCCGATCCAGCGCTGGGGCTGGCTGTTCCTGCTGCCGACGTTCGCTGCATTCTGCGTAGGCTTCCTGTATCCGTTCGCAAAGGGGCTGTTCCTGTCCTTCTGCAAGTTCAAGACGACCAGCAAATGGACGTGGGTGGGACTGAAAAACTACCAGACCATCTTCCAGGATGAGGGCTTCCTCCACGCGTTCTGGTATACGGCACTGTTTGCGCTCGTATCCCTGCTCATCATCAACGTTCTGGCCTTTGCTGTTGCCTACGTTCTGACTAAGGGTATCAAGGGCTCGAACATCTTCCGTACCGTTTTCTTCATGCCGAACCTCATTGGTGGCATCGTCCTGGGCTATATCTGGCTCATGATCTTCGACGGCATCCTCAGCAATTTCGACACTGCTGTTGTGCTGGAAACCAAATACGGCTTCTGGGGATTGATCATCCTCATGTGTTGGCAGCAGATAGGCTATATGATGATCATTTATATCGCAGGCCTGCAGGCAATCCCGGAGGATATGCTGGAGGCCGCAAAGATCGACGGTGCGTCCAGCTGGAAAACGCTCTGGAACATCACAATCCCGAACGTCATGCCGTCTATCACCATCTGCACGTTCCTGTCCCTGACCAACGGCTTCAAGCTCTATGACCAGAACCTGGCCCTCACGGGCGGCTCGCCCTTTAAGACGCTGGCTGACGGCAACGTCATCAAGACCACGGAAATGCTGGCTCTGAACATCGTCAACTCCAACACATCCAACTCCAAAGGCCCCGGACAGGCCAAGGCAGTTGTGTTCTTTATCCTGGTCGCGATCATCAGCATTGCCCAGCTTGTGTCCACCAGAAAGAAGGAGGTCGATCAGTAATGAAAAATACCGGCTTCCAGAAAGAGCGCCGTTCGCATACCGTCCTGACGGTCGTGTTTGCGATCATTGCCGTTGCGTATCTCTATCCGATCTTCATCGTTCTGGTCAACTCTCTCAAGACCAACGCCGCTATTAACCTTGATACGTTTGCCTTTCCCAGAAGCGACACTTTCATGGGGCTGCAGAACTATATCAAGGGTATGACCTTCGGCAACTACCCGTTCTATAAATCCGTCGAATACAGCCTGATGATCACGCTGCTTTCCGCAGCTCTGATCCTCATCTGCACGTCCATGGCCGCGTGGTATATTTCCCGTGTCGACAGCCTCGTCTGCCGCATTGTGTACTACCTGTGCGTGTTCTCCATGGTTGTCCCGTTCCAGATGGTCATGTTCACGCTGGCAAAGACCGCCGATACTCTGAAGCTCAATCGCCCGTGGACAATTCCCATTGTCTACCTCGGCTTCGGTGCGGGCCTCGCTGTGTTTATGTTCACCGGCTTTGTCAAGTCCATCCCGCGCTCCATTGAAGAGGCTGCTGTGATTGACGGCTGCACCCCGGTGCAGACCTTCTTCCAGGTTGTCCTGCCCATGATGAAGCCGACCTTCATTTCCGTTGGCGTTTTGGAGATCATGTGGGTCTGGAACGACTACCTCCTGCCGTATCTGGTCCTTGATATCAACGAATTCCGCACCATTCCCATCCACATCCAGTACCTCAAGGGCAGCTACGGCTCCGTCGACATGGGCGCGACTATGGCGCTGATCCTGATGTCCATCGTCCCGGTCGTCATCTTCTATCTCTGCTGCCAGAAATATATTATCAAGGGCGTTGCTGCCGGCGCGGTAAAGGGATAAAGAAATTTGTCTGTTTTAAGTGGATTTTTCAGAGGTTCTGTATGATAGTGATACAGAATCAGCAAAACCAAGGAGAACAGCAGATATGACGATCAAGGATCTTGCGAGACTGAGCGGTTATTCGCTTGGAACTGTCTCTCGCGTGCTCAATAACCAGCCGAATGTTTCGGAAAAAGCGCGGCAGGCGATTCTGTCCATTGCGCAGGAACGCGGCTTTGAACTCAACGAAAGCGCACAGCTTTTAAAGCAGCAGCGCTCCAACACCGTACTCATCATTGTCAAGGGTACGGCCAACGAGCTGTTTGCCGGGATGGTCGAGCATCTGCAGTCCCTTTTCTCGCGCACCTCGCATCCGCTGATTGTCGACTTTATCGATGAAGACGATAACGAGGTGCTTCGTGCCGTCAAGCTCTGCCGGGAGCGCAAGCCCATGGGCGTGATGTTCCTCGGTGCGACGAACCGTCATTTTGTCAGCGATTTCGACAAGATCCATGTGCCCTCCGTCATTGTTACAAACGATGCGAGCGATCTGCCGTTTGAGAACCTGTCCAGCGTTACGACCAACGACCGGCAGGGCGCTGCCTGCGCCGTCGATTATCTCATCCGCTGCGGCCACAGAAATATTGCCGTCCTCGGCGGCGAACGGTTGCTGTCCGACACGTCCGCGCGGCGCTACGAGGGCTGCGTGGAGGCGTTCGAAAAAAACGGGATGCAGTTCGACGAACAGACCTACTACCATACCGGCCGTTACAGCTATGAGGATGGCTATTCCGGTATGCAGGCCGTCCTGCGCGACACACCGCAGGTCACAGCTGTGTTCGCCATGGCAGACGTCATTGCCATCGGCGCGATCCGCGCACTGGTGGACGCCGGAAAGCGCGTCCCTGACGATATTTCCATCATCGGCTATGATGGACTGAGGATCGGCAGCTTCTATACCCCGAAGCTTTCTACCGTTTCCCAGTCTGTCGAGCTTCTGGCCCGGCGCAGCTTTTCTGTTCTGATGGACTGCACCGAGCGCGGCGGGCAGGCCCGCCATTTGACCGTACCGTTTACGCTTTCCAACCGTGAAAGCGTCAGAAAACTCGAAAACAGCTGAAAACAGCACCCAACCGCTGCTTTTGCCTGTTTTCAACGAAAGCGAAATAAGAGTGATAGTATGAAAAGAAGCAGTGGAATCCTGATGCACATTACTTCGCTGCCCTCGCCCTACGGCATCGGCAGCATGGGCAAAGCAGCCTATGACTTTATTGATTTTCTGAGAGCGGCAAAGCAGACCTACTGGCAGATCCTCCCGATCAACCCGCCCGGCTATGGCGATTCGCCCTATCAGGCGTTCTCTACCTTCGCCGGGAACCCGTATCTGATCGATCTGGACGAGCTTGTCAAGGACGGATACCTGACGCAGGAGGAGCTTGACCGCGTCGATTGGGGCAGCCGCGCCGATCAGGTCGATTTTTCGAAGATGTACGACCAGCGCCTGCGGGTGCTGCATCTGGCCTGGAGCCGCTTCCACAAGGCCCCGACGGAGCGCTACACGGAATATGTCCGCCAGCAGAGTGCGTGGCTGGAGGAGTATGTACTCTTTATGGCCGTCAAGGCATATTATAACGACGGCCCGTGGACCGAGTGGCCGCTTGACATCCGGATGCACCAGCCGGAGGCCATGGCGTACTACCGTGAGCTGCTGCACGACGAGCTTGATTTTCAACGGTTCCTGCAGTTCTGCTTCCATACGCAATGGCAGCGGCTGCGGGAGTATGCCCATGAAAACGGCGTGCTGATCATCGGCGATATCCCCATCTATGTTCCGCTGGATTCCGCCGATGTCTGGTCGCACCCGGAGAATTTCCAGCTGACCCGTACCCGCCGTCCACGCGTCGTTGCGGGCTGCCCGCCTGACGGCTTCAACGCCAATGGCCAGTACTGGGGCAATCCCATCTACGACTGGGACGCCATGGAAGCCGACGGTTTCTCCTGGTGGGAGGGCCGTATCCGCGCCGCCCTCGACATGTACGATGTCATCCGCCTGGATCACTTCCGCGGCTTCGAGGCCTATTGGGAGGTGCCGTTCTCCTCACCCGATTCGTCCTACGGTTCGTGGACGCAGGGCCCCGGCCTCAAGTTCTTCAAGACGCTCGAGGAAAAGCTCGGCACGCTGCCCATCATCGCCGAAGACCTGGGCTTCCTCACCCCCGGCGTCATCGACATGCGCGACAACTCGGGCTTCCCCGGCATGAAGATCTTGCAGTTCGCCTTTGAGGGCACCAACTCGTACTACCTGCCGCACAACTACATTGCCAACACCGTCGCCTATGTGGGCACACACGACAACGAGACGGCGCGCGGTTGGTTTGAGGGAACGGCCACCCCGCGTCAGCGCGAGCAGGCGGCCCTGTACACCCACCAGCAGGCAGGCGAGCCCATGGCCGATGCACTCAACCGCGCCATCGCCGCCAGCGTAAGCGATACCTGCATCTACACCATGCAGGACCTGCTCAACCTGGGCAACGAGGCGCGCATCAACACTCCCGCCACCATGGGCGGCAACTGGACCTGGCGCATGCTCGATGGCGCCATCACCCGCGAGCTCGAGCACAAGCTCACCGGCTGGACCGAGACCTACTTCCGCATCCCGTCGGAAGACGAAATTGAGCTTCCCCAATAGGAGCCACCGCGCCCGACCCCACCCCATCGTGCGGACGCGTCCGTTTTCCCCGCGCGAGGCCACTCCAATCCCTCGCGCGGGCTTCTTTTGAATTTCTGACATGTAATCAACCCATCACAGGAGGAAACATGCCCCGTATCAATCTTGCGGATCTTGCCGAGCAGTCCTTTGGCACCTCGCTCGAGCAGCTCGATGACCGTCGTATTTATAAGCTGCTGGCCAAGCTCGTGCAGGAGCGCTCTGCCGCCTGTCCTCTCAACAACGGCAAGAAAAAGCTCTACTACATCTCTGCCGAGTTTTTGATCGGC
>ERZ831634.3908-NODE-3908-length-10536-cov-20.462456_pt1 | contig 10536 bp, 7 predicted proteins | sample MGYA00519953_ERZ831634 | MGnify/ENA primary metagenome ERZ831634 (study PRJEB31850, sample SAMEA3708718) | human gut metagenome | biome: human gut; feature: human-associated habitat; material: faeces | place: China | collected 2014 ...
GTGCTGCCGGTGATGGTGATGTTCTGCTCCCGGCCGGTGCCCAGATCCTTTGCAGACACCTTGACCACGCCGTTCACATCAATGTCAAAGGTGACCTCGATCTGGGGCTTGGAGGAGAAGCCGGAGCGGATGCCGGTGAGCTTGAATTTGCCCAGGCTCTTGTTGTCGCGGGCAAAGTGGCGTTCGCCCTGCAGCACGTTGATCTCCACGCTGGTCTGCATGGGGCGGGCCGTGGTAAAGATCTGGCTCTTGCGGGTGGGAATCATACTGTTGCGGGTGATGAGGGGGGTGGCCACGCCGCCCAGCGTCTCAATGGACAGCGTCAGCGGGGTGACATCCATCAGCACAAGGCCCTGCGCGGCCGCACCGGTGGCACCGGCCAGCTTTCCGCCGCCCTGCAGCAGGCCGCCCTGCACGGCGGCACCCATGGCCACGCATTCATCGGGGTTCAGGGTGTGGCTGGGCTCACAGCCCAGCAGCTCCCGGACCTGCCGCTCCACAGCGGGCATCCGGGTGCTGCCGCCCACCAGCAGGACTTTGCCCAGCTGGCTGGCGGAAATCCCGGCATCCCGCAGGGCGTTCTGCACCGGCTGAACGGTGCGGGCCAGCAGGTCACCGGTCATCATCTCAAACTGGGGGCGGCCCAGGCTCAGATCCAGATGGTGGGGGCCATCCTTGCCCACCGCGATAAACGGCAGGTTCAGCTGGGCGGAAAGCGCGCTGGAAAGCTCCTTCTTGGCCTTTTCCGCCTCCTCCTTCAGGCGGCCCATGGCGGCGGGGTCCTTGGTCAGATCGATGCGGTCAGATCTGCGGAACTCCGCCACAGCCCACTCAACGATGCGCTCGTCAAAGTCATCGCCGCCCAGATGGGTATCGCCGCCGGTGGCCAGCACCGTAAAGGTGCCGTCCTCGATCTCGATGATCGAAACATCAAAGGTGCCGCCGCCCAGATCGTAGACCAGGATCTTCTGGGGAGCTTCGTTGTCCAGGCCATAGGCCACCGCGGCGGCGGTGGGCTCGTTGATGATGCGCAGAACATTCAGGCCCGCAATGCGGCCCGCGTCCTGAGTGGCCTTGCGCTGGCTGTCGTCAAAATAGGCAGGCACCGTGATGACGGCCTCGGTCACCGGCTCGCCCAGGTAGCTCTCGGCATCGCGGCGGATCTTGGTCAGGATCATGGCGCTGATCTCCTGCGGGGTCAGGTCTCTGCCATCGATATGCACCCGGTGATCAGAACCCATGTACCGCTTGATGCTGGACACCGTGCGGCCTGAGTTTGTGGCGATCTGGCGCTTTGCCGCGCCGCCCACCAGACGCTCGCCATCCTTGGTAAAGGCCACCACGCTGGGGGTGGTGCGCTCGCCTTCAGCGTTGGTGATGACCACAGGCTTGCCGCCCTCCACCACCGCCACGCAGGAGTTGGTGGTACCAAGGTCGATTCCGATCACTTTGCTCATAGTGCTTGTCCTCTTTTCTTCGGCGCAGAATATTTCCTTGAATATCTTACCGGTTTCCTATGACGATTTCTTAGAACAAATGTAAAGAAACTGTGTTTCAGGCGTTTTTATCGTCGGCCAGCAGCTGATCGGTCAGCAGTTCAGCCTCCCGCAGCCAGTCGGCAGCATCCGTTTCGCCCTCAGCCTGCAGGATCCGAAACCCCTGCACGGCTTCGGCCACCTGCAGCAGCGCCTTTTTGCGGGAGAGGTACTGGGTCTCGTACTGGGCAAGACGCAGGCAGACCTGCGGGGTGTAGGCGATGTCCGGCACCTCCCTGGCAGCGCTCTGGGCGCGGCGGTAGTATTGCAGGGTCTCCGCCATCTCCCCGCCCGATGCAGCACAGTCATCCCCCAGGGCGATCATAGCCTGCACCTCCCCGGCCTGTGCGGCCTTTTTCCACATCCGCCGGGCCTGGGTCTTATTCTTCCGGACACCCCGGCCATAGTACAGGCAGTCCCCCAGGGCAGAAAGCGCCTCTGCGCTGCCCGCCTCGGCGGCGGCAGTGTAGCGTGCCGCTGCCTCCGGCCAATCCCCGGCCCGGGCGGCGGCGTGCCCGGCTTCCAGCTCCTGAGCGCCGGGGTTGTCGCTCCCCCGCTCCGATCTCAGCAGCCCGCTGAGCAGGGAGACATCCAGCGTGGCAGAGCTTGTCCACGGGTCCAGCACCACACCATCGATGCCGTCCGTTTCCAGCGCATACTCCATGGCGCTGCGCAGGCTGCGCTCCACCATGGGGCGGGTGGCGCTGGCCTTTTCCGCCTCGGCGTTCTTTACCGAGGTGAACAGCGGCAGATAGTGCCGCTCTTTCCGGGCGTGGAGCAGCCAGGGCGGCAGGCCCTCGGCCCGCTCCTCCGGGATGGGCAGATGCGCCCAGGGGGCGGCCCCGCTCTGGGGGTCCACCGCCGCATCCAGCGGCACCAGTACCTTGGTCTGCAATTCCAGCGCATAGTTCAGGGCGTTCATCAGGCTCCAGAAATGTTCCTCGTTCTGCTCCCGGTACAGCCGCGCCACGGCCTCCTCCACAAACGGGCAGCCTGTGCCCACCGGCCCGTACTGCGGCGCAGTCCGCTTTTTTCCGCTGCCCACCGGCCGGAAGCGCCGACCGCCCATGTTGTATGCCATTTATCTCACCCTTCTTTTTCATCAATAGGATAAGTATAGCAGGAATCCGCAAATTTCACAATATTTTCCCGCAGGCAGCCGAACGCAGAAACAGCAGGCGGCTGCACATGGCCGTCTGCTGTTCGGTTCACTCTTCTGCCGGTTTTGCCGCATCGTCCAGATAGTCCTCGATGCTGCCGATGCTGTACCGGTTCTCGTTGGCTTCCACGCTCCGTGCACTGGCATCGTAACAGGCTTCCAGAATGGGCATCACTGGCTGCTGGCCCTCCGGGTCGGTCAGATGTCCGATGGCCCGGGCCTCATAGTAGTTGTCGATGATCTGGTTCACGATCCGTTTGCGGTCACGGAGCGGAGTCTGCAGGTTGGCCAGCTGCTCCTGCCGGATGCCGCAGCTGTTGCTGCCGTGGTCGCCGAACAGGATGTAATACTCCTGCTCGATCTCCAGCGGTGCAGCCTGATGCAGATAATAATCCGCCAGTGTCCTCCGCTTCTTTTCGGTGCTGAAGCCCTTGATATCCTCCATGCCGCGCGGAAAGAGTTCCGGATGCCGGATCCACATTTCATAGGGCCCCACCGGCAGGTGCAGAGTATCGAATACATCCAGATAATCCTCCAGCGCAATGCGGATCTCGCCCCGCTCCCATTTCTGAATGGTGCGCTTGTCCCGCCCCAGCATATCCGCAAGCTCCTGCTGGGATCTGCCCGCCACGTTCCGGGCAAAGGCAATGGCTTCCCCGATTCGGTTCCGGTAGTTGGTCATATTCTTTCCCTCCTGACACACACTTGTCCACCAGGCATTCCAACGTCTGGCGACATAAAATACTTTCCTCTGGATAAAAGGATAATGGTTTGTCCCGCCTTCTGTCAAGAGTTGCAAATTCAATCACTTCACGTCAAATTTTTGTTAAATGTGTCATTCAAGCCGGACAGCCGCCTTTTTTGCAGAGATTTCGCCGCTCTGTGGGGCATCCGCCCCCTGTCTTAAACAACATTCGGGCCATTTTGTCCTTTTTCACCTGCCGGAGGCGGCCGGATGTGTCAGGTACACCACAACATGCAACGCAAAATATTTTTTGCAAAAAAATTCCTCTGCGGCAAGTTTTTCCCAGTGTATCCGTTTCCATACACGCAAAAACCGCCCATAGCCGTCAAAAACAGCCATGGGCGGGTGCTTTTTCTTTATGCCAGTTTATTCAGCCGTACGGCAACGTAGGGGTCAGGGAGCTTGAGCTCGTCAGCAAGGTCGGCTTCAGATTCGTACTTCTCCGCCGCCATGCCCACCACAACGCTGCACACGTCAAAGCGTCCGGCGGGCGAAAGGGCCGTGACCTTGGCTTCTCCATCGGCAATGGCGGTCACCACGCCATCCGCATCCACGGTAACGACACCGGGGTTGCTGCTGACCCATGTAATGGGCACGCTGCCGCCGCCCTCCACCGCAACGGTGGCCGTCAGGCGCTCCTGGGTGCCCACGGTGCGGAGCAGCAGGTCACTCTTGTTCAAAGTCACCTTGCCGATATCCGAAGTCACCGTGACGCTGCACCGCAAAGCCTGGCCGTTGGAGACCATTGCCGTGATGGTGGTGGTGCCCGCTGCCTGAGCTGTGACAAGGCCCTTGTCGCTGACCGTAGCCACCTCGGGGTTGCTGCTCATCCACTGGTAGACATAGAGGAAGGAGTGGTCGCTGTTGGTCAGCTGGAGCTGGTGGGCGGGGTGCAGGTCATTGTACTGCAGCACAAGGCTCAGGCTGGTGGTGTCCAGCGTGGGCTTTTTTCTGGCTGCTTCTTCATTTTTGCGGGTCACGGTCACCTTGCAGGCGGCACGTTCGCCGTGGTCGGAGATGGCGGTGATGATGGCAGTGCCCGCATTGCGGCCCGTCACCTTGCCGTCGCCATCCACCGTGGCAACATTGGAGTTGCTGCTCATCCAGACGATGAAGTAATAATCGCTCTGGCCGCTGGTGTACAGGTAGCCCTTGGGGCGGGGGTCATCATCGGTGATCTCCAGCTCCATCTCGGTCAGCTCCAGTTCCAGCTTGGAGCCGGTTCCGGTCAGGCCTGTCAGCACACCGGGCGCGGCCTGCGCGGGCAAAGGGGCAGCCAGCAGGGCCCCGCTCAGAGCCAGCAGGGCCAGAAGCCGCCCCGCGGTTTGGAATTTCCATTTCATTGGGTCGAACTTCCCTCCTTGTTTCATCCCATGGGATCAAAGGAATGCCGCACACATGGAAAAATTTCGCGTCCATGATTTTTCTCACTACTGATTCATTTTACACGTCCGGCCAATGTGGGTCAAGTTCTTCGCCCAAAGTGCTGTGCTTTCGCACCCGATTTCGTCGGGAATGCCAGTTTTTCCGGAAAATTTTGTGCAAAAAGAACGCCGCAGTCCCGGCGTGGGAGCTGCGGCGTTCCGGACAGGATCAATAATTGTGCTTTTTCAGCTCAAAGTAGCTCTGGGGATGTGCGCAGACCGGGCACTTAAGGGGAGCCGACTTGCCGATATAGGTGTAGCCGCAGTTCCGGCACTGCCAGACCTGCTGCTCTTCCCGGGCAAAAACCTTGTTGTTCTTCAGGTTCTCGGCCAGCTCACGGTAGCGCTCCTCGTGCTCTTTCTCGATCTGCGCCACCATGGTGAACAGGGCAGCCAGCTGGGTAAAGCCCTCTTCCTTGGCCTCTGCGGCCATCCGGGGGTACATCTCGGTCCACTCGTCGTGCTCGCCGCCGGCTGCCATTTCCAGGCAGGTCATGGTATCGGGGATGGAGCCGCCGTTCAGGGCCTTGAACCACATCTTGGCGTGCTCCTTCTCGTTGGCAGCCGTCTCCTCAAAGATCGCTGCCAGCTGCTCATAGCCCTCCTTCTTGGCCACGCTGGCGAAGAAGGTATACTTGTTGCGGGCCTGGCTCTCGCCTGCAAAGGCTTCCCACAGGTTTTTCTCGGTCTTGGTACCCTTGAGTTCCATATTCATGCTCTCCTTTTGTTTGTGCGGTGTATCATTTCGCCGCCGGTGACCGCCGGGGCGTTCCTTCTGCACTGATTATACCAGAGTTCCGAATTGAAATCAAGAATAATTCCTATTTATTTTAAGAACATTTCTCAGTTATGTTGTTTCAGAGCGCAGACTGCAATGCTCAAAGCGCTCCATGCCGCCTGATACATCAGGACAGCAGCCACCGACAGGGTGCCGATGCTGCCCGCGTAGGTCAACAGAACACCGATGACCACCGAGAACCAGACCGAGACCATCTGCACCGTGGTGGCGCTCGTCTCGGCGTTCTGAGCCTTTTCCGCCGCGCGCAGGCCGCCGATCAGGCTGGCAAAGCCCTTATCATGCAGCATACAGCAGCGGGCCGTCTCGTCCGGCTGGGCAGGGGTCAGCGCACTGCACTGCTCCTGATCCAGCAGAGTGATCATCCCCTCGGGCAGATGGTAAGCCTCGGTGATGTGGCGGGCTGTCAGGCTGGGGTCCTCACAGGTGACCAGCAGGCGGATGTTCTCCCGCTGCAGCACCTCCAGCCCGCGGGCGGCGTTGCGGCCGCCCACATAGTGGAGCACGAACATAGCGTGCAGGCTTCCGGAAACAGCCAGATACAGAATCTGCAGCGCGCCGTTCTGGGAGTGCTCATCCTCGTACTCCTGCTCAGGCAGGGGCACGCCCTCCCGCTCCATGTACAGCCGGTTGCCGATGAGCACCCGGTTGTTATCGCACCAGGCGGCAAAGCCAAGGCCGTGGTGGACCTCCAAGTCCTTCACAGGGTACAGGATCTCGGTGCGGTCCTCGATGATCTGGCGGAACAGGCCCCGCAGGGTCTCGCAGCTGTGGTTGAGGATGCTGGCCGCATAAAGGATGGCGCGGTCGATGCGACCGCCCTTGAAGATGCGGATATCCTCCAGATTCACGCTGTCGGCGGTAAAGAGCTCGTCGGCATCCACCTGCACAGTGTCCACACCGCCCAGCTCCTCAATGGCAGCCCAGCCGGGCACCACAGCACCGGCGGCGGCAGCGGTCTTTTGCAGGCGCAGAGACGCGATGCCCGCAACAAGGGTGGAGGACAGCGGTGCACCCATGCAGAGCATGGAGGTCAGGGCTGCGGCCATGCCGTTGGGCCCGCCGCCAAACAGCAGGAACACCAGCCCGCTGAGCACGGCGGCACCCAGCAGGATCAGGGCTGTCTTGCGGGCGCGGCGCTCACTGGCGCGCTCCCCGAAGCTCTGCTCCACCAGCGCCTCGTCCCACTGGACAGGGCGGCTGAGCAGCACCCAGGGATCTTTCTGATCCAGGCTCCGGGCCAGCACCCGGATCAGGTCCTTATCCCGGACACGGAATGCGCCCTGCAGCCCCTCAGGGGATCGGGCGGCAAGGTCATAGCCGTTTCTGACGGCAGTCAGCAGGACACGGCTGCCCAGCAGGGCCAGGAACAGGCCCAGTGCGGCCACGCCGGAAAGCAGCGTCCAGCTGGAGTTCTGATAGCTTTGGGCGTTGAGCAGGGCGACCGCAGCCTGCACCAGCGCACCGCAGGCGGCCAGCGCCGGCATGGTGTCTGCACTGGGGCGGCCCTTGAGGCCCTGCAGGCCATCCCGCAGGACAGGCCAGCCCACAGCCAGCGCACCGGCCAGAAAGAGCAGGTTGGCAGCATAGAACGCCGCCGGGGCGATCACGGGGTCAAGGGAGGCCACAGGGGCCAGCAGCCCCTCGGCAACAAGGCCAAAGTGGAGCAGTACCACGGCAAGGATGCCCTCCAGCACACACCGCAGCGTCAGCTCCGCGCCCATCCGGCGGAGCTTCTCCCCCACCTGCTCGGGCGTTTCCGGCTCGGCTTCTTCTTCAGGCTTCTCCTCAGCCTCCGGCGCGGCAGGGGCCGCTTCCTCAGCAGGCTGGGCCGGGGCCTCCTCTGCCGGGGCGGCAGGCCGGGCGGGTGCCTCGTCCTCTTCCAGTCCCATCAGCGGCAGGCTCATGCTGTCGTCCTTGCTGGGGGCCTCGGTGCGGGTAGGGGCCTGCGGCTCGTTCTCGTCCGCGCCCTTGCCAAAGAACTGGAAAGCCGTTTCCGGTTCCAGCTCAACCTCTGGCGCGGCTTCCGGGGCAGACTTTGCCTGCTTTACCGACTGATCCTCGGCAAACACCATGGGGATGGCCGGGCCCTCAGGCGCTGCGGGAGCTTCCGGCTCCACGGCCAGCACCTCTTCGGGGGCATCCTGCACCTCCTCCACCGGGGCGGGCTTGGGGGTGCCATAGAGCATGGCCTTGAGTTCGGCCATTTCTGCATCCTCCTGCTGCTCCTGCGGGGTCAGGGGTTCCCGGCGGCGGGGCGGCTCCGGCTTTTTCTCGGGCTGGGGTGCGGGCCGGGGTTCCGGCTTCGGCGCTGCGGGGGCTTCCGGCGCGGTGGGCAGAGCCACAGGCTCTGCTTCCTCCAGCTCTCCGGGCTCCAATGCCAGCTCCAGGCCGGCCTCGGCTTCTTCCTCATGGCCCAGCACGATCTCACCCGTGGGCGGCAGCTCATTCTGCACGGCCGGGGCGGCGGCAGGCTCTTCTTGGGCCTTTTCGCGGTGAAAGAGCTTGCCCAACAGGCTGCCGGTATTCTCCTTTTCCTCATCGCGGCGCTTCATCTCTTCGGGCACCTGTGCCACGCTGGTGCTGAAAAACGTGCGGAACTTCTCGTTCTGCGCATCGATCTCTTCCTGTGTCAGCTCTTTGCGCTTATCATCCTTTGGCATCCTAGTCCCTCCCTGTTCTGGTCACGGCGGTCTGGCCGCTGTTTCTTACTCTGCGGCGCGCTGGCTCTGGATCTCGTACAGGATGATGCCAGCCGCCACCGAGACATTGAAGCTGTCCACACCGGTGCCCTGAGCGGCCATATCCAGCCGCACCACACCATCGCAGAGCTTTTTCACCAGCTGGGATACACCACTGCCCTCGCTGCCCAGCACCAGTGCGATGGGGCCGGTCAGGTTGTTCTTGCGCAGGGGCACACCGTCCATATCGGCACAGTAGACAAACACCCCCTGATCCTTCAGGCGGCGGATGGTCTCGCCGATGTTGGCCACGCGGGCCACAGGCAGGCGCTCTGCCGCACCGGCACTGGACTTAATGACGGTGGGGGTCACGGACGCGCCGCCCCGCTTGGGGATGACGATGCCGTGGGCTCCGCACAGCAGAGCAGAGCGCATCACCGCGCCCAGATTATGGGGGTCCTCGATGCCGTCACTCAGCACCAGGAAAGGGGGCTCCCCCTTCTCTCTGGCAACGTTCAGCAGGTCCTCCACGGTCACATATTCGATCTCGCTGGCAAAGGCAGCCACGCCCTGATGGCTCTCGGTGCCGGTCATCAGGCGCAGCTTGTTGGGGTGCACCCGCTTGACCGTGGCCCCGGCCTCCTTGGCCATGGCGGTATAGTAAGCTGCCACGGCGGGGGCCATGCCCTCCGCGATCAGCACGGTATCCACGCCGGAACCGCTCTTGAGCAGCTCGGTCACGGGGTTTTTGCCGTAGACCAGGCTCTCATTCCTGGGCTGCTCCTCCGTGCTGCTGCGGCGGGGGCGGCGCGGCATTTTCTGTTCGTCCATTGATATGTTCTCCTTCCATTCTATGGCAAGGCGGGCCGTTTGAGCCGCGCCATGGTTTCGTTCTGTTTCAGTTTTACTATATTTTGACACTGATACATTTTAAAGTATAGCATACCCCGGCATTCTTCGCAATGTTTGCCGAAGGCAAAAGTTTTCCACATTCAGCAGGCTATACAATCGGTAATTCGGCTCAAATTTTTCCACATGTTGAAAACCCGGTGGAAAATGTTCAAAAATCAAGTTTGTACGCCCACTTTCCAGGTGGAATTCCACAGTTTCCACCGAGTTTTCAACCTCCCGGGTTCGACACGCAAACTTTCCGCCGTACTTTTTGTAAAATTCAAGTCGGAATTATGACAATTTTTTGAAGGGAGATCCAGTGGTTTTTGCCAGAATCTCCAACATCAAAATGCCCAATGTGAATTTGTGTTGAAAACGCCGCGGGAACCGCCTTGATTTTATCCTGTAATTGGGGTATACTACCCTTAGGTTCGTTAAAGGATGCGCAATCTTGTATCCAAAACGGCTTTTTCACCCCAAAATGATTTTGCGGAGGTAATGAATAATGTTGGTAAATGCAACCGAAATGCTGATCAAGGCACGCGATGGCCACTACGGTGTGCCCCAGTTCAACATCAACAATCTGGAGTGGACCAAGGCAGTCCTGACCGCCTGCGAGGAAATGAAGAGCCCCGTTATCCTGGGTGTCTCTGAGGGCGCAGGCAAATACATGACCGGCTTCAAGACCGTTGCCGCCATGGTCAGCTCCATGGTGGAGACCATGGGCATCACCGTTCCCGTTGCCCTGCACCTGGACCACGGCACCTACGAGGGCTGCAAGGCCTGCGTTGAGGCCGGCTTCTCCTCCATCATGTTCGACGGCAGCCACTACTCCATCGAGGAGAACGTGGAAAAGACCAAGGAGCTGGTTGCTCTGGCACACTCCAAGGGCCTGAGCATCGAGGCCGAGGTCGGCTCCATCGGCGGCGTTGAGGACGGCGTTGTGGGCGCTGGCGAGATCGCAGACCCCGCTGAGTGCGCAAAGATCACCGATCTGGGCATCGACTTCCTGGCTGCCGGCATCGGCAACATCCACGGCGTTTACCCCGCCAACTGGAAGGGCCTGGACTTTGAGGCTCTGGACCGCATCCACAAGGCTACCAACAACATTCCTCTGGTCCTGCACGGCGGCACCGGCATCCCCGACGAGATGATCGCAAAGGCCATCAGCCTGGGCGTTTCCAAGATCAACATCAACACCGAGTGCCAGCTGGTCTTTGCTGAGGCCACCCGCAAGTACATCGAGGCTGGCAAGGATCAGCAGGGCAAGGGCTTCGACCCCCGCAAGCTGCTGGCTCCCGGCGC
>ERZ831634.3910-NODE-3910-length-10532-cov-3.655627_pt1 | contig 10532 bp, 7 predicted proteins | sample MGYA00519953_ERZ831634 | MGnify/ENA primary metagenome ERZ831634 (study PRJEB31850, sample SAMEA3708718) | human gut metagenome | biome: human gut; feature: human-associated habitat; material: faeces | place: China | collected 2014 ...
CATCCCCAACGACGGCCGGCAGACGCCCATGCGGGGACACCCCGTGTTCATCGCCCAGCACGCCACGGCCTGCTGCTGCCGCAAATGTCTCGAGAAATGGCATCGCATCCCGGCGGGCCGGGAACTGAGCGCCGCGGAGCAGCGGTACGTCGTCGCGGTGCTGATGGCCTGGATCGGACGGCAGCCGCTCCGGCAGGCCGGGACGAACCGCCCCGTCCGATAGCGAGATGCCGCACGATATGCCTCAACGGAAGATCATACACGTGGACATGGACGCCTTCTACGCCTCGGTCGAGCAGCGCGACAACCCCGCCCTGCGGGGACGTCCGATCGCCGTGGGACACGACGGTCCGCGGGGCATGGTCTCCACGGCCAGCTACGAGGCGCGCCCCTTCGGCGTGCATTCGGCCCTCCCCTCCGTCACGGCGCGGCGGCTCTGTCCGCCGCAGTTTTGTGCGCGGGACGGCTGGCCTCAAATCTGCCTTTCTTTCTGATATGAATCCCTCCTATTCAAAAGCCGCAGAGGCGACATACTCTATTTTGTGTCTGTATTATACATAAACCGACCGCTTTTTGCAACGGCATTCCCGACAGGAACAGCCCCCGGATTTCTGAAATTTCTATTAACATTTTCGGGTTTACGCTCTGCGCATAGCTGAGACCCGTCCCGTCGAGGCCGTTTCCGACGCGCCTCCGGCGGCCCATTCTTTTCCGCCTTGCCGGAAAAGAATGGGGAGAAAAGGGGCGCTTGGATGCGTTTGGGGCGTGCTGCCGGTACGATTTAGGCAAGTACCAATTTTATAGTCGTTACGAACACACACTCACCCTACGAGCGCAAAACTACGCGCCGCCTGTTACGGTACACCAAGATTGATGGCAACTGCCTTTGAATGGCCGCAGTAAAAACGCCTTGCATTCAAAATTTGCGGGGCAGTACGGATTCGCATTGGTCTTGCTGACTGTCGTATCCCAACGCTGTTCCTGTTATCGCGGGAAAAATCCAGAAAAACCGAAGCGGTTTTTCTGGCCGCTTCAAGGAGGTCCGGAGGGAAATCGAAATCCCTCCGGGCTCGTTTTCTTTTGCCAGCGTTTTCTTTTGGAGAAGCAAAAGAAAATGCTGGATGGCAGCCGCAACTTTCTAATATGGGTTCTTACTTTGAAAAGTGCATTGTTGACTGCAAATCAGTACAGAGAAGTCTTTTACGTCCCCGCTGTCTGTGCGCGCAGTGCAGCGTAGACGCCGACGAGCTGCGTCGCGAGCTTTAACGGGTCTTCAGCCTTTTTGAGCTTGACGGACAGCATCGGCACCTTGCCTGCCGAGAAGAAAATGCGGCCCTTGAACTGCGCCTCGGCGCAGCAGGCGGAGATGGCGGCAAAGTCCATCGTGGAAAGCGACAGGAGAACCGCACCGTCTTTCTGCGTGATCTCCGTGATGCCCGCCGCTGCGGCTCTTGCGCGCAGAAGCGCGATGGCGATGAGGTTCATGACGCCCTTCGGAGGGTCGCCAAAGCGGTCGACGATCTCGTCGAGCAGCTCATCTGCGTCCTCCTGCGTGCGGATGGCCGCCATGCGGCGGTAGAGATCCATGCGCTGCTCGCCGGAGGCGACGTAGTCCTTGTTGATATTTGCCGTGACGGTGAGGTCTGCGGTGCATTCTGGCTCCTTCTGCGCCGCCTCGCCGCGCTCTTCGAGCACGGCGTCCTCAAGCAGCTTCAGGTACATATCGTAGCCGACGGTCATCATATGGCCGGACTGTTCCGCGCCCAGCAGATCGCCCGCACCGCGAATTTCAAGGTCGCGCATGGCGATCTTGAAGCCGGAGCCGAACTCCGCGTATTCGCGGATGGTGTCGAGCCGCTTTTCCGCGATCTCGGACAGGACTTTTCCCTTGCGGAACGTGAGGTACGCATACGCATGGCGGCTCGAACGGCCCACGCGGCCGCGGATCTGGTGCAGCTGCGCAAGGCCCAGCCGGTCGGCGTCCTCGATGATGAGCGTGTTGACGTTCGGGATATCAATGCCGGTTTCAATGATGGTCGTGCAGACGAGAATTTGAATTTCGCCGTTTGACATCGACTGCATGACGTCGCCGAGCTGCTCCTCGTTCATCTTGCCGTGGGCGACGGCGACCTCGGCCTCCGGAATGCGCTGCTTGATCTTCGCGGCGCACTGGTCGATGGATTCCACGCGGTTGTGGAGATAATAGACCTGCCCGCCGCGCGCCAGCTCGCGGCGCATGGCCTCGTCGAGAATGCCGTCCTGATGCTCAAGCACGAAGGTCTGCACTGGATAGCGGTCCTGCGGCGGCTGCTCGATGGTAGACATATCGCGCAGACCCGACAGCGCCATATTGAGCGTGCGCGGGATGGGCGTTGCGGATAGGGTTAAGACGTCGACGCCGCGCGAAAGTTCCTTCAATCGCTCCTTATGCGTCACGCCGAAGCGCTGCTCCTCGTCGACGATGAGCAGGCCGAGATCGTGAAAATGAATGTCCTTCTGCAGCAGCTTGTGCGTGCCGACGATCAGATCGATCTTGCCGGACTGCAGATCGAAGAGCGTTTTTTTGATCTGCGCAGGCGTACGGAAGCGGGAAAGCACATCGATGGTGACCGGGAAGGTCGCAAAGCGGCGCATGGCCGTGAGATAGTGCTGCTGGGCCAGAACGGTCGTCGGGACTAAGATCGCGACCTGCTTGCCGTCCAGCATACACTTCATGGCCGCACGCAGCGCGACCTCCGTTTTGCCGAAGCCGACGTCGCCGCAGAGCAGACGGTCCATCGGCGCAGGGGATTCCATGTCGCGCTTGATCTCGTCGATGCAGCGCAGCTGATCGTCCGTTTCGGCGTATTCAAAGCTCTCCTCAAACTCCTGCTGCCACGGCGAATCCGCCGCGAAGGCGAAGCCCGGCAGGCGCTTGCGCTCGGCATAGAGCTTGATGAGGCCCGCAGCCAGATCCTTGGCCGCAGCCTTGGCCTTCGCCTTTGTCTTTTGCCACTGGTCGCCGCCGAGTTTGTTGAGCCGGACGGGCGTATCCTCACCGGCGCCGATATACTTGCTGACCAGATCGAGCTGCGTTGCTGGCACGTACAGGCAGTCCGTGCCCTGATAGGCGATCTTCACATAATCCTTCGTCACGCCGCCGACCTTCAGCTGCTCCATGCCGACGTAGCGGCCGATGCCGTGGTGCTCGTGTACGACGAGATCGCCGGGAGTCAGATCGGTGAACGAATCGAGTTTTTTGCGGTTCGTGGCTTTCTTCGGCGCACGGACGCGCTTACGCTCCTGCCGGACGGCGATCTGTCCCTCTGTTAAGATGGCAAATTTGAGCGTCGGGTATTCAAGCCCCGCCGGGAGCGAGCCGCCCGCAATAAGGATCTGCCCCGGCTGCGGGAGCTTCGTCAGCGGGAAGGACAAAAGCGCGTTCAGGCCGCTTTTGGCAAGCAGTTCCTTTAAAATTTCCCCGCGCCGCTGTCCGCCGCACAGGACGATGGAGCCATACTGGTTCGACGCGTAATTTTTCAGGTCAGCCGCCGCTGTTTCCAGACTTCCGCCATAGCCCGGCAGCTGCCGGGCCGTAAAGGAAAGCAGCTGCTTGGGCGGCAGCGATTCGGGATACCGCGCGGCCAAAAAGCTGTCGCAGTAAATGACCGCCCGGCCGCGCAGTGACGCGGCCAGATCGTCCATCGTGGCGTAATAATCGCACAGCTCTCCAAAGAGCGTGCCGGAGGTCAAAAACGAATCGAGCAGAAGGCCGAACTCCTCCGCACGATCCTTTTCCCCGCGCTGGAGATTGCCGTGGTCGCAGAAGGCGACGATGGCCTCCTGCGGCAGATACGAGGCGGCGGTCGTGAATTCCGGGTAGATCAGCGCCATATACCGGTCAGCGCTGGCGAAAAGCGTCTCGTTTTCAAGCGCCTCGCAGTCCTTCTGCAGTGTTTCGATCAGCGCCTGATTGGGCGTTTTGCGCCGCTGCTGGCGCGCGATGATGGCGCGCAGGTCCTCGCACAGGCCGGATATCCCCTGCGGGTGCAGGTGCGGCTCCGTCTCGGCCACGGGCAGGAGGACAGCCTCGTCAACGTTTTCCGTGCGCCGCTGCGTGATGGGGTCAAAATAGCCCATGGTGTCCAGCTCGTCGCCGAAAAACTCCGCGCGCAGCGGCTTTTCCTGCGCAGGCGAATACACGTCCAGAATGCCGCCGCGCAGCGCGAACTGTCCCACGCCCTCGACCAGACTTGCGCGGGAATAGCCCGCGCGGGTCAGGCGTTCGATCAGCTCCGGCATACTGTATTCCGCACCGACCCGAAGCGTCACGGACGCGGAAAAGAGCGTCTGCCGCGGGAGCGTGCGCAGCAGCAGCGCGTCCAGACTTGCCACCAGCACCGGGACGCGTCCCTGCGCCAGCGCGTACAACAGCCGCAGCCGCTGCTGCTCCCACTGCCGGGACACGCCGATGGCCCCGGCCAGCGTCAGCTCACGCGACGGCAGCACGGGCGGCTCTTCGCCTAAGAATGCCCCCAGCTCGGAAGCCAGCCGCTTCGCGGCCATATCGTCCTGGCACACGGCGACGAGGGTCCGGCCGGACTGCTCATGCACGGCGGCAAGCACATGGCTGCGCGGGGCCTGACTCAGTCCCGACACAGCGACGGCCTGCTTCGCCTCCACGGCCTTCAGCAGCTGGTTATAATCGGTGCTCTTTTGCAGAAGCGAAAGCAGAACGTTCATGGGATTCTCCTAAAAACAGTTTTTTGCCCAACAGGCAACGCGCATAGGAGAGAGTCTCCTATGCGTAGGGGGTGTGGGTATTGAAAGTGAGATGGGGAGGGAATTTGCACAGCACCCTGTAGGGGCCGATGCCTTAGGGTGCGCTCAGAACATCTTCCCGTTATACTCCGCCGCGGCCTTTTCGCAGCCGTTTTTGACGATGCAGAGGGCCGCGTCGCCGGCGTGGGACATAGCCTCCTGATAGTCGGGCCATTCGGTCTTGGAGACGGTAGACAGCACCCAGTCGGCCAGATCGTAATCGGGGTGCGGCTTCGCGCCGACGCCGATCTTGACGCGCGGAAACTGGTCGGAGCCGAGGCAGGAGATGATGGATTTCAGGCCGTTGTGGCCGCCGGCAGAGCCGTTTTTGCGGATGCGGAGCTTGCCGACGGGGAGCGAAATGTCGTCAAAGAGGACGAGCACCCGCTCCGGCGGGATCTTATAAAAGTGCGTGGCAGCCTCGATCGCGATGCCGGAGGCGTTCATAAAGGTCAGTGGCTTCATGAGAAGCAGCCGCTGGCCGTCGAAGTCCGCCTGCGCGGTGAGGGCCTTGAAGCGCTCCTTGGAAACCTTGACCTGCAGGCGCGCGGCCAGCAGGTCAAGGGACATAAAACCGGTATTGTGACGGGTCTTCTCATACTCAGGACCCGGATTGCCGAGTCCCGCAATCAACCAGTCATAGGTTGGCTTTTGAAACAGCATAAAATCAGAACAGAACGGACATGGAGTTTTCTTCGTAGATTCTCTGGATGGCGTCGGCAAAGATCGGGGAAACGTCCAGATACTTGATCTTGCTGCACGCACCCTCAAGCGGCGGGATGGTATTCAGGAAGGTCAGCTCCTTGATGCAGCTGTTGGCAATGCGCTCGTTGGCCGGGCCGGAGAGCACACCGTGGGTCGCGCAGGCGTAGACCTCGGTCGCGCCGCCGATCTCAACGATGGCCTTGGCCGCGTTGCACAGAGAACCGGCGGTGTCGACCATATCGTCAAAGAGGATGCACTTCTTGTCCTTGACGTCGCCGATGACGTTCATGACCTCACACTGGTTGGCCTTTTCGCGGCGCTTGTCGACGATGGCGAGGTTCATGCCCATCTTGTTGGCAAACGTGCGGCTGCGGGCGACGGAGCCGACGTCCGGAGAGACGACGACCATTTCCTCCGGATGCTCAAACTTGGACATATAATATTTCACGAAGATGGGATTGGAGAGCAGGTTGTCAACGGGGATGTCAAAGAAGCCCTGGATCTGGGACGCATGCAGATCCATGGTCAGCACGCGGTCGGCGCCTGCGGCCTCGATCATGTTGGCGACCAGCTTTGCCGAGATGGGGTCGCGGCCCTTGGCCTTGCGATCCTGACGGGCGTAGCCGAAGTACGGGATGACGGCGGTGATGCGGCCGGCCGAGGCACGGCGGCAGGCGTCGATCATGATGAGCAGCTCCATCAGGTTGTTGTTGACCGGCTTGCAGGTCGACTGTACCAGAAATACGTCGCTGCCGCGGACAGATTCATTGATCGTCAGGGAAACCTCGCCGTCGGCAAAGGTCGTTACGGTGCAGTCGCCCAGCGGCAGCCACAGCTTGCGGCAGACGCCCTCGGCAAACGGACGGTTGGCGTTGGCGCAGAATACCTTGACGTTCTTACCATGAGAAATCATATGAAATTACCCTCTCTCTTGTGTTGTTCGGTCTGTTCCTGTTCTGTGTGTTCTATATCATGGCGGCACCCGCCGCCGGGGATACGAGGCTTATTTTTTCTCCTTCAGCTTGTGCCGGTTGGCCCAGTCGCGCTTGTTCTGCTGGCGGGCGCGGGCGATGGCGAGCGCTGCGGGCGGCACGTCGTCGGTCACGGTGGACCCGGCGGCGATATATGCGCCCTGCCCGATGTGCACGGGCGCGATGAGATTGGCGTTGCAGCCGATAAACGCGTCGTCGTCAATGACGGTGCGGGATTTTTTCACGCGGTCATAGTTGACCGTGACCGTGCCGCAGCCGAAGTTGATATTTTTACCTACGTCGCTGTCGCCGATGTAGGTCAGGTGGGAGATCTTCGTGCCGTCGCCGATGGTGGAGTTCTTGACCTCCACAAAATCGCCGCAGCGCACGTGCGAGCCGATACGCGAACCCGGACGGACGTAGGCGAAGGGGCCGACGGTCGTGTCCGCGCCGATCTCGGAATCGTAGACCTGCGAGGCGTTGACACGCGTATTCTCTCCGACCTTCACGTTTTCCAGATAGCTGTTCGGGCCGATCATGCAGCCGTCGGCGATGGACGTCGTACCGCGCAGCACGGTCCCGGGCAGCAGCTCTGCCCCAGCCCCGACGAAGACGGTCGGCTCAACATAGGTGTTGTCATAGTCCCAGATCGACACGCCTGCGGCGGCCAGATCGTACAGAACGCCCCGGCTGAGCACGGGCTTCCACTCGGCCAGCTGCTGCATGGACGAAACGGCGTAGACGCCGTCGCGGTCGGTATAGGGAATACCGTGCTCCTTCATGAAGTCGGTGAAGATGAACGTATCGTCCAGCGCGTCCATCAGCGCCTGACGGCTCACGGAGCTTACGCCGCTTTCAACCGGTGCGCCGGAGAACGCTTCCTCGTCGACGGCAAACGGGTCAATGACGGCGGGGCCAGTGACGACGATGACGTCCTCTTCCTGCTCGTCGGCCGTGGACAAAAAGACGTGGAGCTGGTCGGCAGTTTCCTCGAGCTTCGCGCAGCTCAGTTCACAGCCGTCCGGGAAGCAGTGCTTCGCCTCGGACAGGAACCGCTCGTGGCAGACCAAAAAGAAACGCCCGACCCCGCCCGCGGCCAGAGAACGCGTCAGCCACGACAGCAGCGGCGTCCCCATGATCGCCTGCAGCATCATCGGGCGGGAAAAACCTGTTTTCGCGGTATCGTCAGGCACAAAGACGACGGCAGACAAATCAGACAACAGACCCACGCTCCTTCACCGATAGACATTCTGCCTGTATTATAGCACAATTACAGCGCTGAACGCTGTATGCACGGCGCAGCCGTGCAAAAAATCGGCATCGCCGATTTTTATTGTCGCTGTAACAGCAACACACAGACTTTTGCAAAGCAAAAGTCTCGTGCCAATGGCACGTGAGCGCACACAGTGCGCCCTTTTTGGTTATTATAGCAGAGATTATGCTGTTTGTACAGAAAGCCGCGCGGAATTTTCACGGAAAAACAGAGAAAGTTTTCTGGAAAAACGGGCTATTCATTGCACAAATGAACAAACTATGATAGAATACCCACAGATTATCAGAAAAACAAAGAGGAGCAACTATGCTGACACTCAAGAATCTCAGCCTGACAGCGGCTGACGCGCAGGGACGCGCGGACATTGTCAAAAACGTCTCTCTGGACGTAGAAGACGGAAAATTCCTTGTCATTACCGGCCCGAACGGCGGCGGCAAGACGACGCTGGCCAAGCTCATCATGGGCCTTGCGACCCCCACCGGCGGCCAGATTTTTCTGGACGGCGAGGACATCACCGGCCTTTCCATCACCGACCGCGCAAAGCGCGGCATTTCGTATTCCTTTCAGCAGCCGCCCCGGTTCAAGGGCATGAAGGTCTCCGACCTTCTCGCCATCGCGGCGGGCAAGGCGCTTTCCCATGACGAGGCCTGTTCCTATCTGACGCAGGTGGGTCTGTGCGCGCGCGACTATCTGAACCGCGACGTGGACACGAGCCTGTCCGGCGGCGAGGTCAAGCGCATCGAGATTGCGACCCTGCTGGCCAAAAATTCCCGGCTTATGATCTTTGACGAGCCGGAGGCAGGCATCGATCTGTGGTCGTTCGCCCGGCTGACGGAAACATTCCACGAGCTGCACGAAAAGGGCGGCCGCACGATCCTCATCATTTCCCATCAGGAGCGCATCATCCGTCTGGCCGACGAGATCATCCTGATCGCGAACGGCGAGATCGCTGGACGCGGCACGGCGGACGAGCTTTATCCGAAGCTGCTGTCGCAGACCGTTGCGGGCTGCAATCTGCTGGAGGTGAACGGAATATGCTGAACGACATTCAGAAAAGCATTCTCAAGACCGTCTCGGATATGACGGGCATCCCGGACGGCGCGGTGAACATCCGTCTCGACGGACAGAAGGCGTTCCGCCAGAACTCCGAGCATATCCAGATCGTCTCCAAGACCGACAAGGACGGCATCGACATCAGGATCGCGCCCTTTACCAAGAGCGAAAACGTGCATATCCCTGTCGTACTGAGCAGAGCCGGGTTCCACGACATGGTCTATAACGACTTCTTTGTCGGCGAGGGTGCAGACGTGACCATCGTGGCCGGGTGCGGCATCCACAACTGCGGCGACTGCGACTCCGAGCATGACGGCATCCATACCTTCTACATCGGCAAAAACGCGAAGGTTCACTATATCGAAAAGCACTACGGCGAGGGCGAGGGTACGGGCAAGCGCATTCTGAACCCGCAGACCATCGTATATCTCGAAGAGGGCGCGTCCATCGTCATGGACACCAGCCAGATCGGCGGCGTGGACGATACGAAGCGCTATACAAAGTGCGAGGCCAACGGCGCGAATTCCGAGGTGCAGATCAACGAAAAGCTCCTGACGGCGGGCGATCAGCACGCTGTCAGCGAAATGGACGTGATCCTGAACGGTGCGGGCGCGCGCACACGCGTTGTCTCCCGGTCTGTCGCGAAGGAGCAGTCCACGCAGGTCTTCTACCCGCGCGTACAGGGCAACGCCCCCTGCTTCGGCCATGTGTCGTGCGACTCGATCATCATGGGCGCGGCAAAGGTGCGCTCCATCCCCGAAATTTCCTGCAACCACGTCGACGCGACGCTTATGCATGAAGCCGCCATCGGCAAGATCGCAGGCGAGCAGCTGCTGAAGCTCGAAACGCTCGGCCTGACGCCGGAGGAGGCAGAGGAGAAAATTCTCGAGGGCTTCCTGCGTTGACCTACTTCGGTAAAATCCACAACAAATCTTCGTTAAATCTGTGCAAATTATCTTGCTTTTCCAGATCTTATCCCATATACTGAGCCTGTAAGCGAATGAAAAGAGATACCCCGCCGCAGGAGCGGGAGGAGAGGAGTCAAAGAGATGAATCTGGAAGAATTACGCGCCCGGAAGGGCTTTATCTGCGACATGGACGGCGTGATCTATCTCGGCAGCCAGCTGCTGCCGGGCGTGCGGGAATTTGTAAGCTGGCTGAACGAAAACGACAAGAAGTTTCTGTTCCTGACGAACTCGTCCGAGCGTTCGCCCAAGGAGCTGCGGCAGAAGCTGCAGCGCATGGGGCTGGATATCGGCGAGGAGCATTTCTACACCAGCGCGCTTGCAACCGCCGCGTTTCTCAAAAAGCAGGCGCCGGGCTGCACCGCGTTCGTGATCGGCGCGCCGGGGCTTCTGAACGCGCTGTACGACGTGGGCGTCACGATGAACGACGTGGACCCGGATTATGTGATCGTCGGCGAGACGGCAAGCTATAATTACGAGGTCATCACCAAGGCCGTCCGGCTGGTTCTGAACGGTGCACGGCTGATCGCGACAAATTCCGACCTCACGGGGCCAACGGAATTCGGCATTGCGCCCGCCTGCCGGTCGCTCGTCGCGCCCATTGAGCTGGCGACGGGCCGGAAGGCCTATTTTATGGGCAAGCCGAACCCGCTCATGATGCGCACGGGCCTGCATCTGCTGGGTGTCCACTCCGAAGAGGCCGCCATGGTCGGCGACCGGATGGACACCGACGTCATCGCGGGCACGGAATCCGGCCTTGCCACC
>ERZ831634.3913-NODE-3913-length-10515-cov-9.434130_pt1 | contig 10515 bp, 10 predicted proteins | sample MGYA00519953_ERZ831634 | MGnify/ENA primary metagenome ERZ831634 (study PRJEB31850, sample SAMEA3708718) | human gut metagenome | biome: human gut; feature: human-associated habitat; material: faeces | place: China | collected 2014 ...
GAGTAAAGGAGGTCTTTGCGGAACATCTGCGGCAAAGCCCTGATTTTGAACTGCTCTGGTCGGACAAGGTAGGCTATGTCTGGCTGGCGATTGGCGTCAATCCGCTTTATGTGGATACTGGCATTAGGATAGAATCAGCTGCTGATCTCTGCGGCAGGTGTTTGGATGATGTTGCTACGGATGTTTTATATATGACAGGCAACGATCATGCACTGGAGAAAGCCGATCCGCTGGAATTGGCGGAAATCAAGCGGCGCTGGGAGCCATATATCAACCAGCTGCCAGACTATGCGTATCTCTGCAAAGACCTGCTGAACGGAAAAATGTAATCTATCAAACGAGGTGTCAGGAGCCATACGGTGCTTCTGGCACCTTTTTTGTAGATTTTTGTGAATTTGATTAAAAAGTCCTTGACAATTTGTCTCTGGCAAGACCGCAAAATCCATTTTGGTAAGCGCCGCCGTGCGGCTGGCCACCTTCAATATCCCGCAGTATGCCAGAATGACAATGGTGGATGAGATGGACTTTGGCAGCCTGGGTGAGAAGAAAAAAGCCATCTTCTGCGTGATCCCTGTTGATGACAGCAGCATGAACTACCTTGTGGGAATGCTCTACACCCAATGCTTTCAGGCACTTTACCGCAGGGCGGACGAGAAGCACAACGGGCGTCTGCCTGTGCCGGTGCGTGTCATTCAGGACGAATGGGCGAATGTGGCCCAGCCGGAGAGCTATCCGAAGATCCTCGCTACCTGCCGCAGCTACAATATTGGGCTGAACATCATCGTGCAGAACATTCAGCAGATCAAGGCGCTGTACGAAAAGGAATGGGAGAGCATCATCGGCAACTGCGACACGCTGCTGTTCCTCGGCGGCGGCAACGAGCCGACCTCGTTGGAATTTATCGTGAAGCTGCTGGGCAAGGAGACCATCGCCACCCGCACACGCGGGGAAACGAAGGGGCGCAGCGGCTCCAGCTCTACCAACTTCCAGCAGACGGGCCGCGACCTGATGACCATTGACGAGGTACGAAAATTGGACACCCATAAAGCGATCTTGTTTATACGAGGGGAAGATCCTGTACTGGACAAAAAGTACAACATCAAGCGCCACCCAAACATTAAGCTGACGACGGACGGCAAGGCAAAGCCTTATATCCATAAGCCGCTGGGCGCGCCGGATTATGCGCTGCCTGACCTGCCCTATGCGTTCAAATCACTGGACGATTATGATTTTATTGACGTGGAGGAACCTGAACATGAATTATCTGAAAAAGAAAAAGATTTCAAACCCGACAAGACTGAGTAAGGTGAAAAAATGCTATTGGACGGCGGCTGGGGCTGCTGCCCTCTGCCTTTGCTGCGTCACGCCCGCGATGGCGGCGGGCGGCGATCCGCTGGATATTGTAAATAACCTTTCCGATTTTATCTTCAGCATCATCAAGGCGCTGGGCGTGATCATTCTCGGCTGGGGCATCGTGCAGGTGGGTATGTCGATCCAGTCCCACGATGCCAGCCAGAGAACGCAGGGCTTCCTCTGCCTGTTTGGTGGCTTAATGATCGCCTTTGCAAAGGAAATTCTGACCGCCATCGGCGCGATCTGATAAAAAGAGCCGGGAGATACTGCCTTGCGGCGGATCTCCCGGCTCCTTTGTGGGAGGTGATTTTCATTTGGATAACAACTGGATCGTAGAAAACCTGACCAACGCCTTTGGCGTTTGGAATAGTAAAATGACGGAAATGTGGTCACTGCTGACGGAATCACCCCAGACCTTCAAGGGCGGCACTATCTGGCAGACCATTGTGACCATCAATGGCGGAATGCAGGCCATCGGCTACGGGCTACTGGTGCTGTTCTTTGCCATCGGTATTTTTCGCAGTGCCTCCGGCTTTCGGGACTTTCAAAGGCCGGAGCATCTGCTGCGGCACTTTATCTACTTTGTGCTGGCAAAGCTGGGTATCACTTATGGTATGGACTTGCTGGTAGATGTATTTGATGTGTGCAACGGCATTGTGGCAACGGCGGCGGGCAGCATCGGCGGCTTGACCGGCGCATCCGTGGCGCTGCCCCAGGAAATCGCAGACGCCATCGGAGATGTGGGCTTTTTGGCAAGTATCCCCCTTTGGCTGGTGACGCTGCTGGGAAGCCTGTTTATTACGGTGCTGGCCTTCATTATGATCCTCACCGTTTATGGGCGCTTTTTTAAGATCTATATGTATGCCGCACTGTCCCCGGTGGCACTGGCATCCTTTGCCGGAGAGGGGACTTCCAATTTCGGCAAGGCGTTCCTTCGGAGCTATGTAGGCGTGTGCATGGAAGGGGCGGTGATCGTACTTGCCTGCATCATCTTTTCGGCCTTTTCCTCCAGCGGTACGCCGGTGGTGGATAGCAGCGTGTCCGTGGTGACGCAGGTGTGGAGCTATTTGGGCGAGGTCATATTTAATTTGCTGGTGCTGGTGGGCCTGGTGAAGTCCGCTGACCATATTGCAAAGGAAATGCTTGGATTATAAAGGAGACGTTTATGGATAATTACCGTGAGAAGATCATTCGTATCGTGGAGCGAGAGCTGGAACGAACGGAAGAGTATCAGCAAAGACGCGACGAGTACGGCAACGAGGAGTACATTTTGGGCTGTATCATGGTTAAGGGCGATGCTTTTCCTAAAGAGGTGATCGCTCATGCATTTGTTGAGGATATGGGGCTTGAACTTCAATTTCAGGTTTGGAGAGACGAGCCGCGAATCAGGCAGAAGCAGGCTATGTGGTATGACTTGACCTTGTTTGATGTGGAAGGAGACTTCTTTGGAAAACTGGAGCAAGGATACTCGATTTTATCGGTATCTGATCTTTTCCATTGCACCGCTTGGAATGCAACGGAATATCTGGCTGATGAGCAGAATCGAGATAAGGAAAATTCCTGCTGGAAGGGAATGCAAAGGTATCTGAACTATTGTAAAAAGCACGGCATCACAAGAAATTATCTGGTGAAAAAAGAAGAGTACGACGGAATAGATGCTATGAAGTTTTACGACAAGTCAGCCGTTGCCAAATTTGAGAAGAACAGAAAAACGCAGGATCAGTGCCGCTGACGAGGGTTAAAACTATAATGTGAGTTACGATAACATCTAACGAAATGCTAAGATTACGGTAGAGGGAAATGATAAGATTATAGCTTGCGCTTTCAGACCAAAAGTGCTATAATAACATAAAATAAATTGGAAAAGGGGCGATAGTGTTTGTTCACACTACAATGGAATATTGAAAACTTGATTGCCCCGATTTTCGTCAATTTAGTTGGTGCAATTTTGATGTGGTTTTTTGTTCAGCTTGTAGAACATATAAAAAAACCACATTTTTTTGTTGACAAATCGTAATCGCGCTCATATTATATCACCTGTTCTGCTATGGAAGTTTACATAGCCATGGAGCTTGATAGAAGCATCGATACATTTTATTAAATAGACAGGAAAAGCAAGTAGCCCATCGCTACTTGCTTTTCTTTTTTAGGAGATTGATTATGGAAATCAAAATCAACAAGGAAATTCGAGCCTACCGCGAAACGCTCTTTTTTGGACTGTCCGTGCGGCAGTTTGTATGTTCCGTTTTGGCGGTGGGCGTTGCTGTGACGCTGTATTTCAGTTTGAGCCGAGTGTTGGACCGGGAAACGGTGAGCTGGGTGTGCATTGTCGGCGCTGCCCCCGTGGCCGCTGCGGGCTTTTTTCAGTATAACGGCCTCACGCTGGAGCGATTTTTGTGGGCGTGGCTGAAATCCGAGGTCATCATGGCAGGCAAGCGTGTCTGGAAAGCGGAAAACTACTATGAAGAAGCGATGAAACGCGAGGTGAAGAAACATTGATCCTTTTCAAGCATCGGCGCAGCGCAGAACGGGACGCCTTTTCCGTTCCCCACAGCGTTCAAAAATCTATTCCCATCAAACGTATTTATCAAGACGGCGTGTTTCAGGTAAGCGGCAAGTTTTCAAAAACTTGGCGCTTTTTTGATGTCAATTATGCCGTGGCCTCCCCGGAAAAGCAGAGGGAACTCTTTATGACCTACTGCTCCTTCCTGAACTCGCTGCCCATCGGGGCCACGGCGAAGATCACGCTCTTTAACCGTCAGCTCAATCAAAAGGACTTCGGGCGGACGCTGCTCATGCCCATGCAGGGCGACCGCCGTGACCTCTACCGGAACGAGTATAATGCGCTTGTTTTGGGCAAGGCGGCGGAGAGCAACAATCTCATTCAGGAGAAGTACATCACCGTTTCGGCGGAGAAGAAAAGCGTGGAGGAGGCCCGCGCGTTCTTTTCCCGCGTTGGGACTGACCTTACCACGGGACTTTCCCGTATGTCATCCAGTGTCCGGGAGATCACGGTCAATGACCGCCTGCGGCTTCTGCATGACTTCTATCGCCCCGGCGAGGAGCAGCTATTCCGGTTCAATTTGGAGGACACCATGCGAAGGGGTCATGACTTCCGGGACTGCATCGCCCCGGACTGTATTTCCTTTCAGAAAAATCACTATGAGTTGGGCGATCATGTGGGCCGCACCCTGTTCCTGCGGGAGTATGCCAGCTTTATCTCCGACGCGATGATCACGGAGCTAATGGACTATCCCCGGAACATGATGCTTTCCATTGACATTATCCCTGTGGCAATGGACGAAGCAGTGAGCGATATTCGCAAGCGCATTATGTCCGTGGAATCGGATATTACCCGCTGGCAGCAGCGGCAGAATCAGAACAACAATTTTACCGCCAATATCCCCTATGACTTGGAGCAGATGCGGAGCGAAACGAAGGAATTCATGGACGACCTCATGAGCCGCGACCAGCGCATGATGCTGGCTTTGGTGACGCTGACGCATTTGGCAGATAACCTCGGACAGCTTGACCAGGATACCGAGGCCCTGCAAGCCATCGGGCGGGCGCGGGGCTGTCAATTTAACATTCTGCGCTACCAGCAGGAGGACGCCTTGAACACGGTGCTGCCCCTCGGCCTCAAGCGCATTGACGCTACCCGCACCCTGACCACGGAATGTACCGCCGTTCTCATGCCGTTCAAGTCGCAGGAAATTCAGGACGCAGGCGGCATCTACTACGGCGTCAACGCCGTATCGCACAATCTCATCATCTGCAACCGCGGAAATCTACTCAACGGCAACGGCTTTATTACCGGCGTGTCCGGCTCCGGCAAAAGCATGGCGGCCAAGCAGGAGGTCTCTGCGTTGGCGCTCTCTACCGACCATGACATTATCATCGTGGACCCGGAGCGTGAATATGGCGAGCTGGTACGGGCATTGGGCGGTGAGGTCATCACCATCTCCGCCTCTGATCCAAACGGTTGCCACATCAACGCACTGGACTTGTCCGAGGGGTATGGCGACGGCAGGGAGCCGTTGGTGATGAAGTCTGAGTTTATCATGTCGCTGTATGAGCAGCTCATGGGCTCGGATAAGATCGAGCCGCAGGAGAAGTCCATCATCGACCGCAGCGTGGGCAACATCTACCGGGAGTATCTGAAGAACTATCAAGGTGAACCGCCCACGCTGAAAAATCTCTATGACGACCTGATGAAGCAGGTCAATCCGGAGGCCCACCGAATTGCGCTGGCGCTGGAATTGTTCACGGTGGGCAGTCTGAATGTGTTTTCCCACCAGACCAATATCAACACAAAAAGTCGCATTCTCTGCTTCGATATTCAGGACTTGGGCGAAAATCTGAAATCGGTGGGCCTGCTGGTGATGCTGGACGCCATTTACAACCGCGTTATCCAGAACCGCAGAGAGGGAAAATACACCCATGTCTACATCGACGAGATATATCTTTTCTTTGCCAACGGCAGCGGAACAGGTCGCAGCATTAACAATTACAGCAGTGAATTTCTGTATAAGTGCTGGAAGCGGTTCCGTAAATACGGCGCGACGCTCACCGGCATTACGCAGAATGTGGAGGAATGTTTGTTATCTAACACGGCACGTATGATGTTTGCAAACTCTGAATTTCTGCTGATGCTCAATCAGGCCGCAACGGATCGGGAGCAGCTTGCCCACCTGCTGGGAGCATCCGATACGCAGATGAGCTATGTGGACAATGCGCCTGTCGGTCACGGGCTCATCAAGGTGGGCGGGGCCATCGTGCCTTTCGCCAATGAGCTGCCCAAAAACACGGAGCTGTACCGCTTAATGTCAACCCGCCCCGGTGAGGACTGACGCTATGCGGGACTTGAAGATCAGACCCGGCATGGACACGCCGAAGGCAAAGCTGAAGAACCCTGCGCCTAAAGACGCGGATTCCCTTCTGAAACAGCACATGGACAAACGGCAGCGAGAAAAGGAGCCGGAAAGCCGCGACCCCGTCCGTTACGCCACCGACCGCGTGGAGAAAACTATGCGCCGTGGTGCAGCTGGGGCGACGGATACCTCGCGGCGTATGATAAAGCGCTATCAGGAGCAAAAACGGCAAGGTAAGAATACTGCGTCAGAAAGCCGTACTGCGTCAGAAACGCTCGAAACCATGAACCGCGTGACACTGGCAGAAAGAAACCTGCCCGATACGCCGCAATCACACGCTGCACGAAACAAAGTCGGAAACCAGACCATTTCTCCGCAAAATCGCGGAGGCACAAAAAGTGCAAATGCCGCCCCGCAGGAGCGTGGGCGGCAGAAAGCTGCGCGGGACGCGAAAGCCGCCTATCGGCGGAACCTTGCCGAAAAAAGAACAACAGAAACCCCTTTTACGCCTCCACGGTCAGACCGTGGAGGCACAATGACCACTCCGCAGAAAGGCAATTCGGGGGTATCGGCCAAGGGCAGTCCTGCCCCCAAGAGCGGACAGGCCATGACCAAGGCCACGCGCACCATGCGTGTTCGACCAACTGACCACGCAGCGCCGAACAATGCAATCATCACGCACCGCGCAAGGGCGGCGGCGCAGAGAAAGGCGCAGCGGAAGATGCTTCAGGAATCCGCGCAGAGTGGCGGAAGGGCTTCCAAAAAGCTGGGCAGCGTGGCAGTCCAGGCAGTGAAAGAAATCGGGAAAGGAGTGGCGTCTGCGGTCAGTTCGATCCTGTCGGCAGGCGGCGGTGCGGTGGTGCTGGTTCTGTTCCTGACGGTGATCCTTGTGGCGGCTATTGTTGCATCCCCCTTTGGTATCCTTTTTTCCAACGAAAGCCGGGAGGCTGGCGTTGTGCCGATCTCTGCGGCGGTGGCGCAGATCAACTATGACTTCAATGCCGAACTGGAAGCGTTGCAGACGGCAGAGAACTACGACTCTATCTCCGTGACTGGCCAGCCTGCCGATTGGGTGGAGGTTCTGGCGGTGTTCGCGGTAAAGGTTGCTGGGGCAGATGCAGACGCTGCGGACGTAGCCACCATGGACGCCGACCGCATCGCTCGCCTGAAAGCCGTCTTTTGGGATATGACCACCATTACCCACCGCATTGAGATCATTCATCACCCCGGCAGCGGCGAGGGCGATGACGGCTGGACGGAGCGAAACCTCTATATCACCATTACCGCAAAAACGGCAGAGGAGATGAAAACCGAGTATCATTTCAACCGTAACCAAATCGCGGCACTGGACGAGCTGCTGGAGCAGCGCGACCTTCTGCGGGAGCTGATCGAGGATGTGTACTCCGTCAGCGGGGATTCGGCTGCGCTGCTCCGCAATCTGCCGGAAGATCTATCGCCGGAGCGCGAAGCGGTGGTACGCGCCGCCTGTTCTCTTGTCGGCAAGGTGAATTATTTCTGGGGCGGCAAGAGCCTTGTGATCGGATGGGATGCCCGATGGGGCGAGCTGCGGCAAGTCACGGCGGCGGGCAGTTCCACCACGGGGACCTACCGGCCCTACGGACTGGATTGTAGCGGCTTTGTGGATTGGGTGTTCTACAATCAGTCTGGCGGCAGCTATGTCATCGGCCACGGCGGTGGAGCCACCATGCAGCACGGCTATTGTACCAATATTTCGTGGGCAGACGCGCAGCCTGGTGACTTGGTGTTCTACCCGGATAATTCCCATGTGGGCATCGTTGGCGGCAGGGACGCAAACGGAGAATTGCTAATCATTCACTGCGCCAGCGGCCACAACAATGTAGTCATTACTGGCAAGGAGGGCTTTACATCTATCAGTAGACCGAGGTACTACGCAGAGTAAAAAAGTTTTACCTTTCCTTTGACGGTTCGGTATGGTACAATACTCATCGTGTGTGATGGGAGGTACTGTGATGCAAAACTATACAGAGGAAGAAGCGACCATTCTCTGCGGCTTTATTGGGCGGTATATTGACCGTGATTCTATTTGTGATACGGTTCGCTCCGGTTACTCCCGGATGTGTAGAGGTTTGGAACAACATGCTCTGACACATCAGGACTACCTATGGATAGAGCAGGTGCTACAATTTCTGATGCCCCAATGGTGGACGGAGCGGGAAGATCACCATGCGCTGGCCTCACTTTTACTGAAAACGCAGTCCTTGATTCGGGCAACGAGATAATTTTTGGAACTTTTTGGGCGGTTCTTGCGTCTAAAGGAACAACTACTGATGAGGAGGACTCTGTCATGAAGAAGTTATTTTCCCTTATGCTTGCGTGTTTGCTGCTCTTTTCGCTCTCGGCCTGCGGGCGGGAACCGAAGGAAGAGGTGAGTAACGAAAAGCCTGTGATTTATCTATATCCCGAGCAGGAGACAGATGTGCGTGTGACGCTTGATCTTGCGGGCGAGCTGACGTGCGCCTATCCCGCCTACGGTGACGGCTGGAGCGTCCGCGCCGCGCCGGATGGCACGCTGACGGACGAGAGCGGCCAAACCTACCGCTACCTCTACTGGGAGGGCACGTCGGGGACGGATTACGACTTTTCGACCGGCTTCTGCGTCGCGGGAGAGGATACCGCGGCGTTCCTCGAGGATGCGCTCACACAGCTCGGCCTTAATCGCGAGGAGGCGAACGAGTTTATCATCTACTGGCTGCCGCAGATGCAGGACAACGCCTACAATCTGATTTCGTTCCAGCAGGACGTTTATACGGATTCTGCCAAGCTCACGGTCGATCCTGCGCCTGACACGCTGCTGCGCGTCTTCATGGCGTGGCAGCCATCGGGGAAATTTGTCGACCTTCCCGCGCAGGAGCTTTCCGCGCCCGAGCGCACGGGCTTCACGGTCGTCGAATGGGGCGGCTGCGCGGTACAGAAATAGGCATAAAGGGGGCGTTGCAAAATAGCGCCCCCTTTTTCCTTATTCAATTCTGTGCTTCTTGTTCCTGCCGCAGAAGTGCAATACAGATTTTGAGCTGATAAGCTCTGTGGATACCCAGCTTTCTATAATGTTCTTGCGGTGTGTGGCGATGGTGCTTTCCGAGCAGGATGCAGTATTTTTGATTGAGGGGGAACTGATTAAATTAGCAGAGGGTATTCAACCTATAATTTAGTGCGGCTCTGAAAATTTATTGTTCTCGTGTTAACGTATAGAACAGTTTGAAAAAACGAGAGGCATTCCTTTTTCGCTATCGTTTTTCTGGTCTGACAGATTTTCATTGGTTTCAGCGGTGCAAAATATGCTTGACAGGTACAGTCTACTTATGATAGACTTCAAGCATCAGAAGTCTATCATAAGTAGACCGACAAAGAAGGAGGCCCACATGGACGGTTACAAACTGGGCGTTGTTGAGACGCGTTTTGCAGAACTCATCTGGCAGCATGAGCCGCTGACCTCCGGCGAGCTGGTGAAACTATGCGAACAGGAGCTGCAATGGAAAAAATCCACGACCTACACAGTTTTGAAAAAACTCTGCGAACACGGTATCTTTCAGAACGAAAACGGCACGGTAACTTCCCTTCTCTCACAGGAGGGCTATAACGCCGTACAGAGTGAGAAATTTGTGGAAGACACCTTCGACGGTTCCCTTCCCGCGTTTCTTGCCGCCTTTACCACACGGAAATCTCTTTCGGAGAAGGACATTGCGGAAATTCAGCGCATGATCGACCGCTGCGGAAAGGAGTGAGCCAATGGCCGCCGTCTTTTTGAAGCTCTTGAATCTAAGCATTTCCGCAAGCTGGCTGGTGCTGGCCGTGCTGGTACTGCGCCTGATATCAAAGCGTTCGCCCAAGTGGGTGAATGTCCTGCTTTGGGGTATTGTCGCGCTGCGGCTGGTTCTGCCATTCTCCATAGAGAGCGCGTTGAGCCTGATCCCCAGTGCCGAAACGGTCAGCCCCGCGGTCGTGCAGTTTGCCCCCGCGCCGACCATCACCAGCGGCGTGAGCGTTATCGACAATGCTGTGAATCCCTCGCTCAGCGAGCATTTTTCCGCCGTGCCAACAGCCAGCGTCAACCCGCTCTATGTCTGGACGGAGATCGCAGGCTGGGTGTGGCTCATCGGCCTTGGAGCCATGCTGCTCTATGCGCTCGTGAGTTATCTTCGGTTGCGTCGGCGCGTGAGTGTATCGCTCCCCGTTCAGGATCACATTTATCTTTGCGATGCCATTTCCTCGCCGTTTATTCTCGGCGTTGTAAAACCACGCATCTATCTGC
>ERZ831634.3920-NODE-3920-length-10500-cov-4.007851_pt1 | contig 10500 bp, 8 predicted proteins | sample MGYA00519953_ERZ831634 | MGnify/ENA primary metagenome ERZ831634 (study PRJEB31850, sample SAMEA3708718) | human gut metagenome | biome: human gut; feature: human-associated habitat; material: faeces | place: China | collected 2014 ...
GGAGTCCAGAGGCAGAGCCTCTGGTGGCTCCCCTCACAGCTCCCTTCGTCCCTCCATCGCCTTCGAGAGCGTCACTTCGTCGGCGTATTCAAGGTCGCTGCCGACGGGGACGCCGTGGGCAATGCGGGTGCACTTGATGCCCATGGGCTTAATGAGCCGCGCAATGTAGGTTGCGGTTGCTTCGCCCTCGATGTCGGGGTTCGTCGCCAAAATCACTTCGCTGACCGGCTCGGTCTGTAGGCGCGTCATCAGTTCCTTGATGTGAATATCATCCGGCCCGATGCCGTCCATCGGCGACAGCGTGCCGTGCAGGACGTGGTACAGCCCGTGGTAATCGTGCATCCGCTCCATGGCGGCTACGTCGCGCGGGTCGCGCACGACGCAGATTTGCCCGTTATGGCGGCTTTCATCCGCACACACGGCGCACTTTTCAGCGGAGGAAAAATTGCCGCACACGTCGCAGTAGCGAATCGCCTTGCGCCCCTGCCATAGTGCCGCCGCCAGCGCGTGAACATCCTCCAGCGGCATCCCGACGATATGGTACGCCAGCCGCGCCGCCGTCTTGTGACCGATGCCGGGCAGCCGAGACAGCTCCGACACCATCCGCTCAATCGGTTCGATTTGTCCGGGCATTAGAACAGACCGCCCATACCGCCCATGCCGGGCGCCATCTTGTTCATCGTCTCTTCGCGGTTTGCTTCACCCTTGCGCAGCGCTTCGTTCACCGCCGCCATCACAAGGTCCTGCAGCATTTCCACGTCGTCGGGGTCAACGACCTTGGGGTCAATCGTCAGGGACAGCAGCTCGCGCTTGCCGTTTATCTTCACGCTCACCACGCCGCCGCCGGACTGCGCTTCGTACTCCTGCGCATCCAGCTTTTCCTGCGCGTCCGTCATCGCCTGCTGCATCTTCTGCGCCTGACGCATGAGCTGCTGCATGTTCGCGCCGCCGCCGAAGCCAAAGTTCTGTCGTGCCATAAAAATCGTCCTCCTAATTATTCGTTTTCTGTCAGTTTCTCCGGGGAAATCCGCCGGATGGTCAGGTTGCCCGAAGCCGTCGTCACGCGGACAGACGGTGCGCCATCGACGATGGATACGCCGTCCGTCAGCAGCCGCCCGGACACCGAGCGAAGAATGGCGTCACACTGCGCGCCGGGAATCTCCAGACTGATGCCGCCTGCGACCGAGCCGCCCTTGAAGGTGGAGAACATCTCCGCGAAGGAGAGCATTGCGCCCCGGCTGACCGAGGACAGCGAGATGTTCAGAAACGCAAGGCGCTCCAGGCAGAGCATCCCCGTCGTTGTGAACAGGCTGCAATCCTGACCGGAGAGGTCGCTGCCGGCAATGTCGCCGCTGCCGTTCTTGACCTTCAGGCTCAGGCTGCTCAAGTAGGAGAGCATCACGAAGCCGGAGAGCGACTCCACGGACAGGTCACTGACCTGCAAACCGCGGACATGCACGCTGCCGGACGTCGTGCGAATCTCGACCCGCCCCTTCCACGCGCGCGGAATGCGGACGGTCACTTGCAGCCAGCGGGCGCTGAGCGGCAAGGGCGAGAGTGCGGCGGCGGACTGCTCCAGCGTCAGCGTATCGCCGTTCTGGGCGAGCGAAACCGCCTTCATATCGTGGTCGTCGCCGGATGCCATGACTTGGATTTCCTGCGTGTCATCGGCATAGAGTTCCAGCAGGGCGCCGGTGAGGTGAATCACCAGCTGCGTAATGGTCAGCGAGGAAAAAGAGTTGCGCGAATTCATACGCGTTCACCTCCGTCATTCGTCCTCATCATATCACGTTTTGGCGCTTGTTGCAAGGGGAAAAGCCAACTATGAAGCAGTTGGATGCTTATGCGGATAGGCATAGTTGACTTCATTTCCATCGTGGTAACTTCCGCGAGTTCCAGAGGGCATAAAAACAGACGAAGTCTGCGATCGCCCTCTGGACTCCTTCGGCGTTCGCCTCCGGATGCTACTTGATTTTTATTGGAAGTTTTTTAGTTTGTGCGCAGGGACGCTTCGCTGCCTGCGGCGAAGTTGCCGGACTTGTTTTTCCTCTTTGAGTAGGCTTAACGGAGCAACAGTTGGGGCGTTGCCCCAAGCCCCATAAGGGGCGCCGCCCCTTAACCCCGCAAGGGGCATTGCCCCTTGACCCTTTTTTCGGCGCCATGCGGGTGCTGTTATTCCAACAGCTCCGCCCCCGTCACCACGTCGTCCATCACCGCGATAACCAGCGGCGTTCCGCGATCCTGCTTGCCTTGCAGGCGCACCGCGTCGCGCTCCACCAGCGTCGCGGGGGATTTCGCCTGCTGCACGCGAATCAGGTGATCGTCCTTCTCCAACCGCACCACGCCCGTAAGCTGTTTGCCGTTGCTGCCATTTTTGTTGAAATAGAACGACTTCACGCCCTTGCCGTTGCGGTTCTGCTTCTCGAAATCGACGGAGAGCAGGCGTTTGGCGTAGCCGCGGTCGGTCAGCAGCACGATTTGGTCGCTGTCTTGCAGCTGCCCGCACCAGATGACCTCGTCGCCGTCCTCCACCTGCATACAGCGCACCCCGGCGGCGACGCGCCCCTGCACCGGCACGCTGTCGAGCGAGAAGCGGATGCACAGACCGCTGCGGGTGAACAACAGCAGGTCGTCACGGCTGGCGGCGGGGAGAACTGTCAGCAGACGGTCGCCGTCTTTCACGTTCACGGCGGCGAATTTCTTGCTGCGCACGTCGTAATCCGCAGCGGCGGTGCGTTTCACCATGCCCTGCCGGGTGATGAAGAGAATGTCCGGCAGGTGCCCGATGTCCGCCATGCGGATGCACGTCATCCACAGCGCCTTCTCGTCGTCCTCCAGCCCGGCCAGCACGCCCGAAAGCAGCTGACCGCGCTCCTTGGGCTTGACTTCGTTCAGCGACGCAACGGGCAGAGGATAGCAGTTGCCGTGGTCGGTGAAGATGAGCAGCGTCTCGTCTGTTTTGGCCATGAACAGGAAGTCGGCGAACTCCTTGTCGTCCTCCGCGCGGGTCGGGAGCGGCGTTTTCTTGTAGAGCGCGGGATTCATGCGCTTCAACTGCCCCGCGCCCGTGAACGCCACGATGACTTCCTCCGGCGCGGCGGCCTCTTCCTCAACTTCCAGCGGGGATTCGTCCGCTTTTTCGATGGTCGTGCGGCGCTCGTCGGCGAATTCCTCGGCAATCTCCTGCAATTCCTTGCGGATGACCGCCAGCAGCTTTTTCTCGCTGTGCAGGATGCCCTCCAAGCGGTCGATGAGCTTCAGGATGTCCTCGTACTCCTTGCGCAGGGCGATGATTTCCAGATTCGTCAGCCGCTGCAGGCGCATGTCCAAGATTGCCTGTGCCTGCGCGTCGGAAAGCTCGAAGCGCTCCATCAGGCGAGCTTTCGCTTCTTTTGGGTTCTTCGAGGAGCGAATCAGCGCGATGACCTCATCGAGGTTGTCTACCGCAATCATCAGCCCCTGCAAAATGTGCGCGCGGGCTTTCGCCTGCTTCAGGTCGTACTCCGTGCGGCGGGTGATGACGTTCTTCTGATGGCGGATGAAGTGCCCCAGCATCGTCTTCAGCCCCATCTGCACGGGCTTGCCCTCGGCGATGGCGACCATGTTCACGCCGAAGGTGACCTGCAAGTCCGAATACTTGTAGAGCACTTTCAGCACCTTGTCCGGGTCGGCGTCCTTCTTCAGCTCGATGACGGCGCGCATTCCCTCGCGGTCGGATTCGTCGCGGATGTCGTAGATGTTTTGCAGCTGCCCCTTCTTTTCTTCCGACAGCTTCAAAATCTTCTCCAGCATCGCGGCTTTGTTGACCATGTAGGGGATTTCCGTGATGACAAGCAGCTTGCGCCCGTTCACGCCGTCCTCCACATGCACGCGCGCGCGCAGGGACAGCTTCGAGCGTCCGGTCTCATAGCCTCTGCGGATTTCCTCGTTTTTCACCAGCACGCCGCCTGTGGGGAAGTCCGGGCCGGGGATGATTTTCATCAGCTCATCCAGCGGAATATTCGGATTCTCCATCACAGCAATTGCCGCGCGGATGCTTTCGCCCAGATTGTGCGGGGGAATGTTCGTCGCCAGCCCTACCGCGATGCCGCTTGCGCCGTTGACGAGCAGATTCGGAAAGCGCGCGGGCAGCATGTCCGGCTCTTTGAGCGTGTCGTCGAAATTCAGGCGGAACGGCACGGTGTCCTTCTCAATGTCGCGCAGCATTTCCAGTGCGAGGGGCGTCATGCGCGCCTCGGTGTAACGCATGGCGGCAGCGCTGTCGCCGTCAATGGAGCCGAAATTGCCGTGCCCATCGACCATCGGCCCGCGCATGGAGAAGTCCTGCGCCATGCGCACAAGCGCGTCGTACACGGAGGAATCGCCGTGCGGGTGATATTTGCCCAGGCAGTCGCCGACGATGCGGGCACACTTGCGGTGCGGTTTGTCGGGCGTCGTGCCGAGTTCCATCATGGTATAGAGAATGCGGCGCTGCACGGGTTTTAAGCCATCCTCGACGCGCGGCAGGGCGCGTTCCAGAATGACATGCTCCGCGTAGGGAATCATGGACTGGTGCATCACGTCCTCGACGGTCGTTTGCAGGATGCGCGACGGGTCGTCCTTGGGAATCGGGCGGTTATCGCTTGTTTTCTTTGCCATAACTTACTTTCCTTCCCCTCGCTGACCTTCCGGGAGCTCGAAATTATCCGGCTTGTTGAAGTCGGCGTTCTCGATGATGTAATCGCGGCGCGGCTCGACCTTGTCGCCCATCAGGATGGTAATGCGGCGGTCAGCCAGCGCTGCGTCCTCAATCGTCACCTGCATCAGTTTGCGCTGGGAAGGATCCATCGTCGTCGCCCAGAGCTGTTCGGGGTTCATTTCGCCCAAGCCTTTGTAGCGCTGAAGCGTGTAGCCTTTGCCCGCTTCCTTGATGCACTTCGCCAGCTCCTTGTCGTCGTAGGCATAGAGGACTTTGCTGCCCTTTTGCACCTTGTACAGCGGCGGCATTCCGATATAAACGTGACCGCCGGTGACAAGCTCTTTCATGTAACGGAAGAAGAAAGTGAGCAGAATGGCGCGGATGTGCGCGCCGTCCTGATCGGCATCGGAGAGGATGATGACTTTGTTGTATTTGAGGTTGGCGAGGTTGAAATTCTCGTCGATGGACGTGCCGAGCGCGGTAATCAGCGAGCGGAACTCCTCGTTGCTCAGCACCTGATCCAGCCGCTTCTTTTCGGCATTGAGGGGCTTGCCGCGCAGGGGGAGAATCGCCTGATAGCGGCTGTCGCGCCCCTGCTTGGCGCTGCCGCCTGCGGAATCGCCCTCGACGATGAACAGCTCATTGTCCTCCGCCTTTTTGCCGCGGCAGGCGCTGAGTTTGCCGACCAGCGGCGCGGCATCAAGCTGATTCGCTTTGCGGGCGTTGTCGCGGGTCTTGCGCGCGGCTTCACGCACCTGCGCGGCGCGAATCGCCTTCTGCACAATCTGCTGGGCAATATCCTGATTCTTGAGGTTCTCCAGCCAGTCCGTCAGCTGCTGGGTGATGATGCCCTCCACCGCAGGGCGCACTTCGCTGTTGCCCAGACGACCTTTTGTCTGCCCCTCGAACTGCGGATTCTTGACCATCGTCGTCAGCACGCAGCTCAAGCCTTCGCGGAAGTCCTCGCCCGTCAGGTTGCTGTCCTTTTCCTTCAGGAAGCCATTGCGGCGGGCATAGTCGTTGAACATCTTCGTGAATGCCGCCTTGAAGCCTGTTTCGTGCGTGCCGCCTTCACCCGTGGGGATGTTGTTGACATAGGAAAAAAGGCTCTCGGTGTAGCCGTCGGTGTACTGAATGGCGACGCGGCAGATGACGGAATCCTTCTGTCCTTCGAGGTAAATCGGCTGATCGTGCAGGACGGTTTTGCCGTCGTTCAAATACCGCACATAGTCGATGATGCCGCCCTCGTAATGGAAGGTCGTTTCGCGGCGGGCAGGGTCGCTCACACGCTCGTCGAGAAAGACGATTTTCAGACCCCGGTTCAGATACGCCAATTCCTGCAGGCGGCGGAAAACCGTGTCGTAATTGAAGCGCACGTCCTCGAAAATCGCGTCATCGGGAAGAAAACGCACGAGTGTGCCCTTCTTGCGTGTGTTGCCGACTTTTGCCAAGGGCGCGTCCGGCTTGCCCGCGATGACCTTGCCTTTCTTTTCGTCGAACTGACTTGTGAAGCGCATGGCATAATGGCTGAAATCGCGGTAGATGTCCACGGTCAGCCACTTGCTCAGCGCGTTGACGACCGACGCGCCCACGCCGTGCAGACCGCCGGAATAGCTGTAATTCTCGTTGTTGAACTTGCCGCCCGCGTGCAGCACGGTGAAAATGACCTCCGCGCCGCTGACGTGCATGGTCGGATGCTCATCCACGGGCATACCGCGCCCGTTGTCGTACACCGATGCGGAGCCGTCCGTGTGCAGCGTCACGCGCACCTCATCCGCAAAGCCGTTTGAAGCCTCGTCAATTGCATTATCCACAATTTCCCAGAGCAGGTGATGCAGACCGCGTGTCGAGGTGGTGCCGATATACATGCCCGGACGCATCCGAACCGCTTCCAGCCCTTCCAGCACCTGAATATTGCCCGCATCATAGTGATTTGCTTGATTTGCCATGAAAAAACTCCTCTTATAATGAAGGAAGTATATCAAAATCGCAACGGTGACAAAGCACCAATTTTCATTATATCACAATTCCGCCGATTCATCAAGGCGAACAGCAAAATGACGCTCGGACAGCAAAGCGGCGCGAAAAATTTTCACCAGCTCAACAAAAACGTAACACTTTATCAAATATCGGAAACATGTTCATGGGAAAACAAAAAAAGATATTGAAAACGGGCAGATAATTGCCGAATCAAACAGGGGAAAATCCGCGAAAACGCCGCAGAATTTACAATTCACAGGGAAAAAGCCTCTTGACAATGCAACAATTTTGTAATAAAATCAGGCTGTACGGAAAGGAGTGATTTCCCCATGATGAATTCCGGTCTGCGGCGGCTTCTGTCCGGCGCGGTGGCGCTGATGCTGCTGGGCTGTTCCTCCGCCTTGGCGGATACGGCGACGGTCACTGCGCGCAAACTCATTCTGCGCGAAAAAGCATCCTCGACCAGCGATGCCCTGCAAACCCTGCCCAAAGGCACGAAGCTGGAGATTCTCGGCAAAAGCGGCAGCTGGTATAAAGTGACTTACGGGAAATACACCGGCTATGTCTATAAAACGTATGTCAGCGTGAACAAGACGGCCAGCAGTTCCAGTTCTTCCAGCAGCGCGACGCGGCTGGAAAAGGGGAGCACGGGCAGCGACGTCAAGGATTTGCAGACAAAGCTGAAAAAACTCGGCTATTATGATGCTTATGTCGATGGCGATTATGGCGACACGACCGTCGCGGCGGTCAAGGCGTTCCAGAAGAAGTATAACCTGACGGCGGATGGCATTGCAGGCAAAGAGACGCTCAAAAAGCTGGACAGTGTCTACGAGAACGCGAACAGCGCCAAGGACGATGATTCGCTCCGCATGGGCGACAGCGGCAGCGCTGTCAAGGACTTGCAGACGAAGCTGAAGAAGCTGGGCTATTACAGCGGCACGGTGGACAGCACGTTTGGTTCGGGCACATACGCGGCGGTTCGCGCGTTCCAGAAGAAGTATAACCTGACGGCGGATGGCGTGGCGGGCAGCGAAACGCTCAAAAAGCTCGACAGCGCGTACAAGAACGCGGACAGCAATACCAGCACCGATGACGATTCGCTCCGCAAGGGCGCAACCGGCACGGCAGTCAAGACGCTGCAGACCAACCTGAAGAAGCTGGGTTTCTACACGGCGTATGTCGACGGTTCGTTCGGCTCGACGACCGAGAGCGCCGTCAAGGCATTCCAGAAAAAATACGGTCTGACGGCGGACGGCGTGGCAGGTAGCGCGACGCTCAAGAAGATTGAATCCGCCGTGGCGAGCGCCAGCAGCGGCAAGATTACCACTGAGCAACTGGACTGGTTCAATGGCGGCAAGAACGTCATCCCGAACGGCGCTGTATTCCAGATTAAGGACGTCAGCACGGGGCTGATTTTCTCCGCGCGCCGGCAGAGCGGCGGCAACCATATGGACGCCGAGCCGCTGACGGCGGAAGATACCGCGATTCTCAAGAAAATCAACGGCGGCACGTTCAGCTGGCGCCGCCGCGCAGTGCTGGTGAAGTACAACGGGCATGTGTATGCCGCGTCGATTTACTCCGAACCCCACGGCACGAACACAATTCTGGACAACAACTTCGATGGGCAGTTCTGCCTGCACTTCTACGGCAGCAAGACCCACGGCACAGACCGCGTGGATGCGGATCACCAGAAGTGCGTGGAACAGGCCATGAAGGCGACTTGGTAAAAATCCCAGTCAAAGGGCAAAGCAATGGGCACTGCTGCAGCGCGGCAGTGCCTTTTTGCGCACATCCGAAATCATCCGCCGATGCCCTATTGACAAATCGCCCAAAATCCTTACAATAAAATTGCGGCTGAAATCATTCATTTTTCATTCATTCCGATTGGCAGCCGAGGACAAGAGAGAGAGGAAAATACCATGTTCGGATTCCGACCCGACGGACGGCGCGTGTCGTCCATTGACCCCATCGTCGGCATTACGCCGTACCTGATGCCCATGCGCTGCGACGCGCAGGTTTTCCTGCAGCACCGCGTGGACTATGAGCTGCTGACGCGCTACATTGCGGCGCAGGCGGCGAAGGGCGAGAAAATCACGTTCATGCAGATTATTACCGCCGCGTTCGTCCGCACTGTGTCCCAGCACCCGGAAATCAACCGCTTCATTCTCAATAAGCAGTTCTTCGCGCGGAACATGTGCGCCGTGTCCTTCACGATGCTCAAAAACCCGCAGAACGCCGAAATGGGCGAGACGGCGGTGAAGGTGAAGTACGACCTGACTGACACCATCTACGACGTGCGCGACCGCATGGAAAATGTCATCAACGCTAACCGCGGCGAGGACAAGAAGAATTTCGCGGATAAGCTGGCGAAAGCGGTGCTGGTCGTGCCGGGTCTGGCAACGGGCATCGTCGCGCTGGTTCGCCTGCTTGATCGCTACGGGCTCTGCCCCGGCGCACTGCTGGATGAGCTGCCCTTCCATACCAGCATGTATATCACCAACAACGCCTCCATCGGCCTGCATCACGTCAACCACCACATCTACAACTTCGGTTCGGTTACGCTGTTCTTCGGCATGGGTACCGTGGAGAAGGTTGCCGTGGTGGAGAAGGGCGAGGCGCGCATGAAGCGCTTCCTGCCCATCGGCATCACGGCGGATGAGCGCGTCTGCTCCGGCGCGCACTACGCGGCGTTCTTCGGCACGATGTCGTATCTGCTCAATCATCCAGAAGAACTGGAGAAGCCGCCGGAATCCGTCCGCTTTGACGAAAAGTGCGAATACCACGTCCCGAAAGTTGGCGAGCAGCCGGCGAAGAAGCAGAAAAAGCAGCAGAAAGCCACGGTTCAGGCGTAAATCAGCAGGAAAAAACGCATGATACGTCGAAATCCTCCGTTGCAGCGCATTCCTTGAAACGGGAGTGCAGAAGAACGGAGGATTTTTTTCATGCAGAATGTAGGTATTGTCGGCTTGGGGCTGATTGGCGGCTCACTCGCGAAAACCATCAAGCTCCACACACCGTACACGGTTTATGGCACGGACAAGAATGCGGACACGATGCGCCGCGCGTTCCTGATGGAGGCGATTGACGGCGAACTGACGGCGGAGACGCTGCCGCAGTGCGATGTTGTGCTGATCTGCCTGTACCCGCAGGGGATTATCGACTATGTGACTGCCCACGCGGCGGACTTTAAGCCCGACAGCCTTGTGATTGACTGCGGCGGCGTGAAGCAGGTGATTTGCGACGCGCTGTTTCCCGTATCACAGCGGTATGCGTGGCATTTCATCGGCGGACACCCGATGGCGGGGCGCGAGTACAGCGGCTTCAAGTATGCCCGCGATGATCTGTTCGACCATGCGTCGATGATTCTGTGCGGTCACGGCGACGACGACCCGGCGGTTTTGCAGCGCGCCCGCGACTTTTTCATGAAACTGGGCTTCCTGCGTGTGCAGTTCACGACGCCGAAGACGCATGACGAGATGATTGCGTATACGTCGCAGCTGGCGCATGTCGTGTCGAGCGCGTATGTGAAGTGCCCGCTGGCGGATAAGCACCGCGGGTTCTCGGCGGGGAGTTTCGCGGATATGACGCGCGTGGCACGGCTGAACGAGGATATGTGGACGGAGCTGTTCTTTGATAATCGAGAGGCGCTTCTGCCGGTGGTGGAGGACTTGGTGCAGCGGGTGACGGAGTATCGGGACGCGCTGCGGGATGAGGATCGGGAAGGAATGAGAAAATTATTGCGTGAGGGACGCGAGACGAAGGAACGCCTGACGGATTAACACGCGGGTAAAGTATGGAAGAGCGACCAACTCAATCGCGCGAAAGGGGTCAAGGGGAAAATT
>ERZ831634.3927-NODE-3927-length-10478-cov-3.415331_pt1 | contig 10478 bp, 7 predicted proteins | sample MGYA00519953_ERZ831634 | MGnify/ENA primary metagenome ERZ831634 (study PRJEB31850, sample SAMEA3708718) | human gut metagenome | biome: human gut; feature: human-associated habitat; material: faeces | place: China | collected 2014 ...
GCTCGGCCTCCGGCCCCGGCCCTTCATATGGGTCTTACTTTTAGGCTGCATTTTAGCATACCCCCTCGCACCGGCCGTCAGCAGCCCTTCCGGCGACAAGCGCGATTATATACTGGTCATCAACACCTATGCGGAATCGACCCCGTGGAGCAGAGGCATTATTACCGACATCACGGCGCGCGTCGAGCAGATCGAAAACCTGGAACTCTACACCGAGCATATAAACCTGCTGTTGGTAGATTCCCCTCGGGAAATCGAGACCTTCGAGACGAACCTCCTGCGAGAATACGGCAAAAAACCACCCCGGGCCCTGGTGCTGATCGGAACCCCTACGGCGCTGCTGCGCAATTTCATTAACAGCATATGGAAAGGCATTCCGACCATCGTATGCGCAGAACAGGATTTTGTCGGGCCGGATAAATATTACCAGAAAAGGCTTCCCATTCCGGCCTCGGAACAGGTACCTCTGCGGACACTGGCAGACCGGGACAATCTGACCCTGCTTTATTCGCCGGCCTATCTCGACCAGAGTATCGACCTGATGAAGCGCATACTGCCCGGCATGGATCGGCTCATATTCATAGACGACGCACGCTACGTCAACCGGCAAACGGAACACGACCTCGCGGAACTGCTCGACTCGAAGTACGGCGGCATAAAATACACGGTTTATTCGGCCGATGAGATCGGGATAGACCAACTGCTCGATTCGCTGAGTACGGTCGACGTAAAACGCACCGGCGTGCTCTTCTCCTCGTGGCATTACCTGAAGAACATGTCCGGGCGCAACGAAATCATGACCAACCCGTTCAAGATCATCGCCAGTTCGTCCGTACCGTTGTTCTCGCTGCGCCCGACCGGACTCAAGAGCAGCGGCATGATCGGGGGTTACGTATACGGCGAGAACGAATATTCCGACCGGCTGATCGCCACCATAGATGCAGTGCTGGAGGGCAAGCAGCCGCGCGACATTCCCTTTTACACCCCCGTCCGGGTACAACCCGTCTTCAACTATCCGGTACTGCTCCGGCACAACATCTCCCCGAACACCTGCCCGACGAACACTCTGTTTTTCGACAAACCTGCCTCGTTCATGGAGCGGTATAAAACATGGATCGGCGTCTGCGGCGGTATTTTCCTGTTATTCCTCATCTTCCAGCAATGGAGGATCGCCGTCCTGCGCAAAGTCGACGCAGCCCACCAGAAAGAAATGGAAACCCAGGCCAAATACTCGCACCTGTTCAACAACATGCCGATCCTGTACATGCAGGAACGGGTCGTATTCGACGCACAAGGGACGGCCATAGACACTGTTTATGTCGATGTAAACGCCCACTTCGAACGCTCCTTCTACCCCCTGGACGAAGTGGCGGGCAAATCCGGGGCGACGGGTTTTCCGGAGTCGATGCCCCAGTTCATGCCGATCATCGACATCGTACTGAAAGAAAAGCGGAGCGTTACCTTCCCCTATTACCACAAGCCGGTGAATATTTTCTACGAGGTCGTCATCTGCCCCTCGTACCAGCAGGATACGGTCGACATTTTCTGCATCGACAGCACGGCCCTGCACAACGCCCAGAAAAAGGTGGATTCGGTGAACCGAAAACTCGCATTGGCGCTCAACGTGGCCAACATCATCCCCTGGAAGTGGAATCTTACGAACCACACTATCCTGTGCGACCTCAACAAGGCGGCCAAGATGGCCGCCGGAATGTCGCTGGCAAACAACGCCTCGCTTGCGGTGGACGAGGAGTGCTACTTCTCGAAAGTCCACAAGGAAGACCGGGAACGCGTCCGCGCAGCTTACAGGAACCTGATCGAAGGGCATACGGAGAAGGTCTGCGAAGAGTTCCGCGTCGTATCCAACGAGAGCGGGCACTGGCACATGGAGTGGGTCGAGGCACAGGCCACGGTCGAAACCCGCGACTGCGATGGCAGGCCGCTGTCGCTGGTCGGGACATCGCTCGTGATCTCCGAACGCAAACAGATGGAGCAGGAGCTGCTCACCGCACGCGACCGTACCGAAGAGTCGAACCGCCTGAAATCGGCATTCCTGGCCAACATGAGCCACGAGATACGCACGCCGCTCAATGCCATCGTCGGGTTTTCGGGCATCCTTGCCTCGACGGACGAAGAGCAGGAAAAGCAGGAATACATGTCGATCATCGAAAGCAACAATACGTTGCTGCTGCAACTCATCAGCGATATCCTCGACCTTTCGAAGATCGAGGCCGGGACGCTCGAATTCGTCCATACGGATTTCGAACTGAACGAGCTGATGCGCGAGAAAGAGAACGTCATGAGGCTGAAAACCGACCAGAACGTGGAGCTGGTATTCGAACAGCGGTATGAAACCTGCCACGTCCGCACCGACCGCAACCGCCTTTCGCAGCTGATGATAAACCTGCTGACGAACGCCGCGAAATTCACGCACCGGGGATCGATCCGCTTCGGCTACGAACTCCGTGCCGGACAACTCTATTTCTGGGTTGCGGACACCGGCTGCGGTATCCCCGCCGAACGGAAGGACGCGGTCTTCGAGCGCTTCGTCAAACTCAACTCGTTCAAGCAGGGCACAGGGCTCGGGCTTTCCATCTGCCGGACGATCGTAGAGCATTTGGGAGGAAATATCGGTGTTGAATCGGAAGAGGGCAAAGGTTCGACCTTCTGGTTCACGCTTCCGTACGTCCCCGGCAAACAGGAACCGGCGAAGATCCCGGCACAGATGCTGCAGACCGTCCCGACGGTCGAGAAGGACAAACTGGTAATCCTCATCGCCGAGGACAACGAAAGCAATTACCGTCTTTTCGAGTCGATCCTGCGGCACGAATACAAACTCCTGCACGCCTGGAACGGCCGCGAAGCGGTCGATTTATTCAACCGGTACACCCCGCACCTGGTGCTCATGGACATCAACATGCCCGAGATGGACGGCTACGAAGCCACGGCTCAGATCCGCAAACAGTCGGCCGACGTGCCAATCATCGCCGTGACGGCTTTCGCCTTCGCATCCGACGAACAGAAGGTACTCTCGAGCGGATTCGACGGCTACATGCCCAAGCCGATCAACGCCCGGCAACTCAAAACACAGGTACTCGACATGCTTCGCAAGCGCATGACGCTGATTTAAATGGAAAAGGAAGCCCCGTCGGGAGCTTCCTTTTTCATCGGTGCCCGTATCCGTTCTTACTCCAGGCGGATGATCCGCGCATCGTCGTCCGACCCGGGCAGCGGGGCGGGGGTGAAGTCGGAATACCCCGCCGCAACGGCGCAGAGGGGTTGGCAGTCCGCCGGGATGGGCAGGAAGCTGCGCAGGTAGCCAGCGGCAGTCTCCCCGCCGGGCTCGTCCTTGCGGCGCGGGCGGCCGTTGATGTGCACCCAGCACGAAGCCAGTCCTTCGTCGACACACGCCAGTTGCAGGATGGTCGCCGAGATCGCGGCGTTCTCCCGCCACAGGTCGCTTTTCGTGGTATCGCCCAGCACGACGATCGCCAGCGGGGCACCCTTCATGAACGCCGAACCGTAATCGCGCATGTCGGCCATGCGGGCCACCAGGGCAGGGTCGTCGACCACCACCAGGCGCGTCGTACGGGTATTGCGCGCCGATGGCGCCGACAGAGTCTCGTGCAGGATGCGGTCTACGACCTCACGCGGCACCGCACGCTCCGAGAATTTGCGGATGCTGCGGCGTTTTTCGATCAACTCTTTGAATTCCATCTGTTTTTATATTTTGTGTTTTCGGCCTCTCTTTTGCAAAAATAGTGAAAAAAAACTATCTTTGTTAAATTGATAATATTTCAGCAGGATTCGCAATCCGATATACCGAACTATTATTTACCGAACCAAACGTTCACCGCATCCAGGCAAAGGAATGCAACAAAATCAGCCATACATTCCATACAGCACTCCCAACCGGGAAGCACAGAAATACCTATTACTTAAAATGATGAAAATAAAAAATATCATCCTCTCGTTTCTATTAGGTATTTTCACCGTCGCATGCAGCGGAGCAGGCGAAGTTGCCGACGAAGGATACATGGGTTCCGGCTATACAAAGGAGGAATTAGACTCAAAGGGAGTCAATACCCAGCATCTGTTCGTATTTACGGAGGAGCGTGCTACTTACAATGGCCGGACATTCTCGATAAACATACCCATTGACTCGCTTATCGAGATATTCGGACCTTGCGAGAGAATCCTTTACGGAAAAGATTACAATACAGGATACAACCGCTATTTCTGGGACACGATAGGCTTTACAGCTTTAGTCTCCCCCGAAAAAGAAGTAATGGAGTTCAATCTGCATTGGGATTACCTGCCTAAAGAAAAGGAATACGACTATGACGATCCGGATCCGGCCGATGTTCCGGCAAAATTTTTCAAAGGAAAGATACTGTTGAACGGGATTCCACTCGACAATACGTCGGATTACGCAGATTATTGCAATAATAAAGAGATACAAAGTCTGTTGCTTGAATTAGCAAGGAAGAAGGGGATCAAAAGAAACTTCCATCAATGTTTATATCATTTCGTAGACAATGGAAGTATTAATCGGTACCATCACTCTTATCATAAGCTCTACTTTTTCGATTATACGACATTCGAAAACAATCCTTTTTTCTCATACAGGGTGAAAGTAGTAACCAAAACCGGACAGATACATGAATTCGGAATGCAGTACGCTGTCTACACCAATCCAAACTCCATAGATATCTTTTGACCTATTCATTTATACATATTTGATCTTCAAAACTTTGAAAACGATGGAATTCAGATTCACCATAGCCCTTATCTACGATTTCGACGGCACGCTCGCCCCCGGCAACATGCAGGAGTACGACTTCATACCCGCCGTGGGCAAAAGCAACAAGGAATTCTGGACGGAGGCCAACACGCTGGCCGAAGAACAGGATGCCGACATGGTACTGACCTATATGGCACGCATGTTACAGGAAGCCAAGTCGAAAGGGCTGTCGCTGAGGCGCGAGGCATTTCAGGATTCGGGACGCCGCGTGACGCTTTACAAGGGCGTGAAGGAGTGGTTTGCGCGGATCAACGCCTACGGCGCCGCACACGGGATAAGAATCCTGCACTACATCAACTCGTCAGGGATGAAGGAGATCATCGAAGGAACTCAGATCGCACACGAGTTCCGGAAGATCTATGCCTGTTCGTTTCTCTACGACGTCGACGGCATCGCCTACTGGCCCGCCGTGGCGGTCAACTACACCAACAAGACGCAGTTCATCTTCAAGATCAACAAAGGCGTCGAATCGGTATTCGACAGCAAGATGGTGAACCGTTACATCCCCGAAAACGAACGTCCCGTGCCGTTCAAGCACATGATCTACGTGGGCGACGGGACGACCGACATCCCCTGCATGCGGCTGGTGAAAAATTCCGGCGGACATTCGATCGCGGTCTACAACCCCGACCAGAAGGGTGCCCGCAAGGAGATGGCCTCGCTGATCCATGACAACCGCGTAAGCCACGTCTGCCCGGCCGACTATTCCGAAGGCTCGGACATGGACATCCTGGTCAAAACCATCATCGACAAGATCGACCTGGACGACCGGCTCGAAAAACTCGAAGTCGTGAAATAACCCGGCCAGCGGGACGGGAAGCGGATATGCCCGGGACGCCCCCGGAGACGGGCAGCGAGGAAAGCCGGGCATCCCGACGAAAGATTCAAGCATCGGAAAAAGAGAATATGGACATTATTTTCGCAACCAACAACGCACACAAGCTCACCGAGGTACAGGCCGTACTGGGGCCCGGATACAAGTTGCTGACACCCCGCGACTGCGGCGTGACGGAGGAGATCCCCGAGGAACAGGATACCCTCGAAGGCAACGCCTCGCAGAAGGCCCATTACCTGCACGAACGCACCGGAATGGATTGCTTCGCCGACGACACGGGGCTCGAAGTCGAAGCGCTGGGCGGGGCCCCGGGCGTACACTCGGCACGCTACGCCACCGACGGGCACGACTTCGCGGCCAACAACCGGCTGCTGCTGAAAAACCTCAAAGGGAAGGCCAACCGCCGGGCACGGTTCCGCACGGTGATATCGCTGCTCCTGGACGGCGAAGAGCACCTTTTCGAAGGGATCGTCGAAGGGCGCATCATCGACCGGGAAACGGGGCACGAGGGATTCGGGTTCGACCCGCTGTTCATCCCCGACGGATACGACCGAACCTTCGCGCAGATGACCACCGGGGAGAAAAACGAAGTGTCGCACCGGGCCCGTGCCGTACGCAAACTCGCCGCGTATTTGCATTCCGTCGAGAAATAAGCGTCTTTACGAAAAACAGGCGGCGCCCCGGCAATGTCCGAATAAATTCGGCATTGCGCCCGGCTTGCATCGTCTTTAACCCTGTTTTAGACAGGCGGCGCCCCGGCAAATTGCAAGTAAACTTGCTTTTGCCCTCGGCTTGCACTATCTTTGCCGTTCCTATGGAAGAGAGAAATTACAACAAGGTGGAGCGTTTCGACGCCAAGGCCATCGAAGAGCTAAAGCACCACTACACCGAAATACTGCGGTTGCTGGGCGAGGATCCCGCACGCGAAGGGTTGCAGAAGACCCCCGAACGGATGGCCAAGGCAATGTCGTTCCTGACGAAAGGATATGACGAAAACCCGTTGGAGATCATCCGCTCGGCGACGTTCCGCGAAGAGTACAAGCAGATGGTGCTGGTGAAGGACATCGAACTTTATTCGCTCTGCGAGCACCATATGCTGCCGTTCTACGGCAAGGCGCATGTCGCCTACATCCCCAACGGCCATATCACGGGGCTTTCCAAAATAGCCCGTGTGGTGGAGTGCTTCGCCCGCCGCCTGCAGGTACAGGAAAGGCTGACGGTGCAGATCCGCGACTGCATCCAGGAGGCGCTGAACCCCATGGGCGTGGCCGTAGTGATCGAAGCGAGTCACATGTGCATGCAAATGCGCGGCATCGAAAAGCAACAGTCGGCGACTACGACCTCGGCCTTCACGGGGATTTTCCTCTCCGACCACCGTACGCGCGAAGAGTTCATGACCCTGATCTCGCACCGGTACCGGTAGGCGCGCCATACGATAAAACGGAACGTCCCGCAGCACACGGCTTGCGGGACGTTCCGTTTCCGGGGGCGACCCGGTTATGATTTGCCCTTACCCTTGAACTCCACCAGAGCGGCATTCAGCGCCCGGTGGAGCGAATACTGCGAGAGTGGTTTGACGAGAAATTCGTTGCACCCCGCATTGCGGGCGCTCTCGATCTCGCTGCCGGATGAATAGGCCGACATGGCAATGATGGGGACGTCCGCCGAAACGCTGCGGATACGCCGCGTAGCCTCAAGGCCGTCCATCACGGGCATGCGGATGTCCATCAGCACGGCATCGGGCTGTACCGTCCCGAACATGTCCACGGCCTCGGCTCCCGTATGGGCACGCACGAGGCTGAAGCGGCGGCTGAGGACGGCTTCGATGAGTCTGAAATTGGTGTCCGAATCCTCGGCGACCAGCAGCACCCACGACTTGCCGTCGTCCCGGCCCGGGGCAGCGCAAAGCTGCTCGTCGTTTTTGCTGCCGTCCCGGTGGACGACGGGGATCGAGAAATGGAACCGCGTGCCCTTCCCGGGTTCGGAATCCACGCCGATCGTTCCGTCGAGTTTTTCGACGATCATCTTCGAAATGGCCAGCCCGAGTCCCGTGCCGGACACGAAATCGTTGAGTTTGACGAACCGGTCGAAGATATTGCGCGCCTTCTCGGGCGGTATGCCCATGCCCGTATCCTGGACGAAGAACTCCACACACCCGTCCTTCAGGTCGAACCCGAAGCGGATCTCCCCCTCTTCGGTAAACTTGCCGGCGTTGTTCAGCAGGTTGGAAATAACCTGTGCCAGGCGGTTCTGGTCGCAGACGATCTCCACGTTCGCGACCCGTTCCTCGAAGACCAGTTCCACGCCCGGCTTGACGCGGGGTTTGTGGACTTCCAGCTCCGAGCGGCAGAGGTCGTTGAGGTTCATCGGCCTGAAGCGGAATTCGAGCGTCCCGGCTTCGATCTTCGAAATGTCGAGGATATCGTTTATCAGTTGCAGCAGCAGCTCGGAATTGACGTCGATGATATCGATGAACTGTTGTTTCTCCTCCTCGGTTTCCACCTCGCCGATGAGCTTGGCAAAACCCACGATGGCATTGAGCGGCGTGCGTATCTCGTGGCTCATGTTGGCCAGGAAAGCAGATTTGAGACGGTCGGACTCCTCGGCGCGGATACGCGCCTCGACGATCTCCAGTTCGGCATTCTTCATGTCGGTGATGTCCCACGAGACGCCGATGATGAGCGGAAGGCGGTTTTCGACCGGCACCAGCGACTTGGAAGTATTGACGATACGGGTCTCGCCCGTGGCCGAGACGTACTCCTCGATGAAGGTCTGGCGTTCACCCGTACGCAGCAGCGTCAGGTCGTCCTGGCGGAAATGCTCCGCATCCTTCGGGCTGGGGAAAATCTCGTAATCGGTATGCCCGAGCGCCCTGGAGGCCGGAATCCGCGAATATTCCTCGAACGCCCGGTTCCAGTAGAGGTAGCGGAACTCGTTGCCCGGGTCTTTCACAAACAGATAGACCGGAATGTTGTTGAGGATGCACTCCAGGATGGAGTTCATCTCCTTGACCTTGACCTTGTTCTCGTGTTCGATGCGCTGCGTCACGTCCCGGCCGAAGAACCAGACGATCTCGCGCTCCTGAAAATAGTCGTAGATGATGTAGGCCACGATGTCCCACGCCACGATACGTCCCTGCTCGTTCTTGAAGCGGACGGTGTATTTGTGCGAGCCGTTATCGCGGCGTATTTTCGCCAGCCGGGCTTCCCACTGCAAACGGGAACCTTCGTACGACCAGAAATCGTAAACCTTGTGTTGCGAAAGGTCGCCTTCGACATCGTGCCGCACCCGGAACTGCTCGTTGGCATATTCCATCGTACCGTCCAGGCTGCAGGCGTAAATCTCCTCGTCGACATTGTCCAGCGCATATTTGACCATCTCCAGCTCATGCTTGGCGGCCTCAGCCTCGGTGATGTCGCGGCAGATGCAGAGGGCATGCTCCTCGTCGAGCGGGAAAATCCGGTTTTCGTAGTTGCGGGTTCGGCCCCCGAGCGTAATGTCGTGGTGGGAAGAGGAGCCGCACCCCGTCGCAAAGACATTGTCGAGGTTGTTCTTCACATTGCGGCAGGCCGAGGGCGAAAGCATCGTCCGGATATTCTGCCCGGCGAGCTCTCCGCCCGGAACCCCGACATGGTTGGTCTCATCCGCGGAAACCAGTTCGACCAGCGTCCCTTCGCGGTCGAGCACGGTCAGCATGTCGGGTATCGAATCGAGAATCTTACAGGCATAACGCTCCCGAAACCGACTCCCGGAAGCCTTCGGCGTATCGAGTTGTGCCTCGAGCTCTTCGATCCTGCGGATAAGCTCTTCGCGGGAGCAGTTATCGTATCGGCTCATACATTGTGGTATTGTGCATAGATAGTTACAAAAGTAATATATTTTCCGAAAGACGAACCATTTTCGGGCCGAAATCGCCAACGATTACGCCCCATGTAGCAACGATACCGTTCGGCAGCAGCATTCCCGACCGCAACTCGGTGCTATTACCGTTCAAAAACAGCGCAGAAAAAGCCCACAAAGGATCTCTTTCCGCCCGGCACCGGGTCAAGACGCCCCAAAATGGGCTATTTCATGCCGAGTTAAACCCCTGTGCCCGACCATAGAACACACCGCAGCCGCGTTGCATATCGCAAAACTGCTTTTTTATATCCCGATCGGGCTTCCACGCGCAAAAAAGGTGTGGAAGGAACGAATTTTGAACATGCTCCGAGACAGCAAACTAAAAAATCAAAATCATGACCGTCAAAAAATTACGTTACCTCGCATACGCACTCGTTGCAGTTGCGTTTTGCGCGTGCCAGAAAGAGCCCTCGACATCGGGCCTCCACAAAGACTATCTGGTCTACACCGCTTACGACACCGAAGCCGACTTCGGTGCAGTGGACACCTACTACCTCCCCGACAGCATCCTGCTGATCGGCGGCGGAACCAAGTTCGCGGCCGTGCGCGCGCTGGCCCCCGCGATCCTCGGCATGGACGTCGAACTGCCAGAAACCGACGAGCACGTGGCGATCGGCGCGGCCCGTCAGGCCGCCTGGGTGCTGTCCGGCGAGACCGAACCGCCGACGTGGCCGGTCAAGGTCGAGACCACACTGACCGGCGAACCAACCCCGCAGGTGTACGAGCAGTACGTGCGCTGGCGCGGCTGATGACGTCACACGATGAGGTTATCGGAACGACGAGGGCCAGCAGCCTCATCTCATATCACCATCAGGAAAGGAACATTGATGACTTTTCATTTCACAGTCCGTGATGATAAGCAGATTCGTGTCATCATCGACACCGACGCCGATTGCGAGGCCGACGACCCGTTCGCTATCGCTCAGGCGTTGCTGACAC
>ERZ831634.3930-NODE-3930-length-10466-cov-3.283642_pt1 | contig 10466 bp, 13 predicted proteins | sample MGYA00519953_ERZ831634 | MGnify/ENA primary metagenome ERZ831634 (study PRJEB31850, sample SAMEA3708718) | human gut metagenome | biome: human gut; feature: human-associated habitat; material: faeces | place: China | collected 2014 ...
TCTCTTTCGAGAGATTGATGACCTTGGCATAGCAGCCGCCCTCGAAGTTGAATACGCCGTCGTCGTCCCAGCCGTGCTCGTCGTCGCCGATGAGCTGACGTTTGGGATCGGTCGAGAGGGTCGTCTTGCCCGTACCCGACAGACCGAAGAAGATCGCCGTCTCGCCCTTCTCGTTGGTGTTGGCCGAGCAGTGCATCGAAGCGATGCCCTTCAACGGCAGCAGGTAGTTCATATAGGAGAACATGCCCTTCTTCATCTCACCGCCGTACCACGTGTTGAGGATTACCTGCATCTTCTCCGTGAGGTTGAAGACCACGGCCGTCTCCGAGTTCAGACCCAGCTTCTTGTAGTTCTTCACCTTCGCCTTCGAAGCGTTGAGCACCACGAAGTCGGGTTCGCCGTACTGCTCCAGCTCGGCGTCGGTCGGACGGATGAACATGTTCTTCACGAAGTGTGCCTGCCAGGCCACCTCCATGATGAAGCGGATCTTCAAGCGCGTGTTCTCGTTGGCGCCGCAGAAGGTATCGACCACGTAGAGCTTCTTGCCCGAAAGCTCCTGGCCGGCGAGCTTCTTCAACTCCTTCCATGCAGCCTTCGTCACGGGCTTGTTGTCGTTCTTGTATTCGGGCGAAGTCCACCAGATGGTGTCCTTCGTCGTCTCGTCCATCACGAAGAACTTGTCCTTGGGCGAACGGCCGGTATAAACGCCGGTCATCACGTTCACGGCACCGGTCTCGGTCAGCTGGCCTTTTTCGAAACCGCGGAGCCCCTTCTTGGTCTCCTCGCGGAAAAGTTCGTCGTACGACGGATTGTACACGATCTCGGTCACACCCGTGATCCCATACTTTTTCAAATCCATTTTGTCCATAATAATTGTTATTTTAATAAAACATCAAATCCTTGATTAACCTAACGTCGAAAATCCGCAAGACCGGACTTTAACCGCACAAAGGTAGAAAAACTTTTACACTTGTGAAAAAACTAACAGTGAAAAAAGCAAAAAATATCCATTATTTTTCCCGATGCCTGTATATGATTCATTTATAAGCAGCTATCGTATCCCCCAAAGCCGCAGGAAAACCCGGCTCCATATCCTGCTGCAAACATACGGCCGCAATCCGCACCGGGGCTCCGCAGGATGGAATTCGAGGCGGACGCACAGGCCGCACTTCGGTCGAAATGCCCATCGACGGCGCACGGCACTCCCGCCCGACGGAACGCCGCCCGGACAAAAACAATGACGGGAGAGGGCGCTTCCGGAGCAACCGCATCGAAATCAGGAAACCGGAGGTATTTTCCGTAAATCCGATCCGGCAGCCAGACCCGACGCACGGGCACCGAAAAAAACCGGGGCGGAAAGGGACGACATCCGGGAATTTTTCCTATCTTTGATTAATCAGCCCTTATACAAAACATCGTTATCATTATAATGCGCCCGATAAAAATACGCCACGACAGGATCTGCCTGAAACCGTTTTCGATCGAATGGGTAAACTACCATTGTTTCTCCATCCTGTTAATTATTTCCGGGATATTCTTTTCCTGTTATTTTATCCGCGACCTCATTCAGGGATTTCGGGATCGGTATTGGCTGGCCGCGCTCCTGCTGTTCGGCGCGGGCTTTGCTCTCCATGTGTTACAACGCAGGAAACTGAAGTTCAAGAGTATCCCGCTCTCCGGGCAACCCGACGGACTGAAAGATCAGATCCGGAAACTGCTGTCCGACGAGGGATGGAGGATCGAATACGACAATCAGCGTTATTTGCAGGCCACAAACCGAAAGGGCATCCCCTATCTGGACTGCGACTTGCTGATCTTGAGCTGGAGAAACGATGAAATCCGGTGGGCTCTGGTCTACGATCCGTGGTATAACATCGCAGGGGGAATATTTACGTTCAACAGATACGGACGGAAAACCGTAAAGGCGATAAAGGCGCTCGCCGCCGAACCGGCGGAAACTCCTGCTCCCCGAAAACTCGGATAGGCCATGGCCGGACTCTATTTCCACATACCGTTCTGCAAACGCATCTGCGCCTACTGCGACTTCTACAAGAGCGCCCGGCTGGAGCAGATGGACGGCGTGACAGCCGCCATGCACCGCGAACTGGACGAACGGCAGGATTACCTGCGCGGCGAAGCGGTCACGACCCGCTATTTCGGCGGCGGCACGCCTTCGCTCTACGCACCCGCCGCGCTGAAAGGACTGCTGGATCATGCCGCGCTGCTGTTCGACTGCTCCGGCACCACGGAAACCACCCTCGAGGCCAACCCCGACGACCTGACGGAAAATTACCTCGACGGGCTGCGCGAAGCGGGCATAGACCGGCTGTCGATCGGCATCCAGTCGTTCGACGACGGGTGCCTGAAGCTGATGAACCGCCGCCATACGGCGGCACAGGCCATCGGTGCGGTGCGGGCGGCACAACGCGCCGGGTTCGGGAACATCACCGCCGACCTGATCTTCGGCATTCCCGGCTTCGGCGGGGATTCGCTGAAAAGATCGCTCGACGGAATGCTGTCGCTCGGCGTACAGCACATTTCGGCATACCATTTGACCATCGAACCCGATACGGCCTTCGGCCGCCGTGCGGCACGGGGCGAGTTCCGCGCCGTGGACGAAGAGGTCAGCGAGGAGGAGTTCCTCACGGTGCACGATACGCTTACGGCCGCCGGATTCGAGCATTACGAGGTTTCGAACTATGCCCTGCCGGGATTTCGAGCCCGTCACAACGCCTCCTACTGGCATGGGACGAAATACCTCGGCATCGGGCCCGCAGCCCACTCGTTCGACGGCGAAGAAAGGCACTGGAACGCCAGTTCAGTGGAAAAATACATAGCAGGCGCTCCCGCCGGGAAGGAAGTGCTGACCCGACGCGACCGGTTCAACGAATATGTCATGACGGCGCTCCGGACGGTCGAGGGGATCGATCTGGAAGAGGCCGCGGCACGTTTCGGAGCAAAACGGCTGGCGCGGATGCAGGAAGAGGCAGCACCGTTCCTCCGTTCGGGTACGCTCCGCATAGCCCGGGGGCGGATGGCCCTCCCGCCGGAAAAATTCCTGATTTCGGATGCCGTGATCGGGGCACTTTTCGAAACATAACACGACATGCAACGATGTGAAACAGAAATGTTAAGTTATTATTAAATTTTTTTACTAATTAATCAGACAAGGTTGTTTTATATAAATATAAGTATTACCTTTGCAGCGGTTTTCAACCGATTCATCGAGTAAATTACAAACAAGCACGACAGATATGAGTAATGCAAAACTGACTCCCGACTACCTTTTCGAGGTGAGCTGGGAGGTCTGCAACAAGGTCGGCGGCATCCATACCGTCATCTCGACCAAAGCACAGACCGCAACCCGGAAATTCGCCGACCGCTATATCCTCCCACGTGAATTGCTGAAACTCCGAGAGCCGAGCTCCTGTAGTACCCAATACCTTAATGAAGAAATAGTAATCCTTGTTGAGTTTTGTTTTCAGATACTCCAGTAACCTATTATATTCCTCTTCTGTCGGCACATTGTTTACATCCAACTTGCGTTTCATTCTAGGTCGTTTCAGTTCAATAGGTTTCTTCACCCATTTGGAGAACTTCTCAATGGCTGTAATACGTAATCGAATGGTAGCTGGAGAAAGTTTTTCCTCTTCAAAGCTTTTTATAAATCGTCTGCAATTATCCATATTTAGTTCATTGGCGTATTCAAAATATTTTTTCAACGAGGTATAATAGACATCAATTGTGTGAGAGGAATAATCATTGTTATCAGTCAACCATATTATAAAATCATTAAGCAGTTTCTTATTCTTCTCTGAAATAACCTCAAGTTTCTCCAAAGGCTTTACAGCCTTTTCCTGTCGGACATATCCGATTTTAAGATAAGACAATAAATCACAAACAGCCGCGCACATAAATGAATGGCGCACCATAACATCTGCATTTTCATGTTTATATTGCAAATAACCGCGACGATTGATTTCTTCGGAATTTTCAAGAAAATCAGTCACATATTTGATGTATTTCCCGATGCTGTCATAGCTCCTACCCGTCGTATACAGGTAGGATATGTAATCTACCAATATTTGTTTTCGTTTATCATCCATTTTGAATTCAATTATATTTTTACTATATTCTCCCAAAAAGCAGCACCTTCAGGAGTATCATAGAAAGGGAATGAAATAGTTAGAAACCGATGAAAGCAGCAATCAACATCTAACAAATTGTTCACCCGCTCTTCATTTGTCATTGAGAAGTCAGGACACTCAATATTAAATGCCTCATTTGCTCTTTCTGTATTATATTTCCATTGATTGAAAATACCTAGTCTTTCTAATTTTGCTATTTTTTCATTCCTCTTCATATTGATTGACTTTTAGTTCTTTACATCTATAAAGGTAATCATTATTGACAAGTTTAACAAACAGAAGCTTCGCCATTTTAACGCCATTTTAATCAGTTTTTTTCTTCAACAATTCACGTCTAAATCTTTCCTCTAAATCAAAAATGGTTTCTCCACTATTACGCCGATAAGGTCTATCAGTATTTAACTGAAGTTCTTTCAGCTTTTTCCAATACCATGGAAGGTACAAATACATATTCTTCAACTCCTTCAAGTTCTTATTTCCACAACACCAGCAACTCACACGATCAAGTAGCTCATATAGCCTTACTCCATCCTCATGCCAAACAAAGCCTTTTGTGTAACAATACTGGAGTGCATCAGCTTCAGTAATGCCCAGTCACGAAGTGGTAAAACCCGATTAGGTCGTTTTTCCTTTTCAAAGCGATGGGTCTCGTCGGCAGCAATACCGACATAATCAATTCCATCTTTTGTGTGAGCTTTCAACGCACGAAGTTTTTCACTCGTTCCCCACCGGCATGTTCCCCCACACCAACTATATCCTTTTTTATGGATAATATTGGTCCCTCTTTTCTTAACCGGCCTTTCAAACATTGTCCAAAGAAAAGGTTGCTCCGGATGCAGTTCTGTATATTTAATGCCAAGTTTTTTAAGAATTGGAAGAACAGCATCACGAGTGTTATAGATTGCCTGAAATTCCATACCTGTATCATAGAAAACGACTTCATCCAACTGATATCCTTTTTCTATTAGCATGAAAAGCATTGCCAAAGAATCCTTGCCAAAACTAACTGAAGCATAATATCTCATACAAGAAACTTATTATTAGGTGAGTCCTTTTTTTTGCTTTGCCCTCTCGCTATTAACCTGTGACATACACATACGGCACCATGACGATAAACACCGGTATTTTTTTCCATGCGAAGTAATCGTATTTGCGTAAAACCGATTGAGATAGAAATAGTGGCCGCAATGGGTACATTTTTTCATCTCTCTACCACCTGCATCAAACTTTCTGTTTCGTGGTTTACGACGAATAAGAGTACATCCCTTACAATAATTATCTTCACCGCGGTATCTCCTACAATGCGAAAGGGATTTTACTCCACATTTCGCAAATGCTTTGCAATCAACACGTACAAATGAATGTGTACTCATAGCCTTCGTTTATTTTGAAACTTATTTAACACACGAGAAATTACCTCCATATTATCAGTCATCATCCATTCTTTTGCAACGTTCCAAGCAAGACTCATAACTGGATTAAAATTATCTTTCCTTACCGTATGGTGAGATAAACGTCCTTCAGTTGGTTTCAAATTCTTATCATGTAAAATACATAACCCATTTTCAAAGAAAGCACAATACTCTTTGCCAGCAACAGGTTGAATCATTGGAACAGCAACATTGATAACTCCTAAAAAGATACCGGTAGCCCAATTTGTCAGTTCCAATCTATCTGCGTAACCTGCATCAATAATCCTTTCAATATCATCAGGAGTACCAAGACAAGGAGTATGACATTGTTGTTTACAAATGCTACATGAACATTGAACAGGTACACGACCTGATGCCCTCATTACCCTTTGTAATGAGGCTTCTCTTGACAACTCCCCCATAATTATTCAGTAATTGAATTTAAGATAACTTTCGCACGCTCTATACACCAACGATTGAGGTATGACTGCCAGCAACCAATAGAGGGAGTCCACCTAAAAGTATTATTTTCTTTCAACTGTGACCGGATTTCCTTACTCGGAATACCGGCAAAAAATAACTGCAGACGGTTCTCTTTAGCATTCTCAACGACACGTACACCACTGATAGTGTATTCTTTATCTTCTGTCTCTTTTAGCTTTCTTGCTCGATCACGACGCTGCTTCGCATCCCGGATACGTGCATTATTATTAGAAAGCATATAAGAAGGAAAACCATACTCACCATAACGGTCAGGCTTAGTTAGCTCGATAGCTTTATTCTCTGAAAAGCCTAAAGTTTGCAGTTGTTCAACCTTCGCAATATCATTTAGTTTTTTACTTCTAACTATCTTATTAGCAGCTTTCATCATTCCTTGAGCTTTCTCTAACGCATCGACCTTTTCTTGCAATCTGTCTACTGCGTCATCATCTCCTAAATAAATGGAGTTATTATTTTCAGTAGCTTCCGCTTTCTGTGCAAAGTACTCTGCCTTCTTGGAAAGCTCAATACTTTTATCCATTTTGGCCCCTATTTTATCCCGATATTTACGATCTGCTAACCCGTGCACAGGTTGTCCCATTGGAATAATACTTGCCATTTCTGACGATTGCCTGCAAGCTACATCTGCAGCTTCGTTACTTTTCCTTGCAAGTTCTCTGAATCTATCAGCTCTTGCTTCCTGCCTTTCTTTTCTGTTCATAATTCTTTGGTTTAATTTGGTTTGACTTTTATAAAATTGAAAGACCACAGCCTAAACTGTGGTCTTATCATTACTTCGACTTATCAGTAGGAAGCAAATCATCAAATAATCCGGGAACTCGCGGCTGTAACGCTTCAAATTCTTCCCGGAAAAACTCTTCTTTGGTCCTACCTTGCTTTTTCCCTTTCCTTGTATGTACATCAAAAGTATATACTGGGATGGCAATAGGATAACGTCTAACATCATCTATCCATTTTTCTATGTCAACATCTCTTCTGTCATAAATAAAGTTCTGCAAATGATCTGCATCCCGGTTCTTCCTACATTCACAAAGAAGAATAACCGCTTTGCTGACAAATATCCTGCCTTTGGGGGCAGTAGCATTTTTATTTACCAGCTCATGACCTTGCCATAATGCTTCTATCTCTTTTGTTATGATACCGAAGCAATCCTCTGCACTAATGGTATATAAACGCTTCCACACATAGTCGCGGTATCCACTCGCCCATAATTCCAAGGCAAAAAAGCCGGCTACCCCGGTGTCGGCTCGCCTAATGGCTTTCTGCATTGCAGAACTCACCTCGAAGAAATCATATCCGCAAACTGTTCTAATAATCATAATTCTAATTTAATGGTTTGACTTTTAATTGATTACATCAGTAAATTTAGCTAAAAAAGACGGATATAGCAAACAGATTGAACGCCATTTAAACGCCTTTTTTACAGGTTATTAGAACTTGAATTTGCAGGATATGTTATACAGTACAAGCTGCTTCGTCTTATCCTTTCCATTATTCGTCGCACTCTTGAGCTGGATACTATCACCGAAGTTCTTTTTAATGAAAAGAATAGATTTGCGCTCTTCTTCCTGATTCCTGATCGAGGCAAGCCCACCGGCGTTCACAAATGTGCTCTTTTGCTCAAAATTATAACGTAAATCGGTTAAAATCTTACGCTCTTTGTACTTCATATAACAGGAAATCCAAAAATCTTCTTTCAAACGTATCTCTTCATTCCACCAAGTGTTCTTGTTATAGATTACTCCATAACTGCAACCGGTTATCATTTTAGACAGGGAAAGAAAGCCGGTTTCGTCATACATAACAGGAGATATCCGGGAAGTGAAACCAAACAAATGCACGTCCATCATACTAGCAATCTCAAATAGAGATTGAATAATATTGGTGATTCTATCCTTATCTTTCACCCGGCACGGTTCACCTTTTTCTGCATAGATCGCTTTACAGGCATGAACATCATCGTCGAGCATGAAGAGTTCGCCAAAATGTTTCGCCATCCAATTACGTTTAGGGATGAGGCCGATTACATCGTCTGGATGAGTAACTATTTCACATTCCGGGTTAAACTGCTGATACAAGTCAGCTTGACTTTCAGCAACGCAAATGATAGGATCGTTCACCAACTTTTTAGCGAACACCCGGTCATGGCGCTTATGACTTGGTATTACTATTTTGCAAGGCATGGCGAACGTCTTTTATGTCGATTACATTACTCTTACTTACTTTCCCGGTCTTGTACGACTTCATGTGCTGCATGTCCAGCCTTTCACGAAGCCAGTTGCTATCTACCTCATTACTTGAGGTGATGATAAACAACTCATGTTTTTCGTCATACTTTGGAATGAGAGGATAAATGGCTGTATCATCCGTGATGGCATCGAAGCGCTCTTTAAATTCATCCTCTTTCTTCTCCGGGGCAAATTCGATGCCCCAATCTTGGAGTTCCGCCTTATTCCACTCGTTTTCCATAACGTCCAAATCATTCTCACCAAAATTGACATTATCTTTAGTGGCATATTCCCTCAACTTCTTAACGGGGGTATCAGGTGCCAGAATTTTACAAGGCAGTTCTTTATAACCTAACTCCTTGCAAGCTCGCAAACGTAAATTACCACAAACAACAATATATCTGCCATCATTGTAGGGAAAAACTATAAGTTCTCGAAGCTCAAGCATCTCTGGCGAATCCTGAATGCTTTTCTTCATCGCTTCAAAGCGGTAATCACGAAAAAAACGTGGATTTTTCGGCAATCCCGTGAGCTGCCCCTTATTAAAATCAAGTAGGCAGACTTGAATAATCTCTGTCATAACTAACTATATTAAAATCAACAACACAAAATCAACAACACAAACAGTCAGTAACAACACCTAATCATTTTTTCTATCATCGAACTCTATCTTATCTTTGATAAGCTGTTCAATGTCCTCACAACCAAATCTTTTTAAATAGGCAACAAGGTAAATTATCATCTCGGCTGCCAATTCTTCATCTTCCGAATATTTAGGAAGATTATCACTCCTATATTTAGAAGCAATATCGAATTTTCTCCAAACGGCTTCAATTCTTATGCTAAACGCTTTTCTTGAGCTATGCTCATTCATCTTAAAGCGTTTCCTCATGATATTCAAGCATCTCTGGGCAAACCTATTCAATGTTATCATATCGATCGGGTTAAATTGTTAGACTATGAATAATCTCACACGATTCTATTAGGTTGGCCTCTGATGCGAAACCAATGAACATATTCTTTATCTATCAGCATACTATTATTTATTTTGAGGGGTCTGTTGTATCTAAATATTTCCTGTACTCTAATTCTGTCTTAGCAAGATTGATTACGGTATTAACCCCTTGGAAAACTTGTTTTGCTTGGCTCACTTTACTAGGATCTTCTTTCACATCCTTAATTTGTTGAAGAACCAAATTCCTCAAATCTTGTAAAATGGTAGGGTTCACTGTAGACACCTTATTCAACCGTTCATTAGCCAACACAACAACTGTATTTGTTATCGACCGGAAACGGTTCAACTTGGAAGCCAAATCAAACATACTAAATACCAATACTTTGCCATTATTCAAGTATATCTCAACTTCGGTACCATCATCACCAGTACCGTCACAGTAATTGAGAATTACAACTTCTTCATTCTGATAAAGGAATGGTTTATTAACCATTTCTTTCAATCTATATATTGCTCCATCAGTCATGATTCATTCTTTTTTGTTGCTTTATTAATTTGCCTATTCAAAGCTCCTTTTAGCTTGATTAGGTACTGAACATCTTCCGGATATCGGGCATACAAAGAATTCTCTTTTTTTAATTGTTCAGAACGACTAATCATGTAAAGGTTCTCAATGGAAACGTTTTGCCTGTTGCCATCCTTAAACTGAATATTATAACCAGGGGGGATTTCTCCATTATGCTCAATCCATACAAGCCGATGTTTAAGTTCAAAGACATTCGGTTCGGCAGTTTTCACTTCAATGTAACCGTCACGAGTTATGCGTTCATAACCGACTGGTTTATGATTTTTGGGGATATGTCCTTTCTTAAATCGAGTAGCCTTCGTTTTTGCCAATTGTTCCTCTGACATATATTCCGTTTGCTTACGTCCCTTGTTCATCGGTTGGTGGCCTTTGGGAAAGAAGCTTTTAGAAGCGCATTGAAATTTAAATTCTTTAGATTTAAAGAGCCGTAATTTAAATGCAATTCCATTTACAGCAGAATAAGTGGTACCTAATATCTGTGCTATTTCCTCATTAGTATGATTGGGATACAACTTTTTCAATTTATCAAGTCTCTCACTATTCCAAAACGAGATTCTCGGAGAGCGCCTAAGTTTTCGAATCAAGGCCTTTGTTTTAACAGCACTAAGTGTTTTATCAAGACGTCTAGCAAGTTCT
>ERZ831634.3932-NODE-3932-length-10460-cov-7.929457_pt1 | contig 10460 bp, 9 predicted proteins | sample MGYA00519953_ERZ831634 | MGnify/ENA primary metagenome ERZ831634 (study PRJEB31850, sample SAMEA3708718) | human gut metagenome | biome: human gut; feature: human-associated habitat; material: faeces | place: China | collected 2014 ...
GGCGCATCGCCCGTTTCCCCTTCTTGGGTTTCCCGCGCACACCCTTCCTTACCGTCGCGGAGAATCTTCTGCTTTATCGACAGACTCACATGGCCTTCCAGCATTGCCGGAAGGCCATTTCTTATGAGCAAATCTAAAAAGAAAGGTCAAATAACGATGAAAAAGACATGGCATTCATTGAAAAATCGCGTGACCGCGATGCTGCTGGCCCTGATCTGCGTCCTCGGCCTGCTCCCCACTGCCGCGCTGGCAGCGGGAGCCGACACCATCAAATTAGAGCGGTTCGGCATGAGCGGTGTTTCCTATCAGTCTGCCAGCCTTGGCAGATGCACAATGCACCAGATGTATTACGGCGTGGCCGGAAAGACCTCCGTGGGCTTCTGCGGGACGAAGGGCGGCGGCATGGGCACCTCTCTGATCGGGCAGACCTGGGGCGATCCGAAGCCCGTCACCGATCCCACCGTTAAAATGATGATGGCCTATTACTACGCCCACTCCCTCGGTATCTTCACGGACAAGGCCCATGCCCTGGGCGTGGATGACATCTGGGATTCCGGTTATAGCTGGTACATGAACGCCTGGGTACAGGCCATCGTGTGGCGGTATAAGGACGGCTCCCTGGGTGATCCCGCCACCGCCTGCGCGGAGGAATTGATGTACGTCTGGAACTCGCTGAAGGGCGCGAGCTATACCAGCATCGACCAGACCTGCGACGGCGCCACATTCCGGGACCGGGCGAAATATATCCTGGATCTTGGCAAGCAGGATGTTTGGGGCGATTGCGACGTAAAAGAGTATTCCTTCACTGGCGCTGGCTCTGCCGCACACCCCGCCAGCACTGTCCAGAGCGTTATGATCGGCAGTCTTACCGTCACGAATGAGCAGTACAAGCTGGTGGTCAAGAAAGTGGACGCCACCAACCCCACCAAGGGCCTTGCCGGAGCGCGGTTCCACGTGGAATCCACCAACGGCTCCTTCTCCAGGGACATCGTCACCGGCGCGGATGGCACCTATACCTTCTCTCCCTTGGACGCCGGAACCTACGCTGTGACAGAAACGGCGGCTCCGAACGGCTACGAGATCGACAACGCGGGGCCTGAATATGTCGTCCTACCGAATAACGGCAGCAGCACCGTGACGATCACCTTTACAGACACCCCCACCGTCACCGCCACCGGTAAGATCCGCAAGGTGGACGCGGACGATCCCACCAGAAGTCTCGCGGGCGCGGTCATCAAGATCACCGGCGTGGATAACAATTTCACCGGCACCTATACCACCGGAGCAGGCGGCGCGCTCACGGATGTGCCTTGGGATACCATGCCCATCGGCAGCTATGTGGCGGAAGAAGTAACGCCGCCCAACGGCTACTCTCTGAGCAAGGACACCGGCAAAGTCCGTCAGGAATTCTATTGGGACGGCAAAACGGACGTATCTCTCGTTTTTGAGAACGACGCGAAGGTGAAGATCCAGCTCATCAAGCTGACCGACGCCAATGCGCCCCTCCCCGGCGCGGTATTCCACATCCTCCGGGACGGCCAGCTGATCGGCACGGAGGTCACAGACGCCTCTGGCAGGATCACCGTCCCCAATGTGACGGAGGGGATGTACGCCTTTGTGGAGGTCAGCGCCCCCGCCCCCTACGCCAAGCTGACCGCCCCCGTCTGCGCCCATGTGGATCAGGCCACTGTCAATAGCGGCGGCACCGTGACCGTAACGGCCAAAGACCAGAAGCTCCCCAATCTGACCATCCAGAAGCTGGATAAGCAGACCAAGCAGCCCATCCCCGGCACGGTCTTTGAGATCAAGGGCATCCATTACGGCTATCATCAGGACGTCACCACCGGGCCGGACGGCAAGGCGGTTCTCACCGCGATCCCTGTTGACAGCTATGAGGTAAAGGAAACATCCGTCCCTGACCCCTATGTGGTGGGCGGCGAGACGATCCAGACGATCTACCTCGGCCCCGGTGACGATCAAAACCTCGTATTTGAAAACCTGAAAATGCCCCAGCTGACCGTCACCAAAATCGACGCGGAGGATTCCAAGCCCATCCCCGGCACCGTGTTCACCGTAGAGGGCATCGACAGTGATTTCTCCGCCGATTGGACCACCGGTGAGGATGGCACGGTGACGGACCGCGTGGCCCCCGGCAGTTACAGAATTACGGAAAAATCTGTTCCCGCTCCGTACTACCTGCCCAGCAAAAACGCTGACCGGGAGCAGACCGTCAGCCTGAACGCCGGTGACGAGGTGAATGTCACTTTCAAAAATCGGAAAATGCCACAGCTCACCATCTACAAGGAGGACAGCGTGGCTGGCGCGCCCATCGAGGGAGCCAAGTTCCACATCACTTACACCAGCAGCGGCGAATCCGCCGAAGCCCCTGCCACCATTGATTACGGAAATATCCTCACAGACGCCAAGGGCGAGATCCGGCTCCATGAGCAGGGCAAGCGGCTCTATCCCGGCGCGTACACCGTGACCGAGGTGGAACCCGCTCCCGGTTTCCAGATGAAGGAACCCTCCACCCAGAAGATCATCCTCCACGGCAGTGAGAGCAAGACCCTGACCTTCCAGAATACTCCGTTGAATGCCATTGTTGTTGAGAAGTATGACAGCGTGACCCATGAGGCGCTCCCCGGCTGCACCTTCCAGCTGCGGTTTTTGGGCGGCACCTCCGGCACCGGCGGCACGACCATCGGGCAGAAGGTCACCGGCAAAAACGGCACCGCCATCTGGACGGGGCTGAAAAGCGGCACCTATATCGTGGAGGAGGTTGACCCCGCCGATGGGTACTCCATCATCAACGCCTCGGAAACGATCTATCTGGCGGACAGCGGTGAGCAGAGTGTTGTCACCGTCCGCTTTGACAACGCCCCGGACGGCATCCTGCTGATCCGCAAGGTCTGCGCCACCAACCCCAGCGTGACCCTTGCCAACGCGGAATTCAAGATCACCTACGCGGACGGTACGCTGATCGGTGACGCCAACGGCATCTTCCGGACGGACGAGCACGGCGAGATCCGCGTCCCCGGCCTGAAACCCGGCAAGAGCGTCATCGTGACGGAAACGAAGGCCCCGGACGGCTATATCATTGATACCCAGAGCCAGACCGTTCAGATCAAGGAGGGCCGCACGGTCAGCCTGACCTTCAAGAACCAGCCCAAGGGCAAGCTCATCATCCAGAAGCGGGACAGCGCCACGGGCCAGCCCCTCCCCGGCGCGGAGTTCCGGGTGACCACTGCCGCTGGCTGCGAGGTGGGGCTGGACGGCGTGATCGGCACCGCGACCCTGACGCAGAACGGTATCTTTACAACGGATGGGCAGGGCGAGATCACGATCACCAATCTGGCCCCCGGTGCTTATGTCATCAACGAGATCAAGGCCCCAACAGGGTATGTGATGGATCGTGTGTCCACAAACGTGGTCATCGGCAAAAACGGCGATACGCAGACGGTCATCGTGAAAAACTCCAAGGCCGGAACCCTGGTGATCGACAAGCGGGATTCCCTCACCGGGAAGCCCTTGCAGGGCGTGACCTTCAAGGTGACGACCTCTACCGGCGAGTTTGTACCCGCTGAAAACGGACGGATCAGCAGCAACGGCCTGTACTTCACCGATAAGGACGGCAAAATCACCATCCATGGTGTGGTGGGGACGCTGGTGGTGACGGAAACGGCCACTATTCCCGGCTACACCATTGATCCCGTCACAAAGACGCAGACCGTGGTAGTCAACCCCAATGACACCCAGACGCTGCACTTCACCAACACGCCCAGCACCACCCTTGTGATTGAAAAGTATATCGAGGGCACCACAACGCCGCTGAAGGGCGTGACCTTCCTTGTGACCGACAGCAGCGGTGCCGTTGTGGGCAGAAGCAACGGAGAGTTCATCACCGATGAGAATGGCCGCGTCGTTATCAATGACCTGATCCCCGGCACCACCGTTACGGCGCGGGAGGTCAAGACCGTGGAGGGTTTTGTGCTGGATAGTTCCCCGAAATCCATTCTCATCAAGGCGGGTGAGGTACAGACCCTTCGCTTTTATAATGTCCGCGCGGGCGGGCTTACCGTCATTAAGAAGGACGAAAAAACCGGAGCGCGCATCCCCGGCGTCCAGTTTGAGATCCGGAAAATGGATGGCGAGATCATCGGTACCTTCACCACCGATGAAAACGGCGTGATCTATCTCCCCGAAGCGGAAAACGGCTGGTACACCGTGACGGAGCTGAAAGCTGCCGAGGGCTACCGTCTGGATGACACGCCCCATCGGGTCGAGGTCAAGGAGGGCCAGACCGCCACACTGGAGGTCACCAACAAGGCCATCTCCGGCATCCTGCTCCACAAGGTCAATGCCGTCACCGGCGAGGGCATCCCCAGCGTGTCCTTCCTCCTCTATGACAGCGGCAACAATCCCATCGCGCAGGAAACCAGCGATGACCGGGGGTATGTCCGGTTTGAGGGACTGGAAGATGGCCGCTACTATCTGCGTGAATTGGAAAATGAGGGCTATATCCCCGACACGCAGAAAAAGACCGTGTATGTAAAGTCTGGTGAAACCACGGAAATCGAGTGGAAGAATACCCCCGTCACCGGCCAGATCCAAGTGACGAAGGTCAGTGCCGACTACAACGCCATGAATGGCTGGCCTGCCGGGACGCCCATTCCCAACACCGTCTTTGAGATCTACAACGCCCGCACGAACCGTCTGGTGGATACCATTAAGACGGACAAAAACGGCTTGGCGGTGAGCAAGCCTTTGCCGCTGGCGCGGTATAAGATCGTGGAATCCAAGGCGGCGGAGTTTTACGGACTGGATAAGACGCCCATTGAGGTGGAGATCGAGTACGCCGGTCAGATCGTCAAGGCAAGCATGACTAACAAATCCCTCTCAACGAATGTGTCGATCAAGAAGACCGGCTATGTGGAGGTCATGCCGGGGCAGCTCGTCCGCTACAATTTCACCGGCATCGCCAACAATTCCACCACGGCGCTGGAATCTTTTTATTGGAGAGACACTTTGCCTGTCAAGGCGGTTCGGCTCCAGACCATCTATACTGGCACGTGGAATACCCCTGGAAATTATAAGATCGTGTATCGCACGAATCTCAGCGGGGAGAGCTGGCGCACGCTGGCGGATAATCTTTCCACCAGCAAGAACTATGTGCTGGATGCTTCCCCCGCGGCGCTGGGACTTGCCGCCAACGAGTATGTGACGGAGTTCATGGCGGCGTTCGGCATCGTCCCCGCCAACTTCCGGCAGGTGGAAGCCCCTCGCGTGGACTGCAAGGCCCTTGCCAAGCTCACCGGCGGTACGCAGTTCGTCAACCCGGCGGACGCGGGCGGCGTCTACAACGGGCAGTGGATCATGGCGACCTCCCGCTGGGTCACCCGTGTCTATGCCCCCAGCAAGCCCCTGCCCCGCACCGGTTATTAAGAGCTAACAACAACGGATGCCGCTCCGCGAGGGGCGGCATCCCCGTTTCGTGAGGGAATATGATGAACTTTTTTGAACAGGAATTAAGAAAAATCGTAGGCAGTGCTTATCCGGATGCCACCTATATCGGCAGAGCCTGCTATGTGCGGCTGGGAGAGGAGAACCGGGCGAAGATTCAGTTTGTCACCGGCATCGTTTCCAATCAATATAACGCTCTGCAAATGACGATTTTAAACCGCAGCGAAGGAACTGTAGACACGCTGCGCGTCAGCTTAACGGATCTGTTAGGCAAGCAGGCAGCGAAGAATCCTGATTTCCGAAACGGTGTGGAACCACACATCTGGGATGACAACGGAAACGTCAGATGGTATGCCTATCAGCCAAGCAGCCGGGACTACCAGACGCTCACAAATGAGATATCGGAATATTTGGGCTTATTCCAGCAGCAGACACAAAGCTCCGCACAGCAGCTTGGGCAGAGAATGAGATGATAACAGCTTCTGCCGCTGCATGAGGATATTCAAAATAATAGGAGGTTAAGATCTTGAAACACAAAAAAATCATGATTTTGGCGTTGGCGCTCCTGCTCCTGACCGTGCTCTGCTGCACCTCCGCCCTCGCCGCGGGCGGCGATGTGGCAGGCGCTGTGGAGCAGACATGGACGGAGGCAGCTAAACAGATCAAGGCTGTGGTGGAGAAGGTGGTGTTCCCGGCGCTGGATATGATCCTCGCCATCGCGTTCTTCGTAAAACTTGGCGGCGCGTATTTTGATTTTCGCCAGCGAGGTCAATTTGAATGGACCGGTCCCGCCATCCTCTTTGCCTGCCTCATCTTCACCCTGACGGCCCCGAAATACATTTGGAGCATCATTGGGATCTAAAAGGTGCAAGGGTAAAAATCAGTTGCTTATTTTCTGTGTGCTGGGTATAATGGAAATTAGGAAAGGAGGCGGCGCGAATGACAGAATCTGTGAAAAATGAGCTTTCTGATATCTGCCGGATTATTGACGCAACTGTGGATACAGAGAAGATCTATCTTTTCGGCTCATACGCCTATGGTACACCAACCGATGATAGTGACTACGATTTGTGCGTCATTATCCCGGAAAATTCCATGCGTCCGGCAGACGCGGTCAAGGCGATCCGCCGTGCGCTCTTTTCAGCGCAGTCCGTCCCCTTGGATGTAATTGTTTATCGCTCTAACGCATTCCATCAGAGAGCGGAACACGCTTCTCTGGAGCGGAAAATCGCAAGAGAGGGGGTCTTGCTGTATGAGCACCGGCTGGAGCAGCGAATGGCTTGACTTTGCCTATATGGATCTCAGCGCCGCGGAACATCTGCTGACGATGCGTCCGCTGCCTGTGGAAATTATTTGCTATCACTGTGAACAGGCTGCCGAAAAATTTCTAAAAGCCACGCTTGTTCAATTCGACAGAGAGCCGCCCAAAACGCATGACCTTATCCAGCTTTGTAAGCTGTGCTGTGAAGTAGACACGCGATTTGAGCAACTGGCAGACTCCTGTATTGAACTGACGCCATACGGCGTTCAAGTTCGCTATCCATCCAATTTAGAACTGGATGAATCCGACGCCGTCTGCGCATTAAAGGAATGCAGGCTCGTTCAAGACTTTGTTTGCCAGAAACTTGGATATGAACCGGAAAGCAAAGATACCCAAAGCTTTGGACAGACAATGAAATAAGTAAAGACAGCAGTCAAGGCCGTCGCCCGAAAGGGCGGCGGCCTTGTCGCGTCTCCGGAGGTGAATGAACAATATTTATTTGGGATTTTGTCGCCGCGACAGTCCTGGATCAGCTCATGGACTGGGTCTATGGGCAGGCCATAGGCTTTCTCGGCAACTTCTTTGCCCTCATGGGCAATATGGGCGTGGAACTGTTCGAGCTGGAATGGGTCAGCGCCATCATTCTCTTTTTCTCCCGCCTTGCGTGGGCGCTGTTTACCGTCAGCGTGGTGGTCTGCGCCTTTGAATGCGGTATCGAATACTCCACCGGCAGGGGCAATCTCCAGCAGTGCGGGATGAATATCATCAAGGGCTTTCTGGCGGTGAGCCTGTTCACCGTTGTCCCCGTCCGGCTCTACGCCTTATCGGTGTCGCTGCAGGGAACCTTTTCTGCGGGACTCACCGGCTACGGACGGAGCATCGGTGAGGTGGGACAGGACATCATAACGGAGCTCAACGAGATCCAGACCCTTGCCGATGTGGTAAATAGCTCTCACTTCGGCCTTGGCGTCATCACCAGCCCCATTATGCTCCTTTTTTGCGTGATCCTCATGGGCTACGCGGTGCTGAAGGTGTTTTTCGCCAATCTGAAACGCGGGGGCATTTTGCTCATCCAGATTGCGGTGGGCAGCCTCTATATGTTCAGCGTCCCACGGGGCTATCTGGACGGCTTTATGGGCTGGATGCGGCAGGTCATCGGCTTGTGCCTGACCGCCTTTCTCCAGTCCACCATCCTCATTGCGGGACTCATGGTGTTCAAGGACCACGCGCTGATGGGCGTGGGACTCATGCTCTCGGCGGGAGAGGTGCCCCGCATCGCCGGCAGCTTCGGTCTGGATACTACAACAAAGGCCAATATTATGAGCGCCGTTTATACGGCACAGTCCGCGGTGAATGTGACGAGAACCATCGCCGCGGCAATCAAATGAAAAAGGGTGATGATATGACACAGTCAACAAGAAAACTTACGATGGGGAGCCTGTTCGATGGCATCTCCGGTTTTCCTCTGGCTTCGGTGCGATGCGGCATCGAGCCGATCTGGGCCAGCGAGATCGAGCCGTTCCCCATACTGGTATCAAAGATCCGTTTCCCTCGCATGGAGCAGATGGGAGACATCACAAAGCTGAACGGCGCGTATCTGCCGCCTGTGGATATTATCTGCGGAGGCAGCCCGTGCCAGGACTCAGCGTGGCCGGAATGCGCGCCGGATTGAACGGTGCGCGTTCCGGCCTTTTTATGGAACAAATACGAATCATTCAGGAGATGCGAGATGCAGACAGAAAATCTGGAAGGACAGGAATCCATATTCGGCCGAGATTCGGGATTTGGGAAAATGTCGTCGGTGCTCTCTCAAGTGGGCGGGACGCTGAAACGGGTCAAAAAAAGCCTGGGGCGGATTTTCAAAAGGTCCTCGAAGCGTTCCTCCAAGTTGAAGAACCATACCTTCATGCTGTTAGACCTGAGACCGGGCGCTGGGAATATGCTGGGGGCATATTGGGAGTACGATCCTCCGTGGCTTGGATCGTTTGGGACGCCCAACACTTCGGAGTGCCCCAAAGACGCCGTCGAGTGTTCCTTGTGGCAGATTTTGCAGGCTACAGCGCCATCCCGATACTCGCTATCCCAGACAGCGTGCCTGGGTATCCTGCGCCGCGCAGCCTGCCGCGGCAAATCGCTGCCACCCTTATTGGAAGCAGCTTTGCGTATGCAGGCAGGGCTTGACCCGCCCGCGCCCATATCCGGCGAAGCGAAAGCCTACCATATCAATCAGCGCAATGAAGGCATTGACCTGGACGGTGTGTCCGGCGCTCTGATGGCGACGCAGAACCTTCAAATGCAGACCTTTATCACAAATCCCGGCATCAATCAGAACGACTTGCAAAAGCAGATCGCATTCGCCGCCAACCAGCGGGACGAGGTGCGTGACCTGCATGATGTAGCAGGCGCGCTGCAGGCTCAGCCGGGGTTGAAACAGCAAACCCTTGTCGCGGGATTTTCTGCTGGAGCTGGCGCGAGCGCCGGGACCATTGGATATCAGGAGGACGTATCGCCTACCCTGAAAGGCAGCCCCAGCGGAAACTGTATGCCCAGCATCCTCTGTATCAATGATCAGGGCGGGCAGATCATGGAGTGCAGCGAAAATGTCACCGGAACCCTGCGGGCACAGGAACACGGGCACCAGCCTCTGGTGCTGCGTCCGACAGGACCCAAAGTTTATGAAAACCACGGCATTGACGGAAGATACACGGGGCCGCATGATGTAGCGCCCACCATGTCCGCCCGCTATGGGACCGGAGGGAACAACATTCCCCTTGTACAGCAGGAGGAAGTCATCTGCATTGCGGGCAACGCCATTGACCGGCAGCCGCAAAACGGCGGCAACGGCTTCGGCTGGCAGCGGGACATTTCCTATACCCTGACCGCCACGGATCGCCACAGCGTCTATGCCCGCCAGAGGGTAGATCAGTTTAAGGATGATGATGTTGCCTCCACGGAGAGCGCGCGGCAGCACAAGGACGCTACAGACCTTGTCTGCCAGCCGCCCTCTTCCTGGGATGCGGACTGCCGGAATCTCATTCGCCGCTTAACGCCTTTGGAGTGTGAACGGCTCCAGGGGTACCCGGACGGTTGGACCGATGTCCCCGGCGCTTCTGACTCTGCACGCTACAAAGCCCTCGGCAACAGCGTTGCCATCCCCTGCGTGGAATACCTCATGCAACGGGTGGCTATGGTCATTACGCTTGGTTTGGAGTGGGAGTTTTAGTTGGCTTTGGTAATAGCTTTCACACTTGCTTTCGGGTATCTTAGCTTTACCATTAAAAAGACAGGAGGAACTGCTATGGCAGAAAAAACGCGCAACCTCTGCGCGCAGATCCCCGTGGAGCTGCATGACAAGGTGCGGCAGCGACAGGCGGAATCTGGCGAGACCTTAAGTCAGTACATGACTACGCTCATCACAAAATTTTATGAAATGGAGGAACGGCAGACGATGGAGAAGGACGTAACAAGACCTGTCTGTGTGCAGGTGCCGGTAGAATTGTTCGAACAGTTCAAGGCGTATCTGAAACAGCACGGCATGACGCAGAAGGACTTCGTCATCCACTGCATCCGGCAGGCGCTGGCAAAGGACACCGGTGCCGCCGAAGAATAAGAAATATATCGCGCGAACCGCTGCTGAGATTCTCGGCAGCGGTTTTGCTTTGGAGGAACAAAATGTTTATTTACCCCGAAAACCTGAAAGCCAAGCCCATGCTGTGGCTCTGGCTGCTGCGGGACATCG
>ERZ831634.3935-NODE-3935-length-10456-cov-4.530814_pt1 | contig 10456 bp, 4 predicted proteins | sample MGYA00519953_ERZ831634 | MGnify/ENA primary metagenome ERZ831634 (study PRJEB31850, sample SAMEA3708718) | human gut metagenome | biome: human gut; feature: human-associated habitat; material: faeces | place: China | collected 2014 ...
CAGTTCCTATGTCTGAGGTCAAAAAGGTCGTGCTGGCATATTCCGGCGGTCTGGATACGTCCATCATCATCCCGTGGCTGAAAGAGCACTATAACAACTGCGAAGTCATTGCCGTGTGCGGCAATGTGGGGCAGAAGGGTGAGCTGGAAGGCTTGGAAGAGCGTGCCAAGGCAAGCGGCGCATTGTCTACTTTTTACGGACCGGTTCAGCCTTTTGGCTAAATAACTCTGGTCTTTTTTGTTGGGGCGTGTGCAACAGCCCCGTGTTATCATTTTGAATAATAGGTTTTAGATCCGAAAGCCAACCAGATGATCGAAGCCTTTGACTCGGCCAATCAACTGGCCAAAGATGAAGTTTTGGCTCTGCCAGAAGAATAATCCCCACAAACCAGAAAAAACGTCAACGCATGAGAGAGCAATCTCTCGCGTTTGACGTTTTTCTTTTTTGTTTTGCCACCGTCATTCTGTACAAAATTTGAGGATAAAATTTTATACCCAAAAATCTGCAAAAATCGGGTTCCTGAGGTCATTTTGCCGTTCCTCCCCGAATTTTGCTACAGATCTGCTACAAACAGCAGTTTTCATTTACCGCAATCTCGCACAAATTCAGAGGTCATTTCTTCCAATCTGCTGCTGAACATTTCGCCATATTGCTCATATCCAACAAATACAGAACTCTCTACATCGCAAATCTGGTTTAGGCCAATCGCTTGTACTGCCTCCATCGCTGCTTCTCTCTGGCTCAAATGCCGTTTTCCAACGGTCAGGCAGTTTGCACCATCCAATGTGTCATGTTGCTAAACCGTCCAGTTAAAGGCCTGTAAGTCGTGCTAGGCATCACGCTCCTCTTATATCATTAATGATTTACCGTTGTTCCACAATATAAATATTTGATGTTATTTCTGTTCCATTGTAAAAATATGCGCCACTTCTATCACCATAGCGAAGTATCCCTAAATCTTCACCGCTATGAAGTTCTTTAGATGCTCGTACAAACCAAATTAAATTCAAATTGTTTTTTTTCAGAAAAGCATCTAATAGGTCCTTTCGAAGGACTACTCCTGATTCTTTCTGTGAGATGTTCAGATCAAACGCTGCAATTTTTTCATTTGAATCGTAGTACAAACCATCAATGTCTGCCTGATGAAGATGAAGCTGTTCAATAAGCATTGGGCAGGGCACATTCATGGAAAGTGTATTATCCTTTGAGGCATCGTATTCACTTTCCCAAACAAGATTCATACTCGCATGTATAATTTCACCAATTTGTTTCAAGACTGGTTTTCTAACAATCTCCTTCTTAAAAAGATGTTGATTCAATTCCTGATCTGAAAATACTTGATTGGAATCCGCATCAAGTGATTTCAGATATTGTTCCAAAAATTCAACGTTTAAAACCTCCTGTTCTACCTCTTTTTCTTCTGGCATGTTAAGAACCACACCTGATTCTACTGAACTACTCTTATTGAGCAAATCACAACTAGGTGACCATGGATATTCTCGATTGAATACAGAGTACGATTGCGGATCAAGCCCTATACCCTTTGAACTACTAAAGTCAACTCTATCTGTAGCTGCGACTTGGAACTGCTCAAACTGTTCTTCTGTAACGAAGTAAGCGTATAACCAACTCCAAGTCAGGAGCCTTTCAGCTTTCAACTGCTCTCTTCCTGAACATATATAATTGCTCAACCTAATCCATTGAGTTCCGTTAGAATCAGAAAGAATCAATGCCTTTGGCATTTCCGCAAAGAAAATGCCATCAGAATCCAACCATTCAGATACACTATCTATATTTGAAACGTCAACCTTCAAATGCTCATCACGAGTAGCTTTTTTCAACTCGCTTATCTCATCAAATATAGGAATTTCATCGGATTTCGTTAGTTTGAAATTTAAGGTCGGATCAAAATCCCGAACGAACGGTTCCCAGGGACCTTCAAATTTTGGTGTTTCAGAATAATCTGTATCAATGTCACACTGGTCAGAAACTCTTGCCAGAATATTGTGCATTGCAATCCATTGATATTTTTTTCCTATACGTTCAACCTTTTTTGTTTCGCTTCTATCATATCCCCAATGGTTGTTGCCCTTATCAAGTTCATTAGTATAGCCCAAATCATTAATAATAAAGGACATTGCCTGCTTGTACATTTCGTCTTCATCGACATCAAAGTATTTTAATGCACTTTGAAAAACATAGCGTCCAAAATCACCATACATACCATGTCCTTCAAACGACATGGAACTTTTGATTTGCCACAGTCCACCATCGTATTTCTTATTAATGTAATCTTCATCGATTTGTTCAATAGGAAATGATTTATATGGTGGAATAATTTTTTCATGGACAATGCAACCGTTGTAGTCTGGATTCTCCCATAAAAAGCGTTCGATTATCAGTCTTGCATAATCACGAAGCAAAATATCAGGATAAATGAATTCTTGATCAAAAATTGTTGAGTAAACATATTCTGCTAAGGCTATGTATACGGTATTCCCCTTTCTTCGACGTTTACAGCAGGCTCCAAATACAACACCATATAAACGCTCTATAATATACGGATCATTTACTTTTTCGAAAGCTTTCAGAATCACAATGCACAGATCAAATTCATTCCGCAGAATTTCAATCATAGCCTCTGAAGTATAGTCACGAAGCATGCGATTTGATGAACTCAACAGCCATCCACAAAGAATAAGCAACTGACGAGCCTGCTCTTTACTCATTTGAATGCTTTGTCCTGAACTGTACATTTTTACAAGCTGCATGAGCCGATTAGACTCGTCATAAAAAATCTCATTAATGTATTTTGTCCAATAATAATCACGCTCACTAAGCCGAAAGCTCATTAGAAGTGTATGTAAAAAATCCGAGTTCAGGGGATGATTATGTTTTATACTATTACCAACAAGAACATTCCAAAAGTCCTCACGAGATACTTTATACTTCTGTGCAACAGCTAAAAACACATTGCTGGAGATATATTCTTTATCCCTCCAAATAAACGACCGTATGTACGATTTTACAATATAACCTTTTTCAAAACCTTCAGGTAGCTCATCAATTAAATCAATGCACTCTTTGCCGAATTTCTGAGCGTAGATAGCACAGCATATAACAAAGACATCGCTATTGCTCAAATTCACAATATTATTATCATTTACTTGTAAGATATCTTCGTATAAAGTCTTGCGGATGGACATGTCGGACATGTCATGAGAAAATAAGCTCCTTGCAAAGAAATAGTCGTTCATTTGATCATACGCAAAAAAGTAGCGTTCATTGCCCGCAATCAAATTTGTATGCACGAGATTTTCTTTTGCTAATAATGACATAAACGGCCTTAATGGAAGATCATTCGCAGTCCAGAACGGTATGCTTGCGAGATCAGATTCCAAAATATTTTTTTCCTTTCTATCAAAAACCAAAGTTGAAATTTCATCAACTAGCGACTGAACAATATTGTCATCTTCCGTAAATCCAATGAGTTTATACCTCTTTTCTAGTATCGGGAAAATGTTCTTGTTTGCACTTTCTACTAGTCTATCATACAAAGTAGGGAGACTTGCTTCATCGTTTCTATAGGTTTTACAATACAATGTTAAAAACAGCGGATTTTCCATTTCAGATTCAAAATACTCATACAAGGTAAATGGAATTCTATAATAGTCAAAAAATTGTTTTGATGCTTTTAAACCATTAGATGCAAAACCTGTATGTACAATCCTGTAAACGTCTTCATCTTCCGATAAAAGCGCATCTTGGACTACAGATTTTTCATACTCCATTCGATAAGTAACAGCCAACTTTACGTGCGTGCATTTTTTTATCTTCTGAGAAAGTGAAATTAATCCCGTTTTCCAAAGTCGATAATTTGCTGTTTCGTTTAATGCATCTATACATAACAAAACACAGGTATGATGCTCTACGCCTATCATTTCTAATATGCTAATAAACTCATCGAAAGAATACTTTAACTCACAGTCTTGTGATAATTGGTCGAGGATAGGCAGATCAGAATAACAATTCCCCGCTAGTAGCAAAACAGCAAATTGCTGATTATTCATTAATGATTGGCACTCTGCCGCTAGCAAATGTGATTTTCCAATGCCTGCATTGCCTGTAACAAAAAGTTCTTTAGCTGTAATAAGGCGATTCTCATCGGCAGTCAAAGATAATATTTCCGGCAAGTCAAGTAATTCATAAAGTATCTCAATTTCGCTTCGAATAGAATTGTATTTTTCTAGATCTTTATGCTCAACTCGGCTTCGTCCTTTTTCGATTGTTGGCCGTATTTTTTCAAGCAAATTCTTCTTTTGACTTATCTCAGAGTTTATTTTGGCTAAATCGTCAACTATAAAAGATTGCAAATATTGATGCCATTCGAATGCACTTCCAATAGTTTCGCTCTCGACATCTTCAAATGCCGAAACAATAGACCTGACTTTTTCAAGATAATCAGAGTGTTGTTCCGTATCATCTTTTATACGATTGATTTTTCGAATCAAATTTTCTTTCTTATCATTAATATATTGAACCGCACTTTGATCTCTTGCAAAAAGAGATAGTCTTTTAGAAGTTTCAGTTTCAACATTAAAGTCACGATTGAAGCGCTCTCCTAAATCACAAAAAGATTTTTCATTATGTGCGACAACCCACTCAAAAGAAATGGTGTTGACACCAAAATAGTAATTTGCAAGATATGGATATTTTCTTACAGCATCTAAAATAGCCGAATCCGTTACAAGTTCTATCGTGATATTGTTTTTCTTAAGAAGTTCTACAATATTAATATAACTTTTGCTGGTGCTTGTTATGGCCTTATTGCAGTACAATACAATGTGGCTTAGCTTTCCTGTATAATATTGCAACGCTTTTTCCATAGAATGCAATATTTGGCCATAATCCACACTAGTGTCAAAGAATTTTACCTGAAAGCCAATGTACTGGTTTGTGCGTTCATCAAGTATGGGTTCTGCTTCAATGCCAGGATTATTAGGATTGGAATGCAAATTCCTTGATTTTTTATTCTCTTTTAGATAATCATTGGTAAAAAGTTGCCGACACAAATTTTCGAATTTATGTTGGACACCATCAGGATCATTGTTATTTGATGCGAAATTTTCCCAATTGACTTCGACCGCCATAAGATTTTTCTCCTTAAGTCCTGTGTTATCTCCTTGATCTCGCTTTTGATGATAGAAAGATACTCCGTGTATTTATCAGCACACGCTTCGTCCATCGTCTCCACCGCCTTATTTGACTGATGCACGTTTTCTTTTCTACCATTGTACCTTCTTTTATGTTCCAAGACAAGATGTAAAAAAGCTCTTGGCCTCTTTATTAAAGACCAAGAGCTTTTTACTTGCCACTGAACTTCTGCTTCAAAGATCGAGTTCAGCTTAATTTTCAATCATCTACACTTTGCGTTTCAGATAATTCTTCCCAGTCTTCCGGGTTTCCACACCTACGGAGATACTCATGCCCGCCATCGACTGCACACGATCCGCAAGAACAAAATTTGAAATCATGTACAGTGCAGCTTTCAATAACATCCCTGCACTTTTTACACCGGATCATATTTCTCACTATTTTCATCATGCACGTCACCCGCAGTCAATTATCGGAATCTTCATACGTTGAATATCCGTTCTTGACGTTTTTTGAATCTCCTGCTGGAGGATATAGCATCCTTCTCAGAGTATCAAGACTAAAGTGCACTCACGGTCTTGACACTCTGAGAAGGGTGCTATGCCAACCAATTAGGAGATCCAAAGTGAAATATGTCTTCGATTGATTAACCCTTTGAGCATTCTCTGAACTTAGGATACTCATTAGAACGGGAGTCAAGATAATTGCCACGAAGTACAGCCCCTTGTGCAGGTCATGGGTAAAACTGGAATCGTTGGTCTCGCCAAGATTGTGGCTGATACCACGCAGGGCAAGGTTCATTTTTGCAAGGCGGTAGGTGGCGGCTTCCTTTTCCTGACCGTAGACGTTGATGCGGTTGATACCGCCCTGCTTGGACTGGACAAGGGCGGCACTCTGGACGAACATACCGCCGGAGCCGCAGCAGGGGTCTATAAAGACGCTGTCTTTGATACAAGCCCGGTCGCCGGAAAAGTGTATAAAAATAGCGAAAACCGCAGGAAACAAGGCGTTTTTTGCGGTTTTCGCCGTATTTGTTGGTGTTCAATTTGTCCCATCAGTGCACAGCTGAGGTTTGTCTGGTGCTGGCATCTGGGCTCCTTCGCGGCAGGCTCAGGGAAAAATTAAAAAGTATGCCAAAATTAAATGGTTCGGGCAAAATTAAAAAGTATCAGTCGACGACTTCAATCCAACCATTATTCAAGCACATGGTCAGGTTATACTTGACATCCTGACCGGCCTTATCCCCACTCTCGAAATTCAAAGCCACATACTCTCCGTCGCATCCAACTACACGAGCGTATGCTTTCTTCGATTTATGGAACACCCGTCTACCAATGAGCTCGCCATATGCGCTTGTATCGCTCTGCAGTCCTTCTTCTTCCGGCTCCGGAGTAGAAGGTGGAGTTTTTTCCTTAACAGGCTGCACAGGTGCAACTCTATTCGACTCCGGCGCTTTTGCCACTTCCTTCGGCTTGGGCTTACTGGCAGTCTGCGGTTGGGCTTTGCGCTCCTCTGCAGCTTTTTTCTTCAGCTTCAGAAGCTCTATAATTTCAGCGATATGAGTAGGAGTGAACCAGAAATCATAGTCATTGATAGCAACTGAAACGTGGTCATTCTCCTCAATGTCATTTTCTGACACATCAAGGATAGAGTCTATGAGCCGGTCTGCCAGGTACTTATCATTTCGCAGCGTTCTAAAATTTGCGGCGCAATTCGGACAAAGGCAGACGTTCAACGGGTCGAGCTCTACATCCGGCTTCTGTTCCAGCTGGCACATTTCCACATTGGAGAACGGCTTGTGACACAGCTGGCAGGCATATCGATAAGATGAGTTTACGCGATACATATTCATCAGGTATGCGCGGACATCGTCTTGCGGTCGACTGACGCGGATACGCCTCACGACAGTCGCATATACGGTTGGGCTGGCATAGGACAGTATTTGAGCGGCATGTTTCTTCAGCGCCTCCCAGTTCTTAACGGAACCGGTCGGGAACTCAAATTCGTCCTCCTTAGATTGACCAGTAGAACCTTCTTGTAGAGATAGCCCACCAAATTCACGGCTGAGCTGCTCCGGCGTAATGTGGAATCGGCGCTCCAACTCGATTTCAAAATAGGTTTGTTTCTTCTCATCTGGCAAGGCATCGTAATCCTTGACAATAGCCTCGTGCTGGTCAATTTTCCCTTTCTTAAATCCAAGAATGTCGTACAAATTTGAATCAAGGCTTACCTTCCCATATAGCGACTTGTTCAAATCGTGCTTTGATATGGCCTTGTGCGAGACCAGCTCTCCAGACTCAGTATAGAGCCATTTTCCGTTCCAGTCAGAAAGACGCCAGTTAAACCCATCCCTGTTCAGAGTATGGATTACATCTGCAGGCTCGTCATATTTATTTGGCGTTCCTCCGCCAATATAAACAGTACCAACAAGGCGGGACATGTTCTCCTGCAGTGTCTTAAAAATCACCTGTGATTTTATTAAGGCGTCTTTAGCTTTCGCATGCTGGGAGATGTAGAGAAGGACCTCTTCCAACTTATCAATGCCGAGTTTCCAGCGAAAGTCTCCGGTCGTTCTCCACTCAGGCTGTCTGCCAGGATTGCCGGTATAGTATTCACCCCAGGTTTTTTCGTCCCCGGTGATGATTTTGTCTGTAACGCCAAGCGCCCGTAGGTCATCAAAGGTGATTCCGGCTGACTGGTATGCGTCAAAGTCGACAAAGTAGATATCCGGCGCAATGCCTTTGTAGTATTGCTCCAGCATTAGACCGGTTTCGGACTGAGGGAACCGAATAGCTTTTGAATGTGGCCGTACCCAGTATGCCTTGCCTCCTGACCTGCACTTTATGTAGAACGCTTTCCGAACAATCTGTCTCAGGTCATCCTCGTAGTCAGTGTTCCTAAGATACTTGACAAGGGCGTGAATGTCTTGTACGTGCTCCTCAAATGATCCGCTAAAATCTGTACCAGCATACCGCTTTTCAAGAGATTTTACAAAGTGCTCGTACTCGTTGGGCGTCTTCAGGTGCAGCACATTTTCAAAGAAAGCGCGGCACTTCTCAAATAGATATGGATGGACAAATTCCACCTCGGCCTGCATCGCCTTCTTCGACGGAAGGAATACATTGGGCAAATAAGAAGACTGCGATTTTCGGTATGGAGCAACCATGCGGTTGGATGCTGTGCGGACAATCACAGCGTCAAGAATATTTCTGTAATTTGATTCAGAGAAAATATTCGGGACAGTCTCATACAGCTTGTAAAGCCTAACGAGCCAGTCATTATCTCGGTTTTCCAAAAAACTGTGATTGTCGTTGAAGTAGCTTCTAAGGTCTTCCGGACGGATAACCTCTATTCCCAAAATGCTGGAGAAATAAGAGAGCACATCTTTGTACGGGCCTGTCTCCGTCAACGAAACCGGAAGCCATTCATAATGTCTTTTGTCGTTAATAAGTTCCGAGATTAACTCGCTGGGCAATAGCTCTGCAATTTCTCTGCTTCTCGCAATAACTGCATTGGCAGCCTTAGTGTAGCCCTTCCCATCCTTAACCGGCAAAACGCGCTCCGACAAAAACAAATCTCGCATTTCTTCGTATAAAGGATAGAAAAGCGGATAGACATCAAAGTCGTCCTCATCAAGAGGCAGAATCCGAATCAGGCTCAAGTCGAGGAGCCCCATATCGCGCAGCTCAAGGACGCTCTGTCTGAGGAGCTTGGCCGTTTGTTCAGCCAGAGCCTCGTTTTCCTCTTCATCGGCAGGAACACTGCTCCGGTTTGGAGTAGTGCGGAACGGGCCTTGGACAATGAAGTCAAGTTTGCTTTCGGTCTCTGTCGGGAAGTAAACGGAGATATACGGATTCTTTGCTTTTCGGAAAGTGGTTTTTCCTTCTTTGTCTGTTGCGACAGTGAACGCAACGTCAATTGTACGGGTAGAAACCATCAAATCAATCGGCATCGAAAATTTGATGAATGACAGAGACTCGTCCGTCTTATCATCCTCGGATTCAATTGCCGACACGCGGGTGCAGTGGTCATTTACCGGCTCAGCATCCAGTAAATATTCCCCTGATGCTTCTTTGCCCGGAATCTTGATTTCGTACTCAATGAGTTCGAGGTGCCGCATGAAAAGAAGCGTGGTCACTCCGAGATCTTTGAGTCGCTTTGTAATAGCTTCATTCAGCGCAGCCAGATTTTTAAATCCCGAAAACTGGAATCCAACGCTATATGGGAACACGAAGAGGGTCGTATAGCCAGCCGGAACATCAACGGCAGGGATATCTACGGGCTTCGTGAAGTCCTTTATCTCAACAGCGAAGGGATGGCAATTTTCTGCCAGCTCCTTTTTGCGCGGCGAGCTATACAGCCTGACCGTTTCACATATGCCAAAGACTGATTTGAAGCCAACACCGAATTCGCCAATCTGGTTTAAATCATTAACCTTGAAGCCGTCTGCCATATGCATCGGCTCCTCTCCGCTGGTGATGTAGTCGCCCTTAAGCGGTTTCCCGTTCACATCATGCCCTTCAATGGAGCAGACGGTGCGCGGCCATGTCACATAGCGGGCAATCCCATACTGTTCCCACTCCGGGTCGCCGGGCTGGTATCCTTGGGCGGACAGGGTCTTGGCCTCGTCTGCCGATACCTCGTTGTTGGTCACCAGGATACAGCGGCGGTGGCCGCCGTCCTCGGCATTCAGCAGGTTGACCGCATGGAGCGTGGTGCCGGAGCCCGCGAAGAAGTCCACGATGAGGGCGTTGGGCTTGTTGGCAACGAAGAAGCGGAGGGTATCTTGAACGGCATACAGGGATTTCGGATAGTTAAACCGTTTACCTATCATGGCATTGAGTACGTTTGTGCCGTAAGTTTCAGCATTATGTGTTTTCATGTTCCACACGCGTTTTGGCGGCGTTACTCCTTCGTCAGTGTACTTGGCAATCACCGAACCGTCAGGATTTCGACCGGTAATGACCGCTTTACCTGTCTCAATGTCTCGAATCGTGCCAGAAGGTAAATAATAAACAGTTCCAGTCTTTTCCTTGGAACTCCAATTATTCACTCTCAAAAAGCCTTTACTCAGATTAAGCCGTGCTTGTTCTGGAACTAAACTCCAAAGCCGTTCATCGCTATCCTTACTTAGCGGCCATAATGCAATGCATCCGTCCGGAATTTCAATCGAGTTTCTATCAATTCCTGCCTTTACAACATCGCCTATGGAGTGAATTGTCCCATCATTTTTACGAACGAATACAGGATAAAACTGGTTTGGCCTTGATTCTCTTTTGGCTTGAGGAGCTCTGCTCCGAAA
>ERZ831634.3938-NODE-3938-length-10451-cov-2.617834_pt1 | contig 10451 bp, 6 predicted proteins | sample MGYA00519953_ERZ831634 | MGnify/ENA primary metagenome ERZ831634 (study PRJEB31850, sample SAMEA3708718) | human gut metagenome | biome: human gut; feature: human-associated habitat; material: faeces | place: China | collected 2014 ...
ATCATTCCGCCGGTTTTTATCGTGTTTCTGGTATTTGCATTTTGGGAATCTAATCACTGCCAGTATATATATGACACGAATTCCATTGTCAGCGCAAAAAAGAGTGAATCGAAAATTGCAAGTGAAAAAATTGAGAATACCTTTGGTGCCAGCAATCAGCTGGTTGTCATGGTTCCAAAAGGGGATTATGATTCCGAGAAAAAGGTATTGGGAAAAATTGAAAAACTGGATTATGTAAACTCGGCATTAGGGCTTGCAAATGTGGCGATCAATGATGATTATATGCTGACTGATAAGCTGAACCCAAGACAGTTTGCAGAGTTGACGGATCTGGATGTAGAAGTTGTACAGATTTTGTATACAGCATATGCATACAATGAGGAGCAGTATGGTCCGGTATTTACCGGCATTGATGATTATGAGGTGCCGATCATTGATATGTTCCTGTTTCTGTATGACCAGTATCAGGAAGGATATGTGACATTAGATGCAGATCTTGATGATCAGCTTACGTCCTTATATGACACGCTGCATGATGCGCAATTACAGCTGCAGGGAGATGACTATTCCAGATTTGTATTAGATCTGTCGCTTCCAGCGGAAGGACAGGAAACCTACGATGCGATGGATGAGATCCGGGGTATTGCGGCGAAATATTTCGGAAAAGACAATGTCATTCTGGTAGGAAACTCCACGAGTGACCATGATCTGGAATCTTCCTTTGCATCGGATAATATTGTGATCAGCGTATTGACGGCACTATTTGTTATGATCATCCTGTTTTTCACGTTCCAGTCAGCAGGGCTTCCGGTGCTTCTGGTACTCACCATACAGGGAAGTATCTGGATCAACTTTGCAGTTCCGGCAATGCGGGGGCAGACCATATTTTTTATTGCATACCTGATCGTGTCTGCAATTCAGATGGGTGCAACGATCGACTATGCAATCGTTATTTCCAGCAGATATATGGATCTGAAACAGAGAATGCCGATCAAAGAAGCGATTACGGAATCCTTAAATCAGGCATTTCCAACTATTTTTACTTCCGGAACGATTTTGACCTGTGCAGGATTTTTGATCGGTGAGATCGCATCCGATCCGACGGTTGCCTCCATTGGTGTGGCTTTGGGACGCGGTACGTTAATTTCCATTATTCTGGTTCTTTTTGTGCTGCCGCAGATTCTGCTGTTTGGTGATTTTATCATTGAGAAGACAGCCCTTGCCATGAATATTTCACATCCTCAGAAGGAGGTTGCCGGCAGAGTGAGGGTGACCGGACATGTAAAAGGTTATGTACAGGGAGAGATTGATGCAGATGTTTCCGGTGTATTCCAGGGACAGATGAAAGTTTCGTTAGATTCGCACATACCGGGCAGACGTGGAGAAGTCACACATGATGATACACAAAATCCAATGCTGCCGGGAATGACGCAGGATGAAAATGTGGCTGCAGAATCAGAGACAGCCGCAAAGGAAGAGCAGGAGGAGAAAAAGTCATGAAAAAGATGAGAATGAAAGTACTTGCCCTGTGTTTTTCCATGACACTGACCGTTTCTGCTCTGGCAGGAAACGGACGGTTGACCATACAGGCTGCCATCTCACAGGAAAGCAGTGGTACAAAAGAAACCACAGAAAAAGACAGCACAACGAGTGCGGATACGGCAGAAAATAAAAATCAGATCATCGAAATTGCCGATGAAAAGGCATTTGAAGAGTTTTTACAGAACTGTCAGTATGACAGCTGGAGTGCTGGAAAAACGGTAAAACTTACCCATAATATTGATCTCTCGAAGGTTGATTTCAATGGTGTTGCATATTTCTCTGGAGAGTTTGAGGGCGGCGGTCACACGATCAGTAATGTGGAGCTGCAGGTAAAAGGCTCTGATTATGGATTTTTCCGTTATCTGGGTAAAAATGCAGTTGTGAATGATCTGAAAATCTCCGGTAAGATCACTTCAGAGGGAAGCTGTAAAAATATTGGCGGAATTGCAGGAGTGAACTATGGTACGATCGGGAACTGTTCCTTTGAAGGAACGGTCAATGGAAAAACGGCAGTCGGAGCGATCGCAGGGATCAACAAACCGACCGGAAAAATTGTAAACTGCAGGAGCAATGCAGCAGTGACAGCCACCAATCAGACCGGAGGAATCGTTGGAAATAACGAAGGAATTGTGTCAGAGTGTACATCGGAGAGCAGCATCAATACAGATGAGCTGAAGACCACGATGGATATTGGAGGCGTTGACATTGGTACACTAAATCTCGCAGGGCGTGTAATAGACCGGAATGATATGGGCGGAATTGTGGGTGTTTCGACCGGAATTGTCAGTGAATGTATCAATCAGGGAAAAATCGGTTTTGCACACACGGGTTATAACGTGGGTGGAATTGCCGGCCGCCAGAGTGGAAAAGTCATCGACTGCCACAATGAAGGGGAAATCTACGGACGAAAAGATGTAGGAGGAATTGTCGGTCAGGCGGAGCCGTATATAGAATCGGAGTATCTGGATGATAAGGTAAATCAGGTGCAGGATTCGGTCAGCTCCATCAACACGACCGTAAGCAACATTGCTTCGACCATGAGTGATACCTCTACAGCGGCAAAGACCTATGTGGACAATCTGTCGGAGCAGTACGATAATTCTTCGAAAACTTTGTCGGAATCTCTGGGTTCCCTCTCAGATTCCATCGGGGAATCAAGCCCGGAAGCGCAGCAGTACATGAATAATATTCATAATTCTCTGGATAAAATAGATAGTATCCAGGGAAACAATCACATTTTAAACAAAGAACAGGCAGAGGCGGTTTCAAAAGAATGGCAGAATATCAACAGTAATCTGTCCAACATTCGTGGAACAATCTCCGATTCCAATAAAACGGCAGAAGATTTTGTGGATGATATTTCCAATCAGATAAAAGAAAAAGATACGAACGGCGATATTGATAAGCTGACGAACACAGTGGATGATGGAATCCAGTCTGTCACAAATGATGTGCAGAAGATCAGTAAGCAGATCAAAAGCATTCAGAATACGGTTGGAGATACGCTTTCTGTGGTGACAGGAGATGAGGAGTATATGGAAGATATCTCGTCCGCAGCCAGCGCAAAAGATACAGATGGTGTTGTTTCAGGAAGTGTAAACCGCGGAATGGTCAATGGCGATCTCAATGTGGGTGGAATTGTCGGAACGATGAACATTGAATATGATCTCGATCCGGAGTTTGATCCTGATCTTACAGATTCTACGGACATTACACTCCGTTCTACCGTGAATAATGTTGTCATCCGCTGTAGCAACTATGGGGAAGTGACTTCAAAGAAAAACAGTGTCGGTGGTATTACCGGATTAGAAGAACTTGGACTGGTCTATGGAAGTGAAAGTTATGGCTCTGTGAAATCTGATACCGGGGATTATGCCGGAGGCATTGCAGGAAACAGTGTCAGTGCAATCGCCAACAGTTACAGTCTCTGTAATGTAAATGCAAAGGATTATGTCGGAGGCATTGTCGGAAGCGGATATACCGTGAAAAACTGTGTTTCTGCATCTACGATCACAAGTGATGGGGAAGGTCTGGGAAGCATCGCAGGAACTGTGTCTGAAGAGGGCGAGGTAAAAGGTAACATTTTTGTGGGCGATGACCTTGATGGAATTGACAACATCAACTATGCTGGGGTTGCAGATGAAAAAAGTTATGAGGAGGTCATGAAACTTGAGAATATTCCAGAAGGATTCCATAAAGTGAAGGTAACTTTCCGGGCAGAAGATAATGTGGATATTGTAAAGACAATCGCATATAATGGAAGCTTCAGTGAATCTGATCTTCCACAGATTCCGGAAAAAGATGGTTACTATGCAGTCTGGCCGGAGAATCTGATTGGAAAACCAATGACGGAAAATAAAACGGTGGAAGCAGAGTACAGCCGTTGGACAGAGAGTATCGTGGGAACGGAAGTGATAAACAGCGCAAAAACAGAAGATACAGATAGTGAAAGTTCCACTGCAGAAAATGAAAAAGCAGTTTTTCTTCTGGAAGGGAAATTCTATGATGACACTTCCATCCAGATGGCAGAGTGTGACACAGATCTGCCGGACGGAGATGTCGTGTATGCTTACAACTGGAGTCTTGAACATTTGCATGACAAAAAGTATGATACAGTAAAAGCACATTTTTATGTGCCGGACACTTCAGGAAAAAATGAGATCTGGTACAGAGAAACAGGCAGTGATGCATGGACATTGGCAGAAACCACAGAGGACGGCAGTTACCTTGTGGCAGACATTCCATACGAGGCAGCGTTTGCACTGGTACATACGGCGGCAGATCACACCTTGTACTATGCCGGTGGCGGTGCAGCGGTTGTATTGCTTTTGATCGTACTGATCATAAGAAAACACCGGAAGCGTGCACAGAAAAAATAAAATGATTTGATGGGATGCGCATTGAAACATTTACATAGAAATGCTATAGTTAGTGCATTCTTTTATGACGGAGAGGCAGCTATGATATTTGAGACACATGCACATTATGATGATGAAAGTTTTAACGATGACCGTGAAGCATTGATCCGTTCCCTGCCGGAAAAAGGGATCGGCAGGATCATCAATGTCGGGGCTTCGATAGAGACAACAAAGACAACTCTGGAACTTGCTGCAAAATATGATTACATTTATGCAGCGGTGGGCGTACATCCAAGTGACATCAGTGGGTTGAATGAAGAGACATTTACCTGGTTAAAAGAGCAGGCATCTCTTCCAAAAACCGTTGCGATCGGTGAGATCGGACTGGATTATTACTGGGATAAAGAGCCAGAGGTGCAGAACGCACAGCGTTACTGGTTCAGACGGCAGATGGAACTTGCCAGGGAAACCAACCTTCCGGTGATCATTCATTCCAGAGATGCAGCAGCCGATACGATGGAAGTGATGAAAGAGGTTCACGCAGAGGAGATACCGGGTGTCATCCATTGCTATTCCTATTCTAGAGAGATGGCACAGGAATTTATCAAAATGGGTTACTACATCGGTGTCGGTGGCGTTGTCACATTCAAAAACGCCAAAAAACTAAAAGAAACAGTGGAGGCAATCCCATTGGAGCGCATTTTGCTTGAGACAGACTGTCCTTACATGGCACCGGAACCGCACCGCGGCATGAGAAACGATTCCTCCAATATTCCGTTTGTGATCGCAAAAATCGCAGAATTAAAAGGAATCACAGCGGAGGAGGTCGAGCGTGTGACGGAGGAGAATGCGGGAAGGTTATTCACAAAAGTATCTTAACTCCACAGCATCCTTCCAGAAGCGTTTCGGAATATTCTGTGCCTGTAATTCGGGGGTGGTACGTGCTTCAATCGCAATGCTGTCGAAAAAGGCCAGCCACAGTTTCTGGAATCTTGCTTCATTCTCAGAATAGTTCTGAAGAAGTTCGGTATTGATGTCCGAAGCATCTACAAGCATATAATTCTTTCCGGCGCGGTGGACTGCCACAAGCTGGTGGGTTTCATCGTAAATCATAAAATTTTCCTGCGGAAAACGATCCGTAAAATGCTCTGCTAAAATTGGCAGGGCATTATTTTTGGGATGGATTGTGGAAAACAGAACGCCGTTCTGCAGTTCCGAAAAGCGCAGAAAACCTTTCAGGTGGTGGGCTTCGGAGGCTGTGGCTCTGGACAATTCAAAGACACGGTAAATATAAGGATTACTCAGTGAATCCAATACACGGGCACCCTTTGGTGAATGAAGTGCGGCAACGATCGTCTGATACACGGCGTTCGCTTTGTCCATCTTCTTCTTGCCGGAAAGATCAATGGATAAAATAGCAGTAAGGATTGTCTCGTAAAAATCGTGTCCAAGCTTCCGGTTTAGCGTGGAAACAACTTTTCCGGCTTTTTCAGCGGATGGTGCGACGGTGTGGTAGTCGCAAAACAGCTCGTAATTATCCGGCTGACCGGATACCAGATAAATATCAGCGTGGGAGCATCTTTCCTGAATCTTTAATTCCCAGGCATCGTATACGCCGGTCAATATTCCGTTTGGTGTGTTTTCACAGATAAATACATGCATAATGTCCTGCTCCTGTCTTGAGAAAAATATTCAGGGAAATAAAAGTTTTACATTTATCTACGAGAGCGGAAGCGGCTCCGTGGATACGCCGGTATCGAACAGGCTCAATTGTTGATAACCGCTTTCGCGGATCTCACGTGGTATCTGTGTCTTATCGCCCATCAGATTGCGGCAGATATAATCTTCTTCCAGCTTCGTGCGGTACATCATCCTGCCGGAGCAGGTGATAAAATAAAGAGCGCGTTTCAACACAACACCTATCTTCTTGAGATCAGCAAAATCGAGGGGGCTGTGGCGTCTTGCTTTTACAATGCGGCTGGCAGATTTATAGCCAATACCTGGGACACGGAGCAGTGTATCATAGTCTGCACGGTTGATCTCGACCGGGAAATATTCCAGATGCCGGATCGCCCAGTCACACTTGGGGTCGAGAAAAATGTTAAAGTCCGGCCGCTCCGGACTTAAAAGCTCGTCGGCTTTAAATTTATAATAGCGGAGCAGCCAGTCTGCCTGATACAGACGATGTTCCCGCAGGAGCGGCGGACCGCCGGGCAGTGCAGGAAGATTGCTGTTGTGGGTGACATTCACAAAGGCAGAATAGAACACTCTCTTTAAATCAAATTTCTGATACAGATTCTCGGCAATGCTCACAATCTGGTAATCGTTTTCCGGGGTTGCGCCGATGATCATCTGTGTGCTCTGTCCTGCGGGTACGAAATTCGGGGCATGCCGGTAAAGAGCAACTTCATTCTTATTTTCCGTAATACCGTTCTGAACCATGCGCATTGGCTTCAGGATGGTATTTCTCGACTTGCAGGGCGCAAGCTTTTTCAGGCTGTCTGCGGTAGGCAGTTCCAGATTGATGCTCATACGGTCAGCCAGAAAACCGGTTTTTTCAATCAGGAGAGGATCAGCGCCGGGAATCGCTTTCACATGGATGTAACCGTTAAAATGGTGCGCTGTGCGCAATTTATAAAGGGTCTGGTATAAAAGTTCCATCGTATAGTTGGGGCTTACCATAATGCCGGAACTTAAAAAAAGACCTTCAATATAATTCCGCCGGTAAAATTCCATCGTCAGTTCGCAGACTTCCTCCGGGGTAAAGGCAGCCCGCCGGACATCGGAGTTACAATTATTCTGGCAGTAAGAGCAGTTAAAAATACATTCGTTTGTAAATAAAATCTTGAGAAGGGAAACACACCGCCCATCTGCGGAAAAAGTATGACAGATCCCACAGGAAATGGAGTTGCCAAGGCCGATACCGTTACCACTGCGGTCCACACCGCTTGACGTGCAGGCGACATCGTATTTTGCAGCGTCTGAGAGAATCGTAAGTTTTTCCATCAGTGACATATTTTGCTGGATTTTCATCTGGATGTGATCTCCTCCAATCAAAGAATAGGATAGAACATATGTTCGATAAAATGAGAATACCACATTCGGAAAAAGAATGCAAGAGAAAAAGACTGCCAATTTCTGGACAAAGCCAGGTGGAGAGCGGAGTGACATTGCTTCTCACCGGAGACGGAAATCTGGATGATCTGTTTTCACACATTGGCTGATGAAACTAATCTTCTAAGCTCGCAGTTCCCGAGCAGCTGATCCCAGAAATGTTCAAGAGGAATCTCTTCATACTGGCAGATCAGGCTGCAGTCTAAGGCTCCATGGGCAACGATCAGTACATTTTTTCCGGAAACAGATTCCGGCGTTAAAACATCGTGGATAAAAGAGCCGCTGCGGGCATACAAATGCTCAAGACTTTCCGCACCATCTACAGCATGATAATGGACAGGATCATGGAACAACGTATATACCGGACAATCCGGTTTCTGTGTGACATGTTCTGTTCCTTCATACATGCCAAATCCCATCTCGCGGAGACGGTCGTCCGTCAGGATCGGCGTGCCGCTCCCTTCCAGAAAAATTTCAGCAGTCTCCTGCGCACGCTGTAAGGGAGAACAATAGCAGATATCAAATCGCAGATCCCCATACTTTTTCCGCGCGTCTCTCGCCATCTGGCGGCCTTCTTCATTCAAAGGAATATCTTCGCTTCCCTGCAGGCGGTGGACTGCATTCCAGTCAGTTTTTCCGTGTCTCATGATATATAACATAATAAACAATATCCTTTCTTCTTATAATAGTAAAAATCATAAACGCATTGTGGGCTCAATTCCCGGTGCGATTGAATTATATCCTATATTTTGTTAAAATGAAACCCTGATCAGAAAACAGCACCGGCACAACGCAGGAAATTGCATGACAGCTATTAATTTTACAGGAAAACTACCGATATATGAGTTAGAAAAATAAGCGTTCCGGCATTTGCAGAGATCCGGACCGCAACCATGGAAGAACACAGGCTTATGCACACGGAGGTGTAGAACAATGGCAATAGAGGCTATGAAAGGGGCAGGGATGTCCTACGCGGGAAGTTCATCCGCATCAGATGTAAAAGCAGAGAGTCAGGCAAAAGTGGAAACTGCATCCAACGCAGCAGCTTCTGACGATCTCATGAAGAAAACCATTCAGATCGACACGAAAGAAACTGACAAAAACGGCAAAGACGGAAACCGGGACGACAGTCAGGCAAAGCAGACGATCTCCGAGAATTCCCAGATCAGGAAAGCAGTTGACGAGATCAATAAGAAGGTGCACAATTCCGAGGCAGTCTTCGGAATCCATGATGCAACCAACCGTGTTACCATCAAGATCGTTGACAAAGACACGAAGAAAGTCCTGAAAGAATATCCGCCGGAGAAAACTCTGGACATGATCGCAAAAGTCTGGGAGATGGCAGGATTATTAGTGGATAAGAAACTGTAGATCACTGTCCAAAAGACAGGAACAGCAATAGACAAGTGACAGATGCAAACAGAAAATGATATAAATAAGTTACAAAACTGAAAGGAGCAGGATTATGCCAATCAGAATCACAGGTTTGAACTCAGGATTAGATACTGAGTCCATTATCTCAGCGCTTGTATCTTCTTATAGTTACAAGACGAGCAAGTATAAAAAAGCACAGACAAAATTATCATGGAAGCAGGAGGCATGGAGTACCTTAAACTCCAAGGTGTACAGTTTCTACAACAATGTTGGTAAATTAAAACTGTCATCTGCCTACAATATGCGTACGGCAAGCGTATCCGACAGCACAAAAGCGAAAGTGAGTGCAGCAAGTGGGGCGACCAACGGCGTACAGTCTCTGGAGGTCTTAGAGGTTGCCAAAAGTGATTATCTTACCGGCGGAAAGATTTCGATCAAAGACGCATCCGGTGCGGAAGATAAGACAAAAACCGTTTCATCGGCATCCACTTTAAGCGAACTGGGATATACCGGAACCGGTACAATCGAAGTTACCAATAAAGAAACCGGAAAGACAACAAGCATCAGCGTGACCGGTGACACAAAGATCAGCGACTTTGTGAAATCCCTGTCAGACGCAGGTGTGAAAGCCAGCTTTGATGAGAAAAACGGCAGATTATTTGTAAGTTCAGCAAAGACCGGTACAGAAAACGGTTTTGAACTGAAATCAAAGAATGCAGACGGCGATAAGGCGTTGCTGGCATTGGGACTGGCAATGACATCTACCGTATCAGATACCGGCGCAAAAGTGAATGACGATAACAACTGGTCGGCGGCATCGGATGCGAAGATCAAACTGAATGGTGCAGAATACACTTCATCTACCAACGAGTTCGCTGTAAATGGTCTTTCTGTCACAGCACTTGCCAAGACGAGTGGAGAGATTTCTGTAACCGTAGCTACAGACAGTGAGGGAATCTATGAGCAGGTCAAGGATCTGCTCAGCCAGTACAACTCACTTATTAACGAGATGAACAAGTTATACAATGCAGATTCGGCAAAAGGATATGAGCCGCTGACAGATGAAGAAAAGGATTCCATGAGTGATACGGAAGTGGAGAAATGGGAGGCAAAAGTCAAAGATTCCCTGCTCCGCAGAGATGATTCGTTAGAGAGCCTGATCTCGTCCATGACAACGGCGATGTCCAAGGGATATGAAGTCAATGGAAAGACATACTATCTTACTTCTTTTGGAATTTCAACACTTGGTTATATGAATTCTGCAAAGAATGAACAGTATGCATACCATATCAATGGGGATGAGGATGACAGCGCAACTTCCGGAAAGGAAGACAAACTGCTGGCAGCGATCAAAGAAGATCCGGATTCTGTGGCGGGATTCATGCAGCAGCTTGCAACAGGATTATACGATTCTATTGATAAGAAAATGAAGACATCCACTTTAAGCAGTATATTTAAAGTATACAATGATAAGGAGATGGCTTCGGAATACAGCGATTATACAACCACGATCAAAAAGTGGGAGGATAAGCTGTCTGAACAGGAGGATTACTACTACAAGAA
>ERZ831634.3952-NODE-3952-length-10382-cov-7.194539_pt1 | contig 10382 bp, 6 predicted proteins | sample MGYA00519953_ERZ831634 | MGnify/ENA primary metagenome ERZ831634 (study PRJEB31850, sample SAMEA3708718) | human gut metagenome | biome: human gut; feature: human-associated habitat; material: faeces | place: China | collected 2014 ...
CTTCGCGCAGCAGGTCGGCCTCCCGGTCGTTGTTTTCAAAAACGCTCTTTTTGATTTCGAGCACGCGGAATGCATCCATGATATTACCTCCAGAATTTCAGCGTGTTTTCTATGCCAAAATTATAGCAGTCCCGCCACGGATTTGCAACCTTTTTGCCACAGAGTCGAAAAACTGTGCTGCCGCTCAGGACGTGACCGCCAGGATGCGATAGCGTCCGTCGGAACACAGGCCGATGATAAACGTACTATCGCCGCAGTAGTCATCTCCGCTGCCGTACATTGGGATGTAGGTCAGATAGCATTTGGCGCCAAATTCCGCGTCGCCCTCGGCATAGCGCAGGACCTCCGTCTGCATGTCGGCCTTGTAGCTGACATACCCTACGCCGCCGCGGCGAAAGTAGAGCCGGCCGTCGATCTCCCGGAACTGCTCGCCAAACGCGAGCCGGTCGATCAGCGCATCGCTCAGATACTGCTGCACATGCCGACGCAGCTCGCTCAGAGAGCCGTAGTTCGTCACCGGATACCAGTTACCGATCCCGTCAAAGCCGTTCGGCAGCGGACGGGATTCATCATATTTCACGCCGAAATTCGTATTGTCCGCATCCGTGTAGCACCGGATCATCGTGTTGATACCCGGAATGTCGCCGAGGGTCTTCGGCTCCGGGGCCTCGGTGGCGGTCGCCGCAGTCTGCGCCGGTGCGGTGGGCCTGGTGCCGGCCGTCTGCTTCCCGGTCCGGCCGCAGCCGCACAGGAGCGCAGAGAGCATGCAGACCGCCAGCAAACATGTGATCTGTCGTTTCATGCAGAAACCTCCCCAATTTGATTGCAAGCACAGTTTACCATATCTGGATCAGGATTACCAGTATTTTGCCCATCTTCTGCGCGGGGATTGCCAATGCGGGGCGGTTCGGGTATAATGGTTTAATATTGTGTGAAACGCCAACCAAGGAGGCGAGGATATGCCCCACCATTCCGGCGCCGAGCTGCCGGGCGCGCAGGCGCTGCGCCAGATGGCCGCGCAGAGCGACAGCCGCGGCCTGTTTTCCGACCGGGCGCCCGACCCGGCCTATGCCGGCCTGTTTCTGAACCGCGAGCTGAGCTGGCTCGCCTTCAACCGCCGCGTGCTGGCCGAGGCGGCCGACGAGACACTGCCGGTCTACGAGCGGCTGAAGTTTCTGTCCATCTACTGCTCGAATCTCGATGAATTTTACATGGTGCGCGTCGGCGGTCTGCTCGACCGGGCACTGCTGCAGCCGTGGCACACGGAGACCATCACGGGCCTGACGCCGCGCGAGCAGCTGCGCGCGATCTATGACGAGACGGCGCGGCAGCAAAAGGACTTTGAGGCGCTCTGGCACAGGGTGACGGCGGCGCTGGCAAAGCAGCACGTGGAGATCCTGGACTTCGACCGGCTCGACGAGGCGGACGAGGTGCTGCTGCGGCGGCGGTTTGACGCGCTGCGCCCGCTGCTGAGCCCGCAGGTGCTCGACGCGGAGCACCCGCTGCCGTTTCTGCGCAACCGCGAGCAGTACGTGCTCGTGCGCTTTGCGGGCAAGCGCGGCGGCGCGGGGCTGGTGCCGACGACGCAGCTGCCGAAGTTTTTTAAGCTCACGGTCGACGGCGTGCAGAAGCTCGCGCTCACGGCGCCGCTGGTGGCGCACTTTGCGCCCCTGCTCTTCGGCGAGCGGCGCGTGCGCGTGACGGCCATCGTGCGCGTGACGCGCAACGCCGACATCTCCGTGCGCGACATCATGGACGGGTGCGACGCGGACCTGCGCGCCGTGATGGAGCGGCTGCTGCGGCGGCGCCGCCGGCTCGAGCCGGTGCGCGCGCAGGTGCAGGGCCGCGACTCGGACGAGATGCGCGCGCTCGTGCGCGACCTGCTCGGGCTGCCGAAGCGGCAGCTGTTCGTGACGAGCGCGCCGACGGACCTGTCGTTCGTGCTGACGATGCCGGGGGAATTCGACCTCACGGGGCTGACGTGCAAGGAGGTGCCGCCGGCCAAAAACGTGGCGCTGCAAAAGGGCGACTACTTTGCCTATCTCGCGCAGCACGACCTGCTGCTCGCGCTGCCGTACCAGAGCATCAACCCGTTTGTCGACCTGCTGTACGAGGCGGCGGACGACCCGGACGTCGTGTCGATCAAGATCACGCTCTACCGGCTCGCCGGCAGCAGCCGCATCGCGGCGGCGCTGGCCTACGCGGCCGAGCACGGCAAGCAGGTGCAGTGCCTGCTCGAGCTGCGCGCCCGCTTTGACGAGCAGAGCAACATCGACTACTCGCGTATGCTCGAGGACGCCGGGTGCGACATCCTCTACGGCCTGACGCAGTACAAGGTGCACACGAAGCTGTGCCTCATCACGCGGCGCTGCCCCGGCGGCATCTGCTATTACACGCAGGTCGGCACCGGCAACTACAACGAAAAGACCGCCGAGCAGTACACCGACCTCATGCTCCTGACGAGCGATCCGGCCATCGGGCGCGATGCGGCCAGGACGTTCGACCGGCTCGCGCGCGGCGAGACCGTCGGCGAGACGGAAGCGCTCTGGATCGCGCCGGAGGGCTACAAGCCGCAGCTCATGGCGCACATCGAGGCGCAGATCCGCCTCGGCACGGCGGGCTACATCGGCATCAAGGTCAACTCCATGAACGACGCGGACATCATGGCGCAGCTCGTGCGCGCGAGCGCGGCGGGCACGGAGGTGGAGCTGTTCGTGCGCGGCATCTGCTGCCTGCGGCCGGGCGTGCCCGGGCGGACGGAGCACATCTCGGTGCGCAGCATCATCGGGCGGTATCTGGAGCACGAGCGCATTTTCGTCTTTGGCCGCGGGGAGGCGCAGGAGGTGTTCATCGGCTCGGGCGACCTGCTCGAGCGCAACACCATGCGCCGGATCGAGGCCTTCACCGCCGTGACCGACCCGAACGCGCGCGCCGAGGTGCTCGCGGTGCTCAGCGCCATGCGGCGCGACAACCGGCAGGCGTGGATCATGCAGCCGGACGGCAGCTATCTCCGTCCCGAGCCCGCGGGCGAGCCGTTCGTGAGCCAGACGTACCTGCACACGTACTTCGCCGGGCGCACCGTCACAAAATCCGCGCCCTCTGCCCCGCCCCGGCCGCAAAAAAAGCTGCCGTGGTGGCGGCGGCTGTGGATCTGGCTGTGGAACAACTGACGAAAAAAGCCGGAATTTGGTCTTGACAAGCGCGCAAAAGCGCGTATAATGTGCTTTACAATTTAACAGCCTTATCAAGAGTGGCGGAGGGACCGGCCCTGTGAAGCCCGACAACCTGCAGATTCCTGCAAGGTGCCAAATCCGGCGGTGCAAATCGAAAGATGAGGATCTTCGCCTTTTCCAAGCGCTCCGTCGGCTGTCGGGGCGCTTGTTTCTTTGCCCCGGCACAACAGAAAGCGAGGAAGAATCCAATGGCTCATCATCTCTTTACATCCGAATCCGTCACGGAGGGACATCCCGACAAGATCTGCGACCAGGTGTCCGACGCAATCCTTGACGCCATTCTGGCGCAGGACCCGAACGGCCGCGTCGCCTGCGAGTGCACGGTCACGACCGGCGTCGTGAACGTCATGGGCGAGATCACGACCGACTGCTACGTGGACATCCCGAAGGTCGTGCGCCAGACCGTGCGCGAGATCGGCTACGACCGTGCAAAGTACGGCTTTGACTGCGAGACCTGCGCCGTCATCACGAACATCGACGAGCAGAGCGCGGACATCGCCCTCGGCGTGGACCAGTCGCTCGAGAGCAAGGAGACCGGCGACAGCGCGCTCGACAACGGCGCGGGCGACCAGGGCATGATGTTCGGTTTCGCCTGCGACGAGACGCCGGAGCTCATGCCGCTGCCCATCTCGCTTGCCCACAAGCTGGCCAAGCGCCTGACCGCCGTGCGCAAGCAGGGACTGGTGGACTATCTGCGGCCCGACGGCAAGACGCAGGTCACGGTCGAGTACGACGAGCAAAACCGCCCCGTGCGCGTGCACACCGTCGTACTCAGCACGCAGCACGCGCCGGAAGTGGACATGGCCCAGCTGCGCGCGGACATGATCGAGCTCGTCATCCGCCCGACCATCCCGGCCGAGCTGCTCGATGACGACACCCGCTACCTCATCAACCCCACCGGCCGCTTCGTCGTCGGCGGCCCGCAGGCGGACTCCGGCCTGACCGGCCGCAAGATCATCGTCGACACCTACGGCGGCAGCGCCCCGCACGGCGGCGGCGCGTTCTCCGGCAAGGACCCGACGAAGGTCGACCGCAGCGCCGCCTACGCCGCGCGCTACGTGGCCAAGAACATCGTGGCGGCAGGGCTTGCCCGCCGCTGCCTCGTGCAGCTTGCATATGCCATCGGCGTGGCCGAGCCCGTGAGCGTGCTCGTCGATACGCAGGGCACCGGCACCGTGCCGGACGCACAGATCGCCGCTGCCGTGCAGCAGGTGTTCGACCTGCGGCCAACGGCCATCATCCGTGACCTCGACCTGCGCCGCCCGATCTACCGGCAGCTTGCCGCCTACGGCCACATGGGCCGTGAGGAGCTCGGCGTCCGCTGGGAGGACACCGACCGCACCGACGCCCTGCGCGCCGCCGTCGCCGGGACGAACGTGTGAGCAAAACAGCGTAAAAAATCTCCGCCGCCGAAGCTGCGGAGATTTTCCGTTTGTCCCCGGGACTCATATGAGCCCCGGGGACAAACGGAAAACAAAATCTCATTCGAGGCGGGCCTTGCCCCCTCGAGCTCCCCTGCTGCTCCATCTCGCTGCGTATGTGCATACGTTTTGGGCAGCCGCAAAAAATCTCCGCCGCCGAAGCTGCGGAGATTTTTTCATGTTCATTCGAGAACCCAGCGAAGCGGTTCTCTATGGAGCATATGCTCAATAATACGAATGTCCCCAGGTGGCGTTTTCGTAGCTTACGAGGAAGTCAATATTGTCACGCTCTATCTGGGAGAGCACATCGTTGCTGAACGATGCGCCGGGTATCGTGCCGTGGTACCAGCTCTGGGCCTCAAAATAGGCCGCGATCTGCGGTGTCTGGAAGAGGCGGCCGTGACGCGCAAAGATCTCGTTGCGTGCAAGGCAGCACTGCTCCCATGTGAGGTCCGCCACGTCCGCCTGCGTGAGCCGGCGCGTGGCGCTGTCCGGCAGAATGTAGTCGTCGGAAACCGGCTCTTCGGTCGGCTTCGGGGTCGACGTGGGTTTCGGCGTCGGAGCGGTGGACGGGCGCACAGTCGCCGTCACCGCCGGCGTCACGGCTGCAGTCGGCCGGTTCGACTTGGGCTTGATATTGAGTGCGATCAGCAGCACGATCACTGCCACGCCGAGCACGGCAAAAATTGTGATGAGCAGTGCCTTGCTGCGCGGCGGCTTCCCGTGCGGCTCGGGCGTATACGGTGCATCGTCCTCCCAGCCGGACACCGGTGAGTCGTCTGCCCAGGTTTCATCCGAGGGTTCGGCCTCGTCGTCCCAATCATTGGCGGGAGCGTGATCGTCCTGCCATTCATCAACCGGAGCAGCCTCGCCCTGCCAGTCGTCCGGCGGCGCCAGTTCGGCACCGCAGTAGGGGCACCAGGCCGCATCGTCCGGGACTTTTCTTCCACATTGCGTGCAAAACATAGATCGGCATTTCCTTTCCTTAGCTTTGTATTATTTTAACATGCGAATGGGAGACCCGCAAGTGTCTAAAAACATTTCTTGCAGCGCTCCCACCGATATTCGGCAGGTTTTCAGGTTTTTGTTGCGATTTTGACCAGTTTCTTCTATAATGAGTGTCTAGAAGTCATAAACACACCTGGCCCGAGAAATCCTGAAAATCCGCGACCGAAAGGAAGATACAACATGGACACTTGCCCAAACTGCGGACAAGCGCTCAAACCCGGCGCAAAATTCTGCACCCGCTGCGGTGCTCCCGTTCCGGCGGCCGGCATTTCTGCGCAAAGGCCGCGCCGGTCCGCATCAGCGATACGGGTGTGGTAAGTTACATTGTGAATGACAGCGCCACCCTTGTCACATTTTCATGGACAGATGACCTCGTTAATTTTAATCTGTATCAGCATGACATGCGATCCGGCACAACCGAGAAGATCACATCTTATCTAGTGACGGGAATAGATTTTGGGACCTCCCGTGACGGATCGAAAATCATTTATAACACGAGAAACGGCCTGTATCTGCGCTCCGGACCGGGTCAGACGGAAAAGCTCAGCGACGACTATTGCTCACAGGTCTACACGCCGGACGACGCGCTCTCAACCATTTACTATGTCGACGAAGACGACACGCTCTTCTGCAACAAGACCGGCAAAGCAGAGGACAGTTTCAAAATCGCAAGCGATGTAGAAACCCTGTACGGTACTACGAAAAACGGTGTGTATTACATGACGGACAACAGAACTGCCACGGTGTGCGACTATATCGACAAGGATCTCCTGTCAGTCGATCCCGACAGCCTGAAAAGGCCGGAGTACCCCTTCTCGTTCGAGTATGACACGGATGCAGAATATCGGGCAGCCATGGAGCAGTATGAGGCCGACATGGAGGTCTACGAACACGCAAACGACCTTCTTAAACTGAAAGAAGATCTTCTCGGCAAACAGTATCTGCTTGAAACACTCCATTACTTCGACGGCAGCCAATCAAGCGTCGTCGCAGAGGATGTCATCCATGGTTCTGTCGACCTCGCCACCAACCGCGCCATTGACCAATCGCACACCGCGGCCGTGCTGGCATATGCTGCTTGTCCGGATCCGGAAAAGGCCGCCGCGCTCACAGCGGACGACCTGGAAGCGATCATTGAATCGCCGGAGTCCTCCAGACTGTCAGATATTCACAAAGAGATCTGCCATTCCTCCGTTGCAGTCAACGGCACGGCCTGTGCGCTGGACCTGAACATTCGGAGCATCCATCTCACGGAGGACAGCCAAACCGTCTACATCACCACAAAGAATCCGGATAATTCGGATATTGATCTGTATCAGGCCGGCATCTCCGGCAACAGCCTGCAGACGCCCACCCAGATCGCATCGGATATCGACAATCTGCAGATCATCGGCAACAACGCCGTTTTCTGGAAGGACTCCGCCGTCTTCGTCAATGATGTCCGGATCGACGACGATGTGCTTGCGGACCACGTCGCGTTCCGGGACGACGGCTCGTTCGTGTACCTGGTCGGCGAAGAAGACGACAACAGCTATCAGCTCAAGTCCTATAAAGACGGCAAGATCACGACGATCGCAGACGATGTGTTCGACTTTGGCTTCACAACCGGCGGAGATCTGCTGTATTTGCGTGACTATAACCTTAACCGCTGCGTGGGCACCCTGTACCTGTACAATGGTAAGGACAGCACAAAGCTGGACGACGATGTTGCCGCGATCATTTCCGGAAAAGTCACTGCATATGACTGTGGTAGCGAGATTCGATTCAAGTACCCCGCCTAAATTCCTTAATCCGACCATAACTGATCCCGTACAAAAGCAAATCTTATCCCCCGCGCCTGTCCGGTCATGCAGGCGCGGGGTTTCGTTTCCCATCAGAGCGTGGAAAATTTTTCTCGACGAGATTTCTTCCGGATATTGCAACATTCGCCAAGCATCTGTATAATAAAATCAGTTCTTGCCATTCCGAAGAATGATAGAGATGTTGAAAACGCAGAAATTATGAGGGAGGAAATGCTCTATGAACACTTGCCCAAACTGCCACGCACCGGTCGCTGACGGCTGCCGGTTCTGCGGCGCTTGCGGGGCGCCGATCCCTCAGGAGCCCGTCGCTCCCGCAAAAGTCCCCGCGCCCGGCGATGCCAAGCCGGCACCCACGACCTGCCCCAACTGCGGCAAAACCTTGCCGTCGGGCGCACGGTTCTGCCAGAGCTGCGGTGCACCCATCACTGCACAGGCCGAACCCGCCGCGGCGCAGACCGAACCCGCCGCGGTGCAGGCCGAACCCGCCGCAGCGCAGGCCGAGCCCATCGCTGCATGGGCTGAGGCGCCGACAGCAAGAACCAGAGACGCGGCAGCGAGCGCCAAAAACACCATAACGGCAAAGGTGAAGGCTGCAGGCAGCAGATCGTCGGCAGAAGGAACGCCGAAACGCAAGAAACCCACGGCAAAAATCATTGGCATCTCAGCCGTTGCGGTCGTGCTCGTGGTCGCAATCATACTCGGTATCACGCTCATCCCGGGCAAACACGCCAGCAACACCGCCATCTATCTGAAGGATGGCAATCTGTGTGTCCTCCCCAACGTGAAAAAGAATGCCGATCTGCTCACCATGCAGATGGTCTCCGATCCCGATGCCCTGCAAGGCGATATCACCGGTCTCTGGGACTATCAGGACAGCACGAACGCATGTAGCGGATGCGGCGCCACGCTCAGCAAGGACGGCAGCAAGCTTTTCTATATCTCCACGGACTTAGAAACGGAGATCCGGCTGTGCTACATAGATCTGAAAGCTAAGAACGCCACGCCGGTCCGCATCAGCGGCGGCGTTGTTCTGGATTTCTCCGTGAACGAAAGCGCCACTCTGGTCACATTTTTGCGGGATGATAACAACCTGTACCAGTATGACATGCAATCCGGAAAGGCCGAAAAGATCGCATCCGATCTGGAGGAGGTTTTTGTAGCTTCCCGCGACGGATCGAAAATCGTTTACACCACGGAAAACGGCCTGTATCTATACTCCAGTCTGGGTCAGACGGAAAAGCTCAGCAACGACTATTGCTCACAGGTCTACACACCGGACGACGCGCTCTCGACCATTTACTATGTCGACGAGGACGACACGCTCTTCTGCAACAAGACCGGCAAAGCAGAGGACAGTTTCAAAATCGCAAGCGGTGTAGATACCCTGTACGGTCTCACGGAAAACGGCGTGTATTACACGACGGACAGCAAAACCGTCACGATGTACGACTATGTCAACCAGGATCTCCTGTCAGTCGATCCCGACAGTCTGGAAAGGCCGGAGTACCCCTTCTCGTTCGAGTATGACACGGATGCAGAATATCAGGCAGCCATGAAGCAGTACAAGGCCGATATGGAGGTCTATGAACACGCAAACGACCTTCGTGAACTGCAAAAGGATCTTGCCCGCGAACAGTACACACTCGTGACGCTCAATTACTTCAACGGCAGCAGTGCAAGCGTCGTCGCAGAAGATGTCTTCAGAGGCTCCATCAGCAGCGCCGATACCTATGCACACGCCGCGGCCGTGCTGGAATATACCTATCCGGACCCGGAAAAGGCCGCCGCGCTCACAGTTGACGACATGGAAGCGATCATTGACTCGAATTATAGCTACGCGTCTACCGCGTCTGACCATATTCATAATAAAATCTGCAGTTCCTCCGTCGCCGTCAACGGCACGGCCTGTGCGTCAGATCTGGACATTTATCGCATTTGTCTCACAGAGGACGGCCAAACCGCCTGCATCATCACAAAGAATGCGGATAATTCGGATATCGATCTGTATCAGGCCGGCATCTCCGGCAACAGCCTGCAGACACCCACCCAGATCGCATCGGATATCGACGATCTGCAGATCATCGGCAACAACGTCGTCTTCTGGCAGGACTCCGCCGTTTTTGTCAACAACGCCCGGATCGACGACGATGTGCTTGCGGACCACGTCGCGTTCCGGGACGACGGCTCGTTCGTGTACCTGGTCGGCGAGGAAGACGACAACAGCTATCAGCTCAAGTCCTATAAGGACGGCAAGACCACGACGATCGCAGACGATGTGTTCAACTTCGGCTTCACGACCGGCGGCGAGCTGCTCTATCTGCGCGATTACAATACCAACCGCAGTGAGGGCACCCTGTACCTGTACAATGGCAAGGACAGCACAAAGCTGGACGACGATGTTTTTCTGATCTTACCCGCGGAGGATCTCGCATATGACCGCGGCGGTGTTGACGGAAACGGCAGACTCTACATTGTTGATTTTTGATCGTTAACCGGTCAGCGGCCCGCAAAGCGCACCGCCCCCGCACAAGTGCGCGGGCGGTGGATACAAAAAATGAAAAGCAGCCCCAAAAGCTGCGCTACCAAACAGGCCGCCTTTACGGCGGCCTGTTTTTACGCCCTTGTGGCAAGACGGCAGATTCCCTCTCCCCCCCCACAAGCGGTGGTATTTCTATATCCGGACTGTCATGTTCCCCTTTTGGCCATCTCCTTTCGCGCGGTGCGAACGCAACCGGAAAGCACGCCCAACAGCCGAAAAAAATGACCTGACGCTTTGACGTCAGGTCATTTTTTTCGTTTGGTTTAACCCGCGATGCGCTTGGCACCCACGTAGTTTTTCAGGTAGTAGCTCGAGCTCAGGTCACTGATGACGACGCAGCCTGCGCCGGAGCTGCTGTGGATGAACTGGCCGCTGCCGA
>ERZ831634.3967-NODE-3967-length-10341-cov-3.242563_pt1 | contig 10341 bp, 11 predicted proteins | sample MGYA00519953_ERZ831634 | MGnify/ENA primary metagenome ERZ831634 (study PRJEB31850, sample SAMEA3708718) | human gut metagenome | biome: human gut; feature: human-associated habitat; material: faeces | place: China | collected 2014 ...
CCCCGTACACTAACTTATGAGACATTTGTGGTGCTACCGCTGATGTCCTTTCCTACCTGCCATTTTTCTTCTACTTCAAATCCACAGTCGAAGAGTTTGGTCTCCAGTTCATCTGCGGAAACATTAATATCTACATAATCATTTAACCAGCTTAACGGTACAAGCATTTCTAATCCTCCTGTCCTGATCAGTCATCGATCTGATCCAGCACACGCAGATCAGACTCAAAAAGCATCTTGATGTTGTTGATGCCGTATTTCAGCATTGCGATACGCTCCAGACCCAGACCAAAGGCAAAGCCGGAATATACGCTGCTGTCAATGCCGCAGCCCTCCAGCACCTTCGGGTGGACCATGCCTGCACCCAGCAGTTCGATATAGCCTTCGCCCTTGCACATCCGGCAGCCCTTTCCGTGGCACTGGAAGCACATAACGTCGACCTCTGCGCTGGGTTCTGTGAACGGGAAGTGGTGGGGACGCAGACGGATCTTGCAGTCATCGCCGTACAGACGCTGCATCAGCAGTTCCAGAGTACCCTTCAGATCTGCCATGGTGATGCCCTTGTCTACGACCAGTCCCTCGATCTGGTGGAACAGCGGAGAGTGTGTGGCATCCACAGCGTCCGAACGGTAAACCCGTCCCGGAGAGATCACACGGATCGGCGGCTTCTGGTTTTCCATCACGTGTACCTGTACCGAAGAGGTCTGGGTACGCAGCAGAATGTTGTCTGTAATATAAAAGGTATCCTGGGTGTCCCGTGCCGGGTGATCCGGCGGCAGGTTCAGTGCCTCAAAGTTGTAGTAATCGTATTCGACCTCCGGACCATCTGCCACGGAAAAGCCCATGCCCAGGAAAATTTCCCGGATCTCGTTTTCCACGATGGTCAGTGGGTGCATACTGCCCACCTTCTGCTTTTTGCCGGGGAGCGTGATGTCCAGCGTCTCGGATTCCAGCTTGTGCGCCAGCATTGCATCTGCCAGCTTTTTCTGCTTTTCTGCCAGAGCGTTCTCAATATCGGCACGCACCTGGTTTGCCAGCTGACCCATTGCCGGGCGCTCTTCGGCAGAAAGCTTGCCCATCTGCTTGAGGATGCCGGTCAGTTCACCTTTTTTGCCCAGATACTGCACACGCAGTGTCTCCAACAGCTTGGAATCTGCACAATCCGAAAGTGCCTGCTTGGCAGCGGCACGGATCGCTTCCAGTTGTTCTTTCATAATATCGTTCCTTTCCTCCGCTTTCCTGCGGTCATTTGGCTCTATGGGACACTTCATAAAAAAAGCCCTGTCCTGCGAAAACAGGACAAGGCAAATGCTTGTTCAAACCACCCATTTTCAAAGAGCCGTCACTCTTCTGTCCTTAATGCGAACGCCACATCCAAGCCTAATTCTGGAAAAATGTTTGCACTGCAAGTACACTTTTCCGGGTTCAGCCCAGCCACTCGGAAGGGAACTTCAGCATATTCCGCCGGACGGGTTCTCAGCGCACCCCGTTCTCTGTGCCGGCGGATCCTTTTCGGCGGCGATGGGATTCCCACCGCAATTTCCGCATTTTTTCTGTCATGCGGACACCGCAGTCTATGCCTACTCGCTTCGTCACTGTGTTTTCAAATCACATTATACCTGCTTTTACAAAAAAAATCAAGTCCTTTTGAAAATTTTTTCTTGAAATTTTTTGCGGCATATGCTATAATAGAAATTGGGTGATGCAAAAAGAGAAATGTTTTCAGCAACTTGCACAAAAAAGATGGGCAAATTCCAATTTTTACTGCAAGACGGTACAGTTTTCTTTTCGGGGCATCCTCAGCAGAACGACAGAAGAACAGGCGGAGACCGAAAATCCGGCTTGTTCGAAAAAGGAGTTTTACGCATATGGACAATTTTGCGGAATACATGGTGAAAAAACGTCCGGATTCACAGGACAATGCCAAAAAGGCTGGGATCATCCTGCTTGCAGTGCTGCTCTGCGCTGCATCTGTATTTCTGGTTTTTGTGACACACATCCCGTTTATCCTGGTCATCACCTGTGCCATTATCTATGGTGCATACTACCTCATCTCCGGCACATCGGTGGAATATGAATATGCCGTCACCAACGGAGAAATGGATGTGGACAAGATCATTGCACGCCGGAAACGGGTACACCTCATCACGGTGGATGTGGGAAAGTTTGACGCTTACGGCGAAATGACCGACGATATCCCGGACGACACGGAACGAACCGTTGTGCTTTGTGCCGACAACACCGGCGAGGGCGAATATTACGCCGACCTGGAGACAGAGGAATACGGTGCAACACGCATCATCTTCACTCCCAACGACGCCGTGCAGGATGCCATTGCGGCTGCGCTGCCCCGTCAGCTCCGTTTCCAGAAAGGGCAGGCATAATGCTGGTGCAGCTGTATCTGGAGCTGGGTTATTTTGCCGCAGTCAATCTGGTCGCTTTCATCCTTATGGGCATCGACAAGCAGCGTGCCAAAAAGCACCTGTGGCGCATTCCGGAAAAGGCCTTGTTTCTGGCAGTGATCCTGGGCGGCGGCATCGGCGGCACAGCCGGAATGTTTTTCTTCCGGCACAAGACCCGGCACTGGTATTTCCGGTTCTTCTTTCCCCTGCTGGCAGTTTTGCAGGCGGCGGGGCTCATTTATCTGTACTTTATCTAGTAATCATAAAAAAACAAACCGCAAGGAGGCTTTCACGATGGCAAATCACGTTCTTCAAAAGCTGGGCAGTATGTTCACCGCAGCGATTCTCTGCGCATCCTGTCTGCCCTTTGGCAGCGTTTCCGCTGCCGGTAACAACACGGCAGATGCCGACATTTCCGAAACGATCCCGAATCTGGTGAAGTCACCGGAACAGCTGGTACAGGATGCCGAACGGGGCGATTTTCTGACGCTCAGCTATGCCACACTGCTGGACTGCGCCTATTCCGGCGCCGGCTATGCGTCCACCTTTTCCGAGAAGAATCAGACGCTCCTGGATGTGGACCACTCCGGAAGAATCGACTCCACCGATATTTTCCTGCTGATGTACTGGTGCGCTTATCAGGGTGCTACCGGCGATTACACAGAGGATTCCATCACATTTCTGAGTGAATGGGATGCCGCAAACGGCTCTGTCACAACAGAGACCACACCGCTGGAAACGACGGTCTTTACAACGGAAGAGACCACGACCACTGCCGCTCCGGCAACCACTGTCTCCTCCGACAGCACAGCGGTAACTACCGCAGACACGACCGTGACAACTGCTGCGCCAACAACGGAGACAACAACTACCACCACCACGACTGCGACAACAACGACCACAACAACAACTACGACCGCAGCCACCACAACGACGACTACGACAACAACAACGAACCGTGGCGGTGCATGGGCGCAGAAGGATTCTTACCGTGGCGTGGACGTTTCCAAGTATCAGACCAACATCGACTGGAAGGCGGTAAAGGCTGACGGCATCGACTTTGCGATGATCCGTGCAGGCTACGGCAAGGTCGCCAACCAGAAAGACCCTTACTTTGAGCAGAACATGAAAAATGCCAAGGCCGCCGGCATTGCCTGCGGTACATACTGGTACAGTTACGCCACTACCCCGGCTGAGGCAAGGCAGGAGGCAGAGCTTTTCGCCAGCGTCATCCAGGGATACCAGTTTGAGTATCCGGTGGTTCTGGACATTGAGGACAAGGTGCAGACCGCACTGACCAAGGAACAGGTCTCCGCCGTTATCAACGCATTCTGCGAGGTCATGGAATCCAAGGGCTATTACGTTTCCCTGTACAGCTACGCAAGCTTTTTGAACACCTATGTTTATCAGTCGGTTCTGGAGGACTATGACATCTGGGTCGCACACTTCAATGTCAGCCGCCCGTCCTATTCCAAGACAAGCTACGGTATGTGGCAGTATTCCAACTCCGGCAACATCAACGGCATCAACGGCAACGTAGACCTGGACTACAGCTATAAATGCTATCCCGATCTGATGACAAAGTATCATCTGAATGGGTTCTAATGAATTGCTAAAAGCAAAGGGCATCCTGTTTCCACAGGATGCCCTTTTTATTTATGTTTGTCGATGTGATGCGCTTAATACTCACCCAGACACTGTCCGAACAGAATGCAGCGAATGCCGTCGTCTGCGCCGGAATTACACGTTTGCAGGGCGATCATTTTATCGCCGTAGGTCGGCGGATCATCGTCCGGCGCATACCAGACAAGCGCCGTGGAGCGTATTTCCTCGATGTACTTCTGGAACTCTTCCTGGTTCAGTGTGATGCGGTTCCAGTAATCAAACGCTGCGCCGTCCTCGCCGTTCAGCACGGACGATGCCACAATGCGGTAGAGATAGCGCTTTTCCAGCGTTGCCACTTCAAAGTAGATGTGCTGTCTGCCCCATTCCTCTTCCTTAAAACTCTTGACAGAGTGGAACATGGAGCCGTTGCCCATGTTGTGACCGTAGAGCAGCGTGTTTTCCGTCTCGTTGATCTTGCCACGGAAGTCCTCGAAGATACTGCCGGCAGAACTGTGATTGCCTTCCCAGTCACGGTCAATATAGTAGGCATTGTCGTCCTTCTGCACAATGGGATAGTCAATGGGTGTATCATTTACATAGACCCAGCCGACCACATCCGGATTCTTTTCGTGGTGCTGTCTCACCTTTTCCATGTCGATGTGCATGGTGTAGTCATAGGTCACCGTGGTGGTCGTGGTAACGGTGGTGGTCGTGGTGGTTGTCGTAGTGGTAGTCAGTACCGGAATCGCCTCCGGCGCAGAGACCTTGTCCGCACGGCTGAACACCACAATGCAGATGATTACCACTGCCAGAAGAGCGATCCCCACAGCGATCAGGATCTTTTCCAGCTGTTTGATTTTTTTGGTTGCCAATTCAATACCTCCAGAACTGCAAATTTTTGTGCATTCCGCACCTCGTTTCATTCTATTTTAGTATACTGTTTTTTCGTTTTTTTGTCAAGCGATTTCCATAAAAAATGATGCCACGGCAGATATCGTGGCATCATAACGAGATTTCATTTTTTCACTTTCCCCAAAACACGCTTTTACTGTATGGTAAACACATAATACTTTTCTTCGCCCACATACTGGACAGCTACCTGCTGTCTGGGGTCAACGCCGGTGATGGAATAGATCAGCACCGTGTATGTGTCATCGACGTCGCTGCCCTGGGTCACACCATAGCCCAGATAGTTATCCAGCACACCGCCGGGAACTTCGTCATAGTTGGTGTCATACGGATTGTTGCGCCAGATCAGCTTGTAGTACAGGTAAATGTTCTGCCGGATGGGAACCGTTTCCGTTTCCTGTTCCTTTGAAGTCTCCGGCAGTGTTGTCACCACCGGTGCAGCCGTTGTCACGATGTCCGCTTTCTTCGAAGTCTCCGCTGCACGAGTCGTCTCCGCCGGCTTGCTGGTCTGCGGCACAGCCGTCGTTACCGCAGGCGTATTGTGCTTTCCTGTAGTCTGCGGCGCTGTGTTGTCCGCAGGTTCTTCTATCACTTCCGGAATATCTCCCGGTTCTTCTGCAATGGTTTTCGTCTCTGTGTTCACACCACTCTGCACCGCCGCATCTGATGCCGTTTCCGGCAGAGTGGTTTCTGCGGTCGCCGCAGGTTCTGTCTCAGTGTCCGGGCGTTCCTCCGGTTCCGCCGCGGTTGTGACCGCAGCCGGCAGAACGACCTCCAGCTGGTTGGTACCGTCCGGCATCTTGCTGTGGATGGACGCCGCAGCGATCACCACGCAGAGCAGCGCCGCCGTACAGATACCGGTACTGGTCTGCCAGCGCAGATACCAGGGGCGTTTCTTCTGCGCAGCAGTTTTCGCATTTTCTGCCGCAGATGCCCGCCGCATGATCTCCAGATACATCCGTTTTTTCGTCTCTTCATCCGGCTGGATCTGTTCCATAGTCTGACGCAAACACTTTTTCAGCATTTCATCTTCCTGATTTCGCATACGGCTCACCTCCCAACACCTTGGACAGTCGTTTTTTCGCCCGATGCAGCAGCGATCGGACTGTAGATTCCTTTTTTCCCAGCATTCCGGCAATTTCCATGCCGGAATATCCCTCAAAATAAAATAGATACACAACGGTCCGATACGGATCCGGCAGCTGCATCACCGCTGTCATCACAGCGGACTCTTCCTCGGGCGGTTCTGTCGCTCCGAGAAAGGCCTCCCAATCTTCAACTTCTTCCCGCTTGGAACGTGACCAGTGCTGCACCGCATTCTTACAGAGATTTGATGCCGTCACAATCAGCCACGCCTTTGCGTGTGCATCGTCTCCCCAAAGCTGCGGCTGCTGCATCGCCCGCAGGAATACCTCCTGCGTCACGTCCTCTGCATCCATCTGATTTTTCAGCTTTACATAGCATATCCGATATACCGTATTGACCTGCCGTGCATAAAACTGCGCAAAAGCGGTTTCATCCTGCGGCACGGAAACGCCCCCTATCGTCTGCACCTCGGCAATTTTTTCCGCAGCGCAAGCCGATTTTCTGTCCTACGCTGTTTTGCTGCTCATGCTGTCTTTCTACCTTTTATCATACAGCATAAACATAAATAAAGTATGTATAGAATGCAAACAGCAGTAAAATACTGTCTGCCGGATGCCGTTTGACAGCGGCTGCAAGGCAGCGCCCCAAAGCGCTGATACGCACTGTCAAATCGGAGTGTGTTTCCACAAAACATCTGTGAAAACACATCCCAGAGGAAATGGAAAAGTAGGAGATTCCAATGCACTCTCCCGTCGTGCGGAAGCACTGGTGAAATTGAACTGCCGTTCCTTTCTGTGCAGCATCGCCGCATACGGCGCATTCCATTTCATCAGTGTTTCCCTTTCAGCGCCTGTTTCCGCCCGGTCTCTGCGCCGCCGGAGCAGCACATCCCTTTGAGCCGGTTCTGTTTCCCGGCGGCACAGCCGGCAGCTGACTGCCGTCCCTTTGCCGTGCCGCCTGAAAAACCGAAACATCTCACGATAAAAAAGACACACCTTTTCATTTCCGATACGGCGGCGTTCTTCACGCCGCTAAAAATCCCTTCACTATGGATACAATCGAGCAGCCCGAAATGTTGCACTTTTTCGAAAAGTTTTTTCGATTTGTAGGATTGCATAAAGTTATGACTTCAATTTGTGCATATCGTACAATTTCCGTTTTCCAAAGCAGATTTGAAAAAAAGCGTTCCATTTTCCGACGATTTATGTTATAATAGTATCAGAGTGCATTCACACAGGAATGAAACACACGCCTTTTCGGCAAAATTTCACACACAGCCATTTTTATGTGAATACACTCTGAAAAGCGAAACAGAACGGCAGTGCTGTGCATCCCTGTGCGGCATTGTCTCAACAAAGGTGGTCTTTCATGAACAAATATAAAAAGCTGGTCTCGAACACGCTGATCTTTGCCATCGGTTCGTTCGGGTCGAAGATCCTGTTGCTGCTGCTGACACGGCTTTACACCGGAAACATCAACCCCGGCGACAACAGCACCAAGGAACTGCTGGAACAGACAGCAAACTTTCTGATTCCCATTATCACATTTTCCATTGCGGACGCTGTTATCCGCTACGGCATCGACAAGAATTTTGACAACCGGAAGATCTTTACCTCCGCCTGTGTCACAGAGGCATTTGGTATCGGCGTTCTGCTGCTGCTCTCACCCCTGCTGAACTTTCTGCCCTATACCGAGGGCTATGTGGTGCTGCTGGTGATCTACTGTATCACCTCCGGTTTCCGGCAGATCGCCTCACAGTTCGTGCGAGCCAGAGGGCTGGTGCGGCTCTTTGCCATGGACGGCATTCTCGCCACGCTGACCCTGTTTATCTTTAATGTTACATTTATTGCCGGATTCCATCTTGGCGTTACCGGTTTTCTGATCTCCGTCATCCTGTCCGACCTGCTGTCGGGATTGTTCTTGTGGGGCGTCGCCGGACTGCACCGGTTCTTCCGGCTGCGGTATATGGACAAGAAGATCCTGCGCATGATGCTGCAGTTCTCCATTCCGCTGATCCCGTCCGCCCTGCTCTGGCTGGTGACCGGATTTTCCGACCGTCTGTTTGTCCGGTATATGTCCGGGCCTGCCGGTCTGGTCGGAGAAACTGCTGCCGGCATCTACGGCGTTTCCACCAAGATCCCGAATCTGATTTCCACCATCTCTACGATTTTTTTCCAGGCGTGGAATATGTCCGCCATCGAAGAGAACGACTCCAAGGACCGCAGCCGGTTCTATCATCGGGTATTCGACGCATACCAGTCGTTTATGTTTATCGCCAGCGCCGGACTCATTGTCTTTGTGCGGATCCTCTCCAACATCCTTATTGACTCCAACACGTATCCGGAATATGCCACTGCATTTACGTATACGCCGGTGCTGATCGTAGGCGTTCTTATGATGTGCTTTAACCAGTTCCTCAGCAGCGTATACTCTGCGACCCAGCACACCACCCACTCGTTCTGGACGAGCCTGGTAGCAGCCGTGGTAAACATCGTGCTGAACATCATCCTCATCCATATCTGGGGCATTATGGGCGCAGCCATCGCAACCTTTGCCAGCTATTTCGTCTGCTACTGCATCCGCATCGTGGATGCCCGGAAATATGTTCCCTTCCCGGTCAACCACGCCAAGTTTGCCGCCAACACCGCAGCCCTATTCCTGCTGGGCATTGTGGTCGTGGAGGCGCCGCCGATGTGGATCCTCATTCTGACGGTAGGATTCATCTTTATGGTACTGTACAACTTCAGCGCTGTCACCCAGACTCTGGCACGTCTGAAACGCAGATAATCTATAAAGGCAACACCGCACAAAGCCCGCCTGACGGCTTTGCACGCAATCTGCTTGCTGATTTTCCGTCATATTGCGCAGAAATCCCTTGACATACGACAGTATGCCTGCGAAATTTCTATGCAATCTGCCGAAAAATCCGGCTTCGCATCTTACGCACAAGCTTTGTGCGGTGTTGCCTAAAATAAGTGAGAAAGGATTAATCGCTATGCCAACTCCGCATAACGCCGCCAACAAAGGCGACATCGCAAAAACTGTCCTCATGCCGGGCGATCCCCTGCGTGCAAAGTTTATCGCAGAGAATTTTCTGGATAATGCCGTGTGTTACAACACCGTCCGTGGAATGTTCGGCTATACCGGCACTTATCACGGCGTTCCGGTCTCCGTCCAGGGCAGCGGCATGGGGATGCCCTCCATCGGCATCTATTCCTACGAGCTGTTTCACGAATACGACGTGGACCGGATTCTCCGCATCGGCACTGCCGGCGGTGTGGCAGACCACGTACAACTGCGGGATGTGATTCTGGGACAGGCCGCCTGCACCGACTCCAACTATGCGGCACAGTATGCGCTGCCCGGCACTTATGCGCCCATCGCCAGCTTTTCTCTGCTGGAAAAGGCGTATCAGACCGCAAAGCGCCTAGATATCCCGGTACAGGTGGGAAATCTGTTTTCCACCGATGTGTTCTACCGTGAGCCGAGTCCTCTGCCGCAGTGGGCAAAAATGGGCGTTCTCGCCACGGAAATGGAATCGGCGGCACTGTACATGAACGCTGCCGCCGCCGGGAAAGAGGCGCTGTGCATCGTGACCGTTTCCGACTGTCCGCTCCGGGGTGAATTCACCACCGCAGAAGAGCGGCAGACCTCTTTCACCGATATGATGCGACTCGCACTGGAGACCGCCTGCGCATAACAGAACCGAAAACAGCCTGAGAATGGGAGAATTCTCAGGCTGTACTTTTATCAAAGGAGCAAGCTCATGCAAACCCAGATCATTTACGTTTCCCCACTGGGGAACATCCGGCTCACCGCAGAGGACGATGCGCTCATCGAGGCGGCATTTGATGTAGCGGCAACGATGTCGCAGTCTAGTACACCGTTTCTGGAAAGCGTCTGTCTCTGGCTGGACGAATATTTCCAGGGAAAAGACCCGGGCGCACCGCCGGCGATCTGTCCCAAAGGCACAGAGTTCCAGCTGCGCATCTGGCGGCTGGCACAGCAGATCCCGTTCGGCTATACGGCGACCTATGGCACGCTGGCAAAAGAGGCGGCACGGGAAATGGGCATCCCGAAGATGTCTGCCCAGGCGGTGGGCGGCGCAATGAAACGAAATCCCATTCTGATTCCCTGTCACCGGGTAGTCGGGGCAAATGGAAAGCTGGGCGGCTATTTCGGAAATGACCGCCGGAAAATCGACCTGCTGACGCTGGAAGGGCAGGATATGCGTGGATTTTCCAAATAAGAAATGCACGCAAATACACGTAAACACACTGCCAATCGTGTGATACATTGCCGTACGGAATAAGGGTAGGCGAGGAGCTTTTCTTTTTTTG
>ERZ831634.3978-NODE-3978-length-10319-cov-10.699727_pt1 | contig 10319 bp, 9 predicted proteins | sample MGYA00519953_ERZ831634 | MGnify/ENA primary metagenome ERZ831634 (study PRJEB31850, sample SAMEA3708718) | human gut metagenome | biome: human gut; feature: human-associated habitat; material: faeces | place: China | collected 2014 ...
GCGTGGGCATGAACAAGGGCAACCCGGACGCAAAGTTCGTGGAGATCCCCGACCGTCTGGATGCGCTGCACTACGCAGTGGATCACGCGCAGGAGGGCGACCTGATCGCCGTCATTGGCAAGGGCCACGAGACCTACCGTGACCGCGAGGGTGTCAAGACCCCGTTCCTGGAGCGGGAGCTGCTGGAAGAGTATGCACAGCAGATCGGGCTGGAATAACAGATAAAAAATAACGCCGTGTCGAATGTTCAGACACGGCGTTATTTTTTGCGGTAATTATGCTTTCAGCTGCGGAGCCTTGTTCTCCGGCAGGAGATTGGTCATGCTCTTCAGGCTGATGCCGATGGTGGAGAGATTATGCAGCATGGCAGAGGAGGCCGGCTGCAGGATGCCCAGAGCACCCAGCGCGATGAGGGCCGAGTTGAAGGTGAGCACGAAGCGGTAGTTTGCGCGCACGCGCTTTTGCAGAGAGTTGGCGATGGCCTTGAGGGCCACCAGTTCCTCCAGACTGTCGGCTTTGATGGTCACGTCTGCGATCTCGCGGGCGATGGCAGCGCCGGAGTTGATGGCAATGCCAATGTCGGCAGCGGACAGGGCGGGGGAGTCGTTGATGCCGTCGCCGATCATCACCACGGTGTGGCCCTCGGCCTTGGCCTGCTGGACGAAGTTTGCCTTGTCCTCGGGCAGCACCTCGGCAAAGAAGCGGTCCACGCCCACCTGCTTTGCAATGGCGGCAGCGGTGCGCTCGCTGTCGCCGGTCATCATGACGGTGTTCCGGATGCCCAGCGCACGCAGTCCGTTCAGCACAGCGGCGGCTTCCGGGCGCAGCGGGTCGGAAATGCAGATCACGCCCACCAGCTGGCCGCTGGCTGCCATGTACAGGTGCGAATGCTCCGGCTTGAGAGCATCAAACTTTGCCTGCTCGGCTGCGGGAATGGTGCACTTTTCATCCTCAAAGACGAAGTGGTGGCTGCCGATGACCACCCGTTCGCCGCCCACGCGGCTTGCAATGCCGTGGGCCACGATGTACTCCACCTCGGAGTGCATCTCCTCATGGGAAATGCCGCGCTCTTTGGCGGCACGCACCACGGCGTTGGCCATGGAATGGGGGAAGTGCTCTTCCAGACATGCGGCCAGCTGCAGAACTTCGCGCTCGTTGCAGCCGGAGAAGGGCACGACCTCCACTACCTGCGGGGTGGCACGGGTGAGGGTGCCGGTCTTGTCGAACACGATAGTGTCGGCCTGAGACAGCGCTTCCAGATACTTGCCGCCCTTGACGGTGATGTGGTAGCTGCCGCACTCGCGCATGGCGGAAAGCACGGCCAGCGGCATGGAGAGCTTGAGCGCACAGGAGAAATCCACCATCAGGCAGGAGATGGCGCGGGTGGCGTTGCGGGTGAGCAGATAGGTGACCACCGTTGCGCCCAGACACCATGGCACCAGCTTGTCGGCCAGCACCAGCGCACGGTTCTCGGTGCTGGACTTGAGCTTTTCGGATTCCTCGATCATGGCCACGATCTTGTCGTAGCGGTTGGAACCGCCCTCGGCCTTGGCGATAAAGACGCACTCGCCCTCCTCCACAACGGTGCCGGCATAGAGGGTGGAGCCCTCTGCCTTGCGCACCGGCATGGCTTCGCCGGTCAGGGCGGCCTGATTTACCATGGCTTCGCCTTCCAGCACGGTGCCGTCCAGCGGGATCATGTTGCCGCTGCGCACGACCACCTCATCGCCGGAGCGTACTTTGGTCAGAGGCACCAGCACTTCGGTGCCCTGACTGCGCACCCACACCTTGTCCACGTTCAGGGCCATGCTGCGGGCCAGATCGTCCAGACTCTTCTTGCGGGTCCACTCTTCCAGCAGAGAGCCCAGATTCAGCAGGAACATGACAGAACCGGCGGTGCCAAAGTCGCCGCGCAGCAGCGAGACGCCGATGGACAAAGCGTCCAGCACCTCCACTTCCAGCCTGCGGCTCAGCACGCAGCGCACACCCTTCCAGAGAAAGCGGATGGAGCGGAATGCCGTGTAGGCAGCGTCAAGGGGCGCGGGCAGGAACAGCTTGCGCAGGCAGCGGCCTGCCACCAGATCGAACATTTTATCTTGATATTCCCGGTTCAGCCTGCGGCTGTCGGCGGAGGTGACCAAAGCGTCATACTCGGCCACATCGAACTTGTAGCCTGCCAGAATGGCAATGGCGGCGGTGCGCTTGCCGGTATAGGTAATGACCACATCGCCGGTGCGCTCGTAAACGGCGGCATGGACGATGGCATCATGGTGGTTCAGATAAGCTTCCAGCACATCGGCACGGTGCAAAGTCATGCGGACTTTTTCCACATGCACGCGCATCCGGCCTTTGCCTTCATGCAGAATGGTACATTTCATATATCAAATATCCTTCTCTATCTTTTTGCCGCAGCGTCAGGCTGCTATACCCTGCACGCCTGCGGCCCCACTCTCACAAAAAAGAGCCGCCCGAAGGCGGCTCGAAAGCCACGTTAGGGCTTTCAGTGCTTTACGAACCGAAAATTACTCAGCGGTCTCTTCGGTGGTCTCCTCGGCGGCATCCTCGATCACAGCAGCCTCGGCTTCAACAGCACGAGCCTCGTTGATGGCCTTTGCATCGGCCAGAATGTCACCGGCCTGCTCCTGGACCTTGCTGACGGTCTCCATGGTGGAGTCCTTCATGCGCAGCACGGCAGCAGTGGTCTGGGTGTAGACCTTCTTGGCATCCTTGCTGGACAGCAGCTTGAAACCGGCAGAGCCGAACAGAGTACCGGCGGCGAACAGTGCGATCTTCTTGATATCCATAGTAACTTCCCTACCTTTTCTATTTCCTGTCAGAGGCCCTGCACCGCAGGACCTGTAAGATGAATATACCGGCCCAAAAGCCGGAGAACAGGGTGGACATTTCCCTTCTGTCGAGCCTATTGTAGCACAGAATTTACCATTTTCAAGCTTTTTCTTGAATGTTAATACATGTAAACTTTTTACGATGTGTAGTTAGAAAAAGCTATCTCTAACGCGTTTTTTAAGACAAACTACAGTTTGTAAATGGAAACTAACCGGCAGATGGGACGAGAAAGAATTTCCAGTTTGTAAAAAATCCTGGTTTGGAAATGCAGGTTGCCGCCACGGCCCTTCTCTGTGAAAAAGCAACCCGGAAAAATCCGCAGACTTTTCCGGGTTGCTAAAATAAAAATCGTTTTCCGCTGAAGATGCCAAGAGCGACGCGGCGGACATTTTAAACCGTTTTGCTTTACAGGATGCGCACCCGGATCACGGCGGGGATGGCAGCCAGCTTTTCGGCCAGCTTCTTGTCCACAGCACCGGTAGCATCCAGCATGGTGTAGGCCATGTTCTTTTTGCTCTTGTTCACCATGTTCTCGATGTTCAGGCCGGCTTCGGTGGTCAGGGCGGTGATCTGGCTGATCATGCCCGGCTCGTTTTTGTGGATGATGCAGATGCGCTTGCCGCCGGCGCGGGGCTGGTTGACCTCCGGCATGTTCACCGAGTGGATGATGTTGCCATTCTTCAGGTAGTCGCTCAGCTCCTTTGCGGCCATGACAGCGCAGTTGTCCTCGGCTTCCGGGGTGGAAGCGCCCAGATGCGGGGTGCACACGATGCCGGGCTTGCCCAGAATGGCCTCAGACGGGAAGTCGGTCATGTAGCCGGACACCTTGCCGGTCTCCATGGCTTCCAGCAGGGCTTCGGTGTTGACCAGTTCGCCGCGGGCGTAGTTCAGGATCTTCACGCCGTCCTTGCACAGGGCAAGGGACTGGGCGTTGATGGTGTCCTTGGTGGTGGGCAGGTAGGGCACATGGATGGTGATGTAGTCGCACAGGGGCAGCATGTCGTTCAGGTTCACGCAGTGGCGTACCTGACTGCTCAGGTTCCAGGCGGCGTCAATGGAGATGTAGGGGTCGTAGCCGTAGACCTCCATGCCCAGCTCAATGGCGCAGTTGGCCACGCGGGAGCCGATAGCACCCAGACCGATGACACCCAGCGTCTTGCCCTTGATCTCGTTGCCCACGAACTGCTTCTTGCCCTTTTCCACGGTCTTTGCCATGGCGGGGTCGCCGGTCAGGCCCTGACACCACTGGGCAGCAACAGCCACATTGCGGCTGCCGGCGATCAGCATGCCGATCACCAGCTCGGCTACAGCGTTGGCGTTGGCACCGGGGGTGTTGAACACTACGATGCCCTGCTCACTGCAGCGGTCCAACGGGATGTTGTTCACGCCGGCACCGGCGCGGGCGATGGCCAGAAGATTGTCGTTGAAGGCGGTATTCAGCATGTCGGCGCTGCGAACGAGGATGCCGTCCGGGGCATCGGTGTCCACAGCCACGTCAAACTGCTTGTTGTTCAGCTTTGCCAGACCCACCGGGCTGATGGCGTTCAAAGTTTTGATCGTATACATATCTGAATTCCCCTCTTATACATTTTCTTTGCGGAACTTCTCCATGAAGTCCACCAGCTTGTCCACGCCCTCGGCGGGCATTGCGTTGTAAATGGAAGCGCGCATACCGCCTACCAGACGGTGGCCCTTCAGGTTCACGAAGCCTGCTTCTGCAGCTTCGGCGCAGAACTTCTTGTCCAGATCTGCATTGGGGCTGGTGAAGGTGACGTTCATGGTGCTGCGGTAGCGATGCTCCACAGGATTCGTGAAGAAGTCCTGACCGTCCAGATAGTCGTACAGCACCTTGGCCTTGGCTTCGTTGATCTTCTGCATGTTGGCAAGACCGCCGATGTCGTTTTCCAGATACTTGAGTACCAGACCGGTCATATAGATGCACCAGCAGGGGGGCGTGTTGTACATGCTGTCCTTGCCCAGCAGGGTGGTGTAGTTCATCATGGTGGGCACATTGTCGGCGGCATGGCCCAGCAGGTCGTCGCGGACGATGGCAATTGCCATGCCGGCGGGAGCTACATTCTTCTGCACGCCGAAGTAGATGCAGCCGTACTTGGTCACGTCCACCGGCTTGGAGAGGATCATGGAGCTCATGTCGGCTACCAGAGGCACACCCTCCACCTGCGGTACCTCGACAAACTGAGTGCCGAAGATGGTGTTGTTCTGGCAGATGTGGATGTAGCTGGCATCCTTATCATAGTTGATGGCGTTCACGTCCGGGATGTAGGTGAAGTTCTTGTCCTTGCTGGAAGCAACAATGTTCACCTCGCCGAACTTGGCGGCTTCCTTGGCGGCAAGGTTCGAGAAATTGCCGGTGACAAGGTAATCTGCTTTGCCGGTGGTCATGAAATTCAGCGGGACCATGGCGAACTGCTGGGTCGCACCGCCCTGAAAGAAACCGACCTTGTAGTTGTCGGGAATGTTCATTACCCGGCGCAGTGTGGCCTCGGTGTCCTTGATGATGGCATCGAACCACTTGCTGCGGTGGCTCATCTCCATCACGCTCTGACCGCTGTCGCCATACTCGAGCAGCTCTGCCTGTGCCTGCTTGAGCACCTTCTCGGGCAGCATGCTGGGGCCTGCGCTGAAGTTGTAAACTCGTGCCATAATGAACTCTCCCTTTCCTGTATCGCACAGCACCGCGGTTTTCTGCGGTGCGTTCTGTTGATTGCTGTAGCCGTAGTATACCGGTTTTGCAGGGATGAAAACAAGAGCATCTTTGCACAAAGATACGGCGCAAAAGCCCCTGTGCGGGCACAAAGCACACAAATGTCTTTGATAGAAAAACAAAAACAAAGACAAATGTAAAATAGAGCTAAAAAAGCCTGATTTCATCGGCGTTTCCGGCTCTTGCACTTTGGAGCAGAAATTGGTATAATAATAAAACAAAGACAAACGTAAAAGAAAAAAGATGCCAAAAGGAGGGAGAACAGCAGGATGTACGGCATCCCGGACAGTGTAAAGCCGCTTTCGGCGGCAGAGGAGCAGGTGATGCTGGCGGTGTGGGCCTGCCGTGCGCCCGTCACCCGGCGGGATATCGACGAAAAGCTGCGCGCAAAGGGCTGGGCACCGGCGACCGTGCTCAACTTTCTCTACCGGCTGGAAGAAAAGGGCTGGGTGAAAAGCGGCAAGGATGGCAACCGCAATACCTACACTCCGGCCATCACCCAGCGCGCCTATAATGTGTGGAGCATGCGCGAACGGCTGGACACCCTCTTTGGCGGCGACCTTGCGGCGGCGGTGCGCGCGTTGGTCAGCGAGAGCGGCTGCGGCCAGAGCGAGCTGGAACAGGCCATGAAGGTGCTGGAGGAAAAGCATCTGGAAGCGGAAGAATATGATCTGTATGACCCTTATGGGTAAAAAGGAGAGCGGAAGATGGATTGCAAACTGCGTGCCAAAAACTGCGGCGGCTGCCCGATGCTGGGCATGGACTACGCCGCACAGCTGAAACAGAAAGAAGAGACCGTGAAAAAGCTGCTGGGCAGATTCGGCCCGGTGGAGCACATCCGGGGCATGGAAACGCCGTACCACTATCGGAACAAGGTGATCTCCACCTTTACCACCGGCTGGGGTGGAAAACTTACCTCCGGCATCTACGCGGCAAACAGCCACAAGGTGCTGCCGGTGGAAAGCTGCCTTTTGCAGGACGAAGTGCTGGATAAGACCATGCTGGCTGTGCGTGCGGCAGCGGGCATCTGCCATTACCAGCCTTTTAATGAGGATAAGGGCACCGGCCTTCTGCGTCACTGCCTGCTGCGGCGCGGTGTTATGACCGGGCAGGTGATGGTGGTGCTGGTGACGGCTCAGCCGGTGCTGCCGGGTGCCAAGAACTTTGTCAAAGCCCTGCTGACCGAAGCCGGAAAACAGGGCGTGGCCATCACCACCATCGTCCAGAACGTGAACGACCGCAAAACCAGCGTGGTGCTGGGCGATATGGAAAAGGTGCTGTACGGCAAGGGATTCATTCTGGATACCCTCTGCGGCAAGACCTATGCCATCAGCCCACGCAGCTTTTATCAGATCAATCATACCCAGACCGAAGTGCTGTACGGCCTTGCGGTGGACGCGGCGCATCTCACCGGAAAAGAAGTGGTGCTGGATGCCTACTGCGGCATCGGAACCATCGGCCTGACCGCCGCCGACCATGCAAAGCAGGTAGTGGGCGTGGAGGTGAACCGCGAAGCGGTGCACGATGCCATAGGCAATGCAAAGCACAATGGCGTGAAGAACGCCCGCTTCTTTGCCGCAGATGCCACCCGGTGGATCGGCGAAGCCGCTGCGGCTGGTGAACGCGCAGACGTGATCTTTATGGACCCGCCGCGGGAGGGCTCTACGCCGCAGTTTATCGATAGCGTGGCCCGCATGGCCCCGAAACGTGTGGTCTACGTGAGCTGCAACCCGGTCACGCTGGCCCGGGATCTGGAGCTGCTGACCCGGAAGGGATACAAAGTGGAGAGCAGCACGCCGGTGGATATGTTCCCCCACAGTGAGCATATCGAGGTCGTGTGTTCGATGGTTAGAGTCAAAAAGCATTGATCTAATGTGAAGTAGGGTGAACCGTTTTATGTATTCTGTTACACAGCGTATAAAAATGATCCGGCAATATGAAGGAAAATAAGAAGACCTGTGCAGTCTGGTGAAAAATAACAACACAAATAGTACAGAGAAAAGGAGCATCCCATGAACGCAAATATCAATTATGATGAGATCCCGGATACCAGTGCCGTGCAGGAGGACCTGCTTGCGGCGCTGAGCAGCCAGCATGTGACCGTGCACACGAATGAGGAGCCGGACTTCGACTACATGGAAAACGGGGATGTGGCTTTTGTGGTCAAGAACCCGCACAATGATGAGAATTTGCTCATTGAACTGGGCGGCGAGTTCTCGGTGTTCTTCGGCCTGTGGCATGGGCAGTACAAGGCCGTGGAGTACGACTACGACCGCATGAAGAAGGACATTGCAGCCATTCTGGCGGGCAATGCCGGTGCGCTGAGCCTGTATGCCGATGGCAGATGGCAGGGCAGTACCCTCTGCCCGGAGAAGGTGTCTGCCGATGCCGACATGGAAAAGCTGCTGGAACGCTGCTGGCAAAAGCAGGAGCCAAAGGAAAAACTGCTGGCACAGGGCGGCAGGGTGGAACTGCTTTATTGGGACCCGGCGGAAAATAAGAGCTTTATGATTCCGGCAAAGAACTGAATTATAACAAAAAGGACACACCACAACGGTGTGTCCTTTTTGTTATACGATGTGAAGCTTAGACCTTCTCGATGGTGATGCTCCAATCAGCGGTCATGGCCTCGTCCGGCTCCAGCACTTCGTGCTTGCCTTCCTCATTGACGCTGTTGGCCCAGCCGTTCCACGGCTCCATACACACAAAGCTCTCGGCATCCTGCTGCCACAGCACAGCGTGGTCGAAGCTGTCGTCGGCATCCACAGTCACCTTGTGGCCGTTGCCGCTGTCGGTGAGGGTCATGGGGAACTGTACGCCGGTCAGCAGGCGCACGCTGTTGTCGGCGCCTTCCTTGCGGGTGAGGGTGATCTTTTCCGGGGCAGCGGGCTGCTCGCCCTTGGCGCTCTCGGAACAGGTGGCGCACTTGATATCGAAGTCCACATTCTCCAGCTTGGAAGCCTTGAAGTAGGGGTGGAAGCCAAAGCTGAAGGGCATGTTGGTGTCGCCCTCGTTGATCACGGTCATGTTGATGGCGGCAGTGTTGCCCTCGAGGTTATAGTTCATCAGCACGGTGAAATCGAAGGGATAGAGGAACTTGGTCAGCGGGGTGGACTCCAAAATCAGGGTCACGCCGTCCGGGCCGACGCTTTCCACATCCCATGCGCACAGGTCGGCAAAGCCGTGGTTCTCCATGGGGTATGCCTTGCCGTCAAAGATGTGCACGCCGTTATCCGGCAGGCCGCAGTTGGGGAACAGCACCGGCACGCCGAAGCGGGGGCGGTTGCACTCGGAAAAATTGGGGTGGCGGGTCCAGATGTACTCCTCGCCGTTCAGGGAGAAGCCGGTGATCATGCCGCCGCGCTCCGGGGTGATGACCAGCTCGGTCTTTGCCTCAGCATCGGTGATAACGTACTGCTCATAGCAGGCACCGTTTTCGGTGACATAACGGGTGGTGATCTGATTCATAGTTCAGTCCTCCTTATGTTTCTGGTTCTGTGCCAGTTTTTCAAAATAATAATCAATGCCATAGCGAATGAGATATTTTATGACCCTTGCAATAACGGCCACGATAGCGGCAAAAATGCCGCCGTAAAGCAGAAACGCATAGATCATCATGCGAGTGGTCATAGCCATAAAAACACTTCCCTTCCGTTTTCATGCACAAAGAGGCTGCCGTACAGCCAAAGTGCCATACAGCAGCCTCGAAACGATTACAGAACGACGCCGTCCTTGAAGATGGAGATCTCGCGGAAGCCGTGCTTCTCGGCCTTGGTCTGCTCACCGCTTGCAACGCGGATGACCAGATCCAGCAGGTCCTTTGCAGCCTCGTCGATGGTCTTTTCGCCATCGGCGATCACGCCGGTGTTGAAGTCGATCCAGCCGGATTTCTTCTGGGCCAGCGGGGTGTTGGTGGAGATCTTCAGGGTGGGAGCCGGGGCCGAGAACGGAGTGCCGCGGCCGGTGGAGAACAGGATCAGGTGTGCGCCTGCGGCGGTCATGGCCGTGGCCGACACCAGATCGTTGCCGGGGCCGTACAGCATGTTCAAACCCTTGGTCACCACGGGATCACCGTAGCCGATGACGTCCATGATGGGTGCAGTGCCGCCCTTCTGGACGCAGCCGCAGCTCTTGTCCTCCAGAGTGGTGATGCCGCCCTGCTTGTTGCCCGGAGAGGGGTTGTCGTAGACCACCTCATTGTGGCTGATGAAGTATTCCTTGAAGCCGTTGATCATGTGCTCAGCCTTGACGAACACATCCTTGTTGATGCAGCGGTCCATCAGGAAGCCCTCGGCACCGAACATCTCAGGCACCTCGGTCAGCACGGTGGAACCGCCGCGCTGGCCCACCATGTCGGAGAAGCGGCCGATGGTGGGGTTGGCGGTGATGCCGGACAGGCCGTCGGAGCCGCCGCACTTCATGCCCACCACCAGGTCGGACACGGGGATGGGCTCACGCTGGAACTGACCGGCGTAGGCTGCCAGCTCCTTCAGGATGTCGCGGGCAGCGGCAAACTCGTCCTCCACGTCCTGGCAGGTCAGGAACTTGACGCGGTCGTGGTCATAATCGCCCAGCTCGGTCAGGAACTGCTCGTGGGTCAGGTTCTCGCAGCCGAGGGAAAGTACCAGAACGGCAGCGGCATTGGGGTGGCGCACCAGCGCAGCCAGCAGTTTGCGGGTCTGTGCATGGTCATGGCCGGTCTGGCTGCAGCCGAAGGGATGGGTGAAGGTGTACAGGCCCTCGATGG